>OIXG01002836.1_pt1 | contig 12323 bp, 11 predicted proteins | sample 1587731 | NCBI WGS metagenome assembly OIXG01 (sample SAMEA3888908, study PRJEB22519) | human gut metagenome | biome: human gut; feature: human-associated habitat; material: faeces | place: Denmark | collected 2010
CAGACCCAGAAGGTTACGCTTGACGGAGCTGTTCAGACATCCCCGTTCGATAACCTGACGGATGATGAACTCCGCCGTCTGGCTCAAATGGACGAGGGCCTTGATGGCGACGCAGAATAATGTTTCGCCTGCCAAGCGCAAGTACCTCGGCTCCAATGCCCGGATTGCGCTGGCGAAACGGCACTACGCCGATTATGTCCAGTACGTCCACATGGGCAGGTGGAAAAGAGCCAGACACCTTGACCTCGTGTGTGAGAAGCTGGAAAGCATCATGGAGGGAAAGACCAAGCGGCTGATGATATTCATGCCGCCGCGCCACGGCAAGTCCATGACCGTGACCGAAACCTTCCCCTCGTTCTATCTGGGCAAGAACCCTGAAAAGCGGGTCATCGAGATCAGCTACAGCGGCGACCTTGCTCAGCAATTTGGCAAGCGGAACCGCGATAAGGTCGAGGAGTTCGGTCCTGCGCTGTTTGGTCATACCATCTCCCAAGTGCAGGCCACCAAAACGAACTGGAACCTCGACAACGGCATGGGCGGCATGATCTCCGTTGGTATCGGCGGCTCCATCACCGGCTATGGCGCAGACCTGCTTATCGTCGATGACCCCATCAAGAACCGCGCTGAGGCTGAATCTGCCACCTACCGCGATAAGCTGTGGGACGAGTACCAGTCCACGGTGAGTACCCGACTGCACGCAGGCGGCGCTGTTATCATCATCCTTACCCGCTGGCACGAAGATGACCTTGCCGCCCGGCTCCTGAACCCGGAGTACGGTAAGGTTGAGGACTGGGATATTATCTCGCTCCCGGCCGTTTGCGAAGACCCGGCTACCGACCCTCTGGGCCGTGAGCTAGGCGAGGCGCTGTGGCCTGCGGGCGGCTACGACGAAGCATGGGCTGCACAACAGAAAGAGACCGTCGGTACATACGCATGGTCTTCTCTGTATATGCAGACCCCCACACCAAGCTCCGGCGGTATGTTCAAGAGAGAGTGGTGGAAACGCTGGGCGGCGCTGCCGTCCGGCCTGCATGACTTCATCCAGTCGTGGGACTGCACATTCAAGGACAAGGACGGCTCGGACTTCGTTGTCGGGCAGGTCTGGGCAAGGAAAGGCGCAGACCGCTATCTGCTCGATCAAGTGCGTGGCCGCATGAGCTTCACGGAAACGCTGGATGCCATGCGTGGGCTTTCCTCCAAGTGGCCCCAGACCACCAGAAAGCTGGTCGAGGACAAGGCCAACGGCACGGCGGTCATCGACGTGCTGAAGAAAGAAATCCCCGGAATCATCCCGGTGGAGCCGTTTGGCGGCAAGGTGGTCCGCGCCCATGCAACCACCGCTGTGGCTGAAGCTGGGAACGTCTACATCCCAGCGGCATCTGCCTGCCCGTGGGTGATGGACTTTGTGGAGGAAATGGCGGCGTTCCCAAGCGGTGCGCACGATGACCAAGTTGACTGCTATTCGCAGGCGAATGCCTATTACAACGACAACACGTTTGATATTAGTTCGCTGATAACGTAAGAAAAGAGGTGAATGCAATGCTGATTATTTTCTCGGTCAATGACCAGAAAATCACCCATGACCTGAAAGGCCAGCTTGTCGCAGGCAGCGTAGACATTGTGCAGGCCGCGTTCAAATTTGACAGTTCGTGGGATGAACTGGACAAGATCGTCGTCTTCACGAGCAGCGCTTGTCCCAAGCCCGTCCCGGTGCAGTTTGCCGATGAGGCGTTCTACATCCCGAAGGATGTGCTGAAGCCCGGCAAGCTCTACGTTTCCGTGGTCGGTTTCGGGCTGGACGGCCGGAAGAAAACTACGCAGAAGTGGGACATCATGCAGGCTATCACCGTTCAGAAGTGCGGCGATGGCGGCGATTGTGACCTGCTGCGATATTTGGCACAAGGTCAGGTCGCCGACGGGAAAGTCGCAAAGGACGAAGAAGTCAAAGATATGCTGGACACTGTGTTTGGCAAATCGGAAGCTCCCAAACCAGACCCCGGTGGCTCGGACTCCAATGACAAGAACGTCAGCGAGGATGACATTGCCACCGATAAGGACGTAGCCGATATGCTCAACAAAGTATTTGGCTGATGTCCTCTCGCCCTTGAAAGAGGGCCTTAATTCGTCATAGCAGCGCTGAAACTGCTGTGAAATAAATTTTTGGAGGTATTCAAATGCCCGTATCCGCAAGTAAGCTTGTAACTCTCGCTCAGTTGCAGGCGCAGGCGGAGAGAGTGAAGCAGGAGCTGGCGAAGTACACGCTGGCATCCGAGCTTGGCTCCCTCGCCAAGAAGAGCGAAATTTCGGAAGCTGACCTCTCGGCTGCTCTGAAGTCCGTTATTGACGGAAAGATGGATGCAGCAGACAGCATGACGACCGAGGCAATCAACAGTGCCATCGCCACCGCCATTGCAAAGTCTGCTCATGCACGCTTCGAGAAAGTTGAGAAGGTTCCTTCCAACGATGAGGCGCAGGATAATGTGCTGTATCTGGTGATGAATGCTGCCACCGGGTACTACGACATTTACGCTAAGGTCGGTGAGGAAGTCGTCCGTCTGGATGATACCACCGTTGACCTTTCCGGCTATGCCACCAAGGAACAGCTGGAAGCTGTCTCCGGCGGTCTGGGCGGCACGGTGTACGCCGCGACCAAAGCTGACCTGTCCACTTCCGACGACAGCGTAATTTCTGGTTACTTCACACAGCATACGGACGCAAAGCCTAAGAAGGGCGATGTCTTTGTCGTGACTACTGCGGTGGACGGTTCCACCTATGAGCAGTCCGCCTATTTCTATAACGGTTCTGCATGGGTGGCCATGACCGGTTCCGTGGATGCCGATAAGGTCATCCTGCGGGAGAACATCACGCTGGCCGGTGGCTATACGCAGGTCGGCAACCTGACAAAGAGCCAGAACGGCACGGCCACTTTCGCCACCAAAGGCAAGAGCGTCATGGATGCCCTGACCGAGATTTTCAGCAAGCGGCTCCAGCCCAGCATCACCGCCCAGCCGTCCATCGGCACGTTCACGCTGACCGGTGCTGGTGCTGTTGAGGCCGGCACTAAGGTAGCTGCTGCGGCCTACTCTGGCGCAACGCTGAATGCTGGCTCCTACCAGTACGGCCCGGCCACCGGCGTTACCGCCACCAACTGGAAGGTCGAGCGTATCACCAATGCGGCCACCACGCAGGTGACTACTGCTGATGCAGCATCCCTGACCGCTGGCTCTGACAACAACGGCGGCGCTGGCTTCATCATCGGCGATGCAGGCGGCGGCGACAATGCCGTGTCCAGCCTGAAGTACCGCGTGACTGCAACCCACGGCGCAGGCGTGACTGCAAAGGACAACCTCGGCGCTGCATCCAGCCCGGCGGTTGCCATTGCGGCAGGCACCAAGACCAAGGACACCGCCGCCTACACCCCGTTCCGTAACGTGTTCTACGGTGCGTCCGACAGCAAGCCCGCTCTGGACAGTGCGGCCATCCGTGCGCTGGGCAAGACCGGCAAGGCATATGCAGCTGGTACGCTGACCATCAATGTCCCCGTCGGTGCGCAGCGTGTGGCAATCGCCTGCATTGCGACTGCAAAGGGCGTCACCAAGGTCATCAACGAGACCGCTATGAACGCGGATGTCACCAGCACCTTCACCAAGTCTACCGTGTCCGTCGAGGGCGCAAATGGCTATGCGGCGAAGGATTACAACGTCTGGGTCTTTGAGCCTGCTGTTGCCTATGGAAATGCCGCAGTTCTCAAGGTTACGCTGGGCTGAGAGGGGAGGAACTGAACATGGCTGTGAACAATACCGCAAAGGCATACTCCAACATGGAGTTCCCCCTGAGCATGAAACGTCAGGATGCTTTTGCTCTTGACCCGACCTGCGTCTGGCCTTCTCTGGCTGAGGCGCAGAACTATGCAAAGACGAACCCGACCGCATACATTGGTCAGGTTCTCTCCGTGGTCGCAGATGGCGTTGCTACGGCATACACCATCCAGAACGCTGACGGCAATCTCGCCCCTCTGGGCGCTGCCGCAGTTGATATTGCGACCGATTCCGAAGTGAGCGAGATGCTGAGTGAAGTATTTCCCACCGATAACACCTGATAACGATATGGAGGAATGAACGATATGGCATACAATGAGGAAAAGCTGGCCCGCCTGAAGCACCTGAAGCAGCTCGCACAGAAAGCTAAGGCTGAGAGCGACGCTGTTGCTGCTCGTGTTAAGGCTCTGGAAGATGTTGGCGCACAGGCCAACGTGCTGGAGACCATTAAGGTCAACGGCGTGGTGCAGAGCATCGAGGATAAGGCTGTGGACATCAAGGTTCCCGGCTATACTGTGGAGAAGTCTGAGAAGTCCGGCGACTATGCTGCTGTCTACCAGCTCATGAAGGATGGCGTTGCCGTTGGCGCGGCTATCAACATTCCGAAGGATATGGTGGTTAAGTCTGGCTCTGTTGTGACCAACCCCACCGGCCAGCCCAAAGGCACTTATATCAAGCTGGTTCTGGCAAATGCCACCAACGACACCCTGTACGTTGATGTCGGCGGCCTGATCGAGTACGTTACCTCCGGCTCCGCTGCGGGTGATATGGTTGTCATCGCCATTGATGAGCAGACTCATAAGGTCACCGCGTCTATCACCGACGGCGCAATCACTAAGGCAAAGCTGGAGACCGAGGTGCAGACCGCCCTGAACAAGGCCCATGAGCACGCCAACAAGGCACTGCTGGACACCTACGACCAGACCAACGCCAACATCAAGGATGCCGTCAGCAAGAAGCACTCTCACGCCAATGCGGCCGAGCTGGACAAGATCGCTACCGGCGATAAGGCAAAGTGGGACGCCACCTCCACCAAGGTTGAAGGCATTGCTGAGGGTGCTACCAAGGTCGAGGCCAGCACCACCGAAGGCAATATTAAGATCAATGGCGTGGAGACCGCGGTCGTTACCATCGCCACCGACACTGAGGTCACTGAGATGCTGACCGAGGTCTTTGGCGCAACCGCCTGATAACCCATAAGTAAGAATGCAGCGGCAGGGGAATGAACTCCTGCCGCTGTTATTTTTGGAAAGGAAAGCGAACATGAGCGACAAACTCAACACGCTTGAAGCGCTTAGGCTTGCTTCTTTGAAGGCAAAGGGTTACACGGCAGAACAGATTGCAGCGTTGTCTTCTGCGATGGAAGACATCATCAAGGACATCAACGATTCACTGAAGACCTGCGAAGATCATGTACAGTCGGCTCATGCTCCTGCCAATGCGGAAGAAAACGTCATCGTTAGCATCCAGAGGAATGGGCAGGCTATCCCTCCCGACAACAAAGTCGTGAACATCGAGGTCCCGACCAAGACCTCTGCGCTGGAGAACGACTCCGGCTATGCCACGGCGGAAGATGTTGAGGAAAAGGTCAACGGGGCCGGGCATCTGAAAGCCGTCCCTGTCGATGCTCTCCCTGCGCCCAGCGAGGCCAACGCTGACACCATTTATTTCCTTCGTAAGAACAACAGTGAAGCTGGGAAGCAGTACAGAGCGTACAAGCTCATCCACGGCATCTTTGAGATCGTCGGCTCTGCCGAGGTGGACCTCACCAGCTATGCTACACGGGAAAGTGTGGCAAAGGCGGATGATGGCCTCATCAAGGGCATTTACAACAACATGACCGCAAGCAGCGAGAAGTATTTGGGCAGTGGGAATCTGCTGCTGTTCTGGACGCTTCTGAAAAGCCTGCTCAATGGCCATGAATCCAGCATCAACGACCTGCTGGCCCGCGTGAAGTTGCTGGAGCTGATTCTGAGCGCTGATGTTACCGGCAATCCATACTATGTCACCTTCAACACCCTGACGGATGTTGTGGTATCCTCTGGCATCTGGAACGAGTCGGATGGACGCATTGAATTTTAACAGGAAGGAGGAAGCGCAATGCACATACCTGAAGATGAGGCCGAGCGTCGGCGCTTGAATGAGCGTGGCCGTGAAATCCTCCGGCGGAAGAACGGCGCTGTGCGTCCGCATCGTGAGGATGGCTATGTGAACCTCCTGAACAAGTACGGAACCAACCAGGATAACTCCGAGGCGTACAAGTTTGAGCGGGAGCCGGTCATTCCTGATATGCAGCTCACTGGGCTGTATGAGGGAAACGGTCTGTTCTCCAAAATCATTGATACGCCTGCCGAGGAAGCGCTGAAACATGGCTTCGACCTGAACCTGAAAAGCGATGAGGTGAATGCCTTTGTGGAAGATGCTCTGGATGATCTCGAATGGGAGGAGAAGGCCGCCACCGCCATCAAGTGGGCGCGACTCTACGGCGGTGCTCTTATCGTCATGCTGATCGACGATGGGCGCGGGCTGGAGGAGCCTGTTGACTGGGAACATATCCGCAGCATTGATGAGCTGCGCGTCTATGAGCGCTCCATCGTGCAGCCTGACTACGCCAGCCTGTACCAGCAGGACTACGGCGGGAAGGGCGTTGGGAACCGGGTGTCCAAGTTCGGACAGCCGGAATATTACTATGTTTCCAGCATCTACGGTTCCTTCAAGGTCCATGAGAGCCGATGTCTGGTGTTCCGCAACGGCGTTCTGCCGGAGCAGACCTCCAATGCAACCTACCTGTTCTGGGGTATGCCTGAATACGTCCGCATTCGCCGGGCGTTGCGGGAAACCGTAACAGCCCACACCGACAGCGTGAAGCTGCTGGAGCGGAGCGTGCAGGCTATCTACAGCATGAAGGGCCTTGCCTCTCTGCTGACCACGGATGACGGCGAGAACCAAGTGCTGAAGCGCCTACAGCTTGTAGACACTTCCCGTGGTCTGCTGAACAGCATCGCCATTGACTCCGAGGGAGAGCAGTACGACTTCAAGACGTTCCAGTTTTCCGGTGTCAAGGATGTCATCGACGCGACCTGCAATATGCTGTCCGCGCTGACGAACATCCCCCAGACGATTCTGTTTGGCCGCTCACCAGCCGGCATGAACGCCACCGGCGACAGTGACTTCGAGAGCTATTACAACTTTGTGGAGAAGATTCAGCGCTTGATGCTGAAGCGTAACCTCCGCACACTGCTGGACGTTGTGTTCCGGGCGGGCATCGCTTCAGGCGATGTGGCCGAGGAACCCGACTACAAACTGGAGTTCAAGCCCCTGTGGAGCCTGAGCGACACAGAACAGGCCGCAGTTGACCAGACCAAGGCTCAGACCGCTCTGGTCAAGGCCCAGACTGCGCAGGCATACGTCGATATGCAGGCGCTCGACCCCACCGAGGTGCGCCGCCGCCTTGCGTCCGATGAGGAGTTTGATGTCGAAGACATCATCTCCGAGGATGACGAGGATGATCTGTTGCAGTCGCTGCTGGGTACTGAGCCGAGCGCCATGAGCGACGTGGAAGCCGCCCAGAAGAACATTGAGCAGGGGCAGGCTCCGGGCGGCGAGGAACAGAGCGCTACCGTAGCACCTACGGCCACTCCGCCGACCACCAATGCCGATGCCACCGACACTGACTATGGTGTCGGCGTTCTTGTTGTGCAGGATGGCCGGTTTCTCTGCGGCACTCGCCTGAAGGGCGGCTCTGTTGGTGGACCGGGTGGGCATATCGAGGCGGGGGAGTCCCCGGAAGATGCAGCTATCCGCGAAACACAGGAGGAGTTCGGCATCACGCCGAAAGACCTCATGCCGGTAGCCTTCCTGAGCGACCTGAAACCGCCGTACTGCCCGTCCCATGTGTTCCTCTGCACGGATTTTGACGGCAGCATCCGGTGCGCTGATGGCGAGATGACCTCTCCGGGGTTCATCACCGCCGAAAAGGTGGCCGAGCTGTCCACTCAGAATTCGGAACGTCTGTTCCCGCCGTTTGCCCAGAGCATCACCGCGCTGCTCGACGTTTTATCGTCAAATCCCGGTTTGACATCGGATGCACAAAATGCTAAGATGAAAGATAGGATGGACTTCAACGAAGCCGACCACCCACGGGATGAAAACGGGCAGTTCGCAGAGGGCGAGGGTAGCAGCTCTGGCTCCACCGAAAGCGGGCCTGCGGTATCTCCCGAAGGCGAAAACGTCCCCTGCACTGGGTTTGCCTCTCCTGCAAGGCTTGAAGATCATGCCACCCGCCACGGGTTGGCTGAGATGGGCTTTGCGACGAAAGAGGAATACCAGCAGAAGGGCATCGACTTTCTGAAGCAGCCTTGTGGCGGTGATGTTATTGGTTATGCTCGGCCTGATGGCGTAGTTGTTCGGTTCAACACCAAAACGACAGAGTACGCAACCGGTGTTCCCGGTGGGCCGCTTAAAACCTACATGAAAGCCAAGTGCAACCGAAAGACTGGCGAGGCACGGCCCGAAGTCGCCATGAAGTATTACGAGTTCAACAGGGAAAAGGACCTGAAGGAGGTAGACGATGAGCAAGGCAGTTAAATGCCCGGTATGCGGGCAGACCGAACTTGTCGATGACGGCGATGTCTGCGATGTCTGCAAGTGGTTCCATGACCGCTATCAGGAGGAGTTTCCTGATGAGGAGGACTGCGAGAACCACATGAGCCTGAACCAAGCCCGCGAGGCGTGGGCAGCAGGAAAGCAGGTGGAGTGAGCATGGATAACTTCAGAGTCATCTACCGCATTCTGCGGTATCTGGAAAAGGCGCTGGATTACGATGAGCCTAATATGGACTGCATCTCTGCAAAGGCGCTGAAGCTCTCTGACCAGCGCTGGGTAGCGCTGATGGAGATGCTTTCCAAGGAGGGCTACATCGACGGCTTTTCTGTGCAGAGAACCGTGGATGGCAGCATCCTTATCTCCAGCTCTACGCCGCGTATCACACTGAAGGGGCTGGAGTACCTGCAAGAAAACTCCCTGATGAAAAAAGCTGCCGAGCTTGCGAAAGGCGTAGCCGACATCATCACCTGAGAACCGAATAACGTACAGCAAAGAGCGATGGGAAACCACCGCTCTTTTTCTTTGCCCGAATTTCCCATCTCAAAACGGAACGGAGATAGATTATGGACAAGGTTACGATTTTTAAGTACGAAGAAAACAAGCCGGTGCGAATCATGAACATCAACGGTGAGCCGTGGTTTGTCCTGAAGGACGTGTGCGAGGTGCTGGGAATGGATTCTACCCAGTTGAAAAAAGTAGCCGACCGTCTGGAAGAGGACGAAAAGGGGCGTACTCAGATTACGACCCCCGGCGGAGCACAGGAGAGTTGGATTATCAGCGAGTCCGGCCTGTACAACGTCATCCTGCGCAGCGATAAGCCAGAGGCCAAACCCTTCCGCAAGTGGGTCACGGCCGTGGTGCTGCCCAGCATCCGTAAGAATGGCGGCTACATTGCTGGGCAGGAGGAGCTTTCCCCGCAGGAGCTTATGGCAAAAGCCCTGCTGGTCGCGCAGAAGACCCTGACTGACCGCGATGCCCGCATCAAGGAGCTGACGGCGCAGAACCAGATCATGCAGCCAAAGGCTGAGTATTTTGATGAGCTGGTGGCCCGGAACCTGCTGACCAACTTCCGCGAAACTGCCAAGGAGCTGGGTATCAAGGAGAAGTACTTCGTAGTCTGGCTGTTGGAACACAAGTACATCTACCGCGACCAGAAGAACAAGCTGATGCCGTATGCGGCAAAGAACAACGGCCTGTTCGAGGTGAAGGAACGCACGGGCCGGCACAACGACTGGGCCGGGACCCAGACGCTCATCACCCCGAAGGGCCGTGAAACCTTCCGCCTGCTGTGTAAGGAACCGCCTGTTTTACCGCAGTTCACCGCATTGTAAACCAACATCAAGGCGATTGTAAACCGGAAAAGAACCGCTTTTCCACCGCAATCACCGAAATGGTCGGAAAACGCAAAGCACGAAATTGGCTGTTTTTGGAATATATCCACCTGTTTTTGGATAAATATTCAAAAATGGCCGAAAACAGGCCAAAATCCGCAGGAACGTCCACCGGACAATCCGGCGGAGCGTCCGACTATAACCGTACCTTACCCAACCAAACCGTAACCTGTTGTCAAATTTTCACTTCGTTCAAATTTGCCAACGGTGCGGGCGCGGGGCCGAGCATCAGGCAGGGGCTTTTTGCAACTGCCGCAAATAAAGCCATACACCGGCTTTCAACCCTCTGACACAAATTATCCCACAAGCACATTTGGGACGTTTCCCGGCACTCATCAGAAGTTCTCAGAGGGCATTAAGCCATAATCTCAACTGCGGCGGTGCAAATCGCCGCTTTTTTGCTGTTCAGAACCAGAAAAGGAGGCGAAAACAGTGAATGATACCGTCCACGGACACATGGTACAAGACCTGCTCCGCCACCGCTTCGGCAGTCACGATAACCTGATATGCAAATATTCATCCAAGTACCCTGTGCAGGCGGAACGCGAGTTCCAGCGGCTCACCAATGCCTACATCCGTATCTTGAACGAACTGCTGAAGGAGTATCTGCCGGAGATCAGGGACGCGGCCCGCGCAGAGCGTGAAGCTGGTCAGCGCCATGATGACGCTTCAGACCTGATTGCAAAGGTCAAAACGGTTTTCTCCAAGATGACCGTGGAGCTGGAGCGGCGCACCTCTATGTTTGGCCTGCGCAGCAAGATCGAGTCTATGGCAAAGCTCACGCGGAAGTTGAGCATCCGTGAGTGGAAGAAAGCCGTCAAGTCCACGCTGGGCATCGACCTGATGGATGACTACTACACCGGCGAGCTGTACAGAACGATGATGGAACGCTGGGTCGAGGACAACGTGGCGCTCATCAAGACCGTCCCGCAGGAAAGTCTGGGGCGTATGCGCCAGATCGTGCTGGAGGGCTATCGGAACGGCGAAACCACGACGGCCATCGTCAAGCAGATTCAGCGGACGTACAGCGTAGACCGGCGACACGCCCAACTGCTTGCCCGCGACCAGATCGCCAAGCTGAACGGTGACATCACCCAGCAGCAACAGCAGGACGCAGGCGTGGTGGAGTACGTCTGGTCAACCTCTGGCGATAGCCGCGTTCGCCCAAGCCATGCTGCGCTGAACCATAAGCGGTTCCGCTGGGATAACCCGCCGGTGGTCGATGAAAAGACCGGGCGGCGCTGTCACCCCGGCAAAGACTACCAGTGCCGCTGCTGCGCACTGCCGGTCTTCAACATCAAAACCGTTGACCTGCCGGTCACGAAAGGGGGAGATGGCCGTGGATGAAACCATCCTGTAAGACCTGAGAGGGGAGTTGTTCAATATGGAAAACGATATGAAGGTTCAGCGCTTTGACAGCCTGCCGCTGGATGCCACCTATTTCACAGATGAGGGCTACCTTGTAGACCATCCCATCGTGACATCGGTGGGCATTTTTGTTTATCACAACCCGGACGGTTCCGAGCGCCGGGAGCTGCGGTTGCCTGAAGAAGTCTTTGCTGAAAAGAGCCTTGCGTCCTACAAGGGGAAGCCCATCATCGTAACGCATGATGCTGGCTACGTTGACACAGACAACGTGAAAGAGGAGAGCATCGGCACGATTTTGTCGGAGGGCTACCGGGACGGCGATGATGTCCGTGCAGAAATCATCATCCACGACACCGACAGCCTGAAAAAGTACAAAATGCGTGAGCTGTCCTGCGGCTACAACCTGCGTCTGGACGAAACGCCCGGTGTCTGGGAGGGGCAACCCTATGATGCCATTCAGCGGGACATCGAAATCAACCATCTTGCTCTTGTCGATAAGGCGAGGGCTGGTGAACAGGCCCGGCTCAACATTGATGGGCAGGGCCACGACTGCATGAAAGGAGAAAAACTGAGCATGGAAAACACCACCAAGAGAACTGATGGCGCTCCCACCCCGGAGGAGCTGGCCGCTGCTGTGGAGGCGTTTAAGAAACGCCGCGCAGAGCGTTCTGGTACTGCGGCCGACGGCGGTATTACCGCAGAGCCGCCTGCGCAGACCGCCGGTACTGCTGAAGGCGAACAGCCGGATGCAGTTCAGCAGGTCAAAGACCGCCGTGACCGCCGCGATTCTGAGGGCGACCCGGCAGATATGCCCGGCGCAATGGGCGTGATCGCGCAGCAGGACGAGGACATCGACACCCTACTGGGAGTTATCGACGTTCTGAAAGCTGCTGGCACGACCACTGATGGCGCTGAGGGCGACTGCGGCGGTACTCAGACCGATGGCGACGGCGATGAAGGCAACGCCGCGCAGGATAAGAAAGACCGCGCAGACTCCGCCAACGACTTCTGCGAGCTGCTGCGTGTCGTCCGTGTCGGCGACCGCCTGAACATGGATGGTCTGGAAACCATGAGCGTCAAGGACGCCAAGAAGGCCGTTCTGGGCAAGCTGAAGCCCACCCTGCATCTGGACGGCAAGAGC
>OIXG01002840.1_pt1 | contig 12305 bp, 9 predicted proteins | sample 1587731 | NCBI WGS metagenome assembly OIXG01 (sample SAMEA3888908, study PRJEB22519) | human gut metagenome | biome: human gut; feature: human-associated habitat; material: faeces | place: Denmark | collected 2010
CACATAGTCGTAATGGCTGGTAGAACCGCGAATTACGGCACCAAGGCAGATTACTGCATCATATTTTCCACTTGCTGCCATCTTCTGTGCAACAATCGGAATTTCAAATGCGCCAGGCACATAAGCAAGTTCCACATCCTTTGTATCCACACCATGACGTACTAAGGCATCCTCTGCACCGCCAATCAGTTTGTTTACAATAAACTCGTTAAATCTTGCTGCCACAATACCAACTTTGAGTCCTTTTCCAATTACGTTTCCTTCTAATGTTTTCATTTTCATTTCCTCACTTTCTTTTATTTATCTTTTTTCGCACGTGTTACATCATAGTGCGTCATATGCTGCATTTTTTCCTGCTTTGTCACAAGGTACTTATAATCCTCCGGCTTTGGTGCAATTTCAATCGGAACACGCTCCACAATTTCAATTCCATAGCCGGCAAGTCCTGCAATTTTAGTCGGGTTATTCGTCAAAAGACGAAGTTTTTTTACGCCCAAATCATATAAAATCTGGGCACCGATTCCATACTCTCTTAAGTCCGGAGCAAATCCCAATTTTACATTTGCCTCTACCGTATCATATCCCTGCTCCTGCAGTTCATAAGCTTTCAATTTGTTCAAAAGGCCGATTCCTCTGCCCTCCTGTCTCATATAAAGAAGAATTCCTCTGCCTTCCTTGGCAATCATGCGCATGGCACTTTCTAACTGCTCGCCACAGTCACAGCGGCAGGAGCCAAATACATCACCAGTCAGGCATTCCGAATGAACACGGCAAAGTACCGGTTCACCGTCCGACACATCCCCCATCGTAAGGGCTACATGATGCTCACCGTTTGTAATATTCTGATATCCGTGAATCCGGAAATTTCCATATTTCGTTGGAAGTTTTGCCTCGGCTTCTTTTTTTACAAGACTTTCTTTTTCCAAACGTTTCTTAATCAAATCCTCGATTGTAATTACATGAAGATTATGCTCTTTAGCAAATTCTAAAAGTTCAGTTGTACGCATCATCGTACCATCCTCACGCATAATCTCACAGCAAAGACCACACTCTTTCAGACCGGCTAACCGCATCAAATCCACCGTTGCCTCTGTGTGTCCGGCACGCTTTAACACGCCTCCTTCTCTTGCTTCAAGAGGAAACATGTGTCCCGGTCTTCGAAAATCTTCCGGTTTCACGTCATCTTCGACACACTTCATTGCCGTCAGCGAACGCTCTACCGCAGAAATACCGGTTGTTGTGTCCACATGGTCAATCGAAACGGTAAATGCCGTCGAATGATTATCTGTATTCACCGCTACCATCTGGTCAAGTCCCAGTTTTTTCGTCATCTCTTTACTCATCGGCATACAGATTAATCCTTTTGCCAGACTTGCCATTGCATTTACATTTTCTGTCGTAGCAAATTCTGCGGCACAAATTAAATCGCCTTCATTTTCACGGTCCGGGTCATCAATTACTAAAATTAATTTTCCATCTCTTAAATCCTGTAATGCCTCATCAATCGTTGCAAATCCTGCCATTATTCTCGTTCCTTTCTGTATTAAAATCCGTTTTCTGCTAAAAATTCTAACGTAATCTTACTTTCTTTTTCAGGAATTTTTTGCGGCTGTAAAAGTTTTTCCACATACTTTCCAATAATGTCTGTTTCCAGATTTACCACATCACCGGTTTTCCGGTCAGAAAGCACCGTATTTGCCTGAGTGTGTGGAATAATTGACACTTGAAAATCCGTATCGGAAACTGTCGCCACGGTAAGACTGATTCCATCAATTGTGATGGAGCCTTTTTCTACAATGTAGCGAAGCACTTCCGGTGCCGCCTCAATTCGGTACCACACCGCCGTTTCGTCCTTTTCTATTTTGACAATAGTTCCGGTCCCGTCCACATGTCCTGCTACAATATGTCCGCCAAACCGTCCATCCGCCGGCATCGCACGCTCTAAATTCACACGGCTTCCCGGCTGCAGTAAACCGAGGGAACTCCGGTTCATCGTCTCTGCCATCACATCTGCATCGTAACCATCACTTCGCAGGCTTGTCACGGTCAGACACACGCCATTCACAGCAATACTGTCACCAATCTGCGTACCCTCTAACACTTTTTCACAGCGAATCGATAAGACCGCCGACTGGCTTCCCCGTTCAATTTTCTGAATGGTTCCCATCTCTTCTACAATTCCTGTAAACACCGCTTATCCCTCCTTTTTTTGCTTCACATGCCCGCTCACACAGATGTCACTGCCAAAGTTTTGTACCGTAACATCCGTAATTTCCACGGCGTCACTCATTTTTTCTATTCCTTTTCCCAAAACCGGCGATAATGCATCTTTGCCGCCAATCATCTTCGGCGCAATATAACAGTAAACTTTCTGCACCAAACCGGATGTCAAAAAGGAACCATGGATGGCGCCGCCGCCCTCTACTAAAACACTGTCAATTTCCATACTGCCTAATTCCATCATCAGCTTTTCCAAATCCACTTGTCCATCTTTTTCAGCCTTAATTAACTGAACCCCCGCCTCCATAAGTGCTTTTTGCTTTTCCTCATTTTCTTCGGCATAGCAGACAATCGTTTCGATATCCTTTGCCGTTTTCACAAGCTGGCACTCAAGTGGAATCTGCAAATGCGAATCACATACAATCCGAACCGGGTCCACACCATTTTCAATGCGGCAGTTGAGCATCGGATCATCCGCAAGCACGGTTCCGATTCCCACTAAAATTCCGCGATATTTTTTTCGCAAAAAATGTGTATGTTCTCTCGCCTTTTCTCCGGTCACCCATTTAGAATCGCCGGAAAACGAAGCAATTTTACCATCTAACGTCATCGCATACTTCATCGCCACATAAGGCATTTTTGTTGTAATATAATGAAAAAATATTTCATTTAACGAAAGGCACTCTTCTTCTAAAAGACCGGTCTCTACTTCTACGCCATGGTCCCTTAAAATCTGTACACCTTTTCCTGCCACTTTCGGATTCGGGTCCATCGAGCCAACATATACTTTTCCAATGCCACGCTCCAATATAACATCCGTACACGGAGGCGTCTTTCCCTGATGACAACACGGCTCTAACGTCACATACATTGTGGCTCCTGTTAAATCTTCGCTGCATTTTGTGAGGGCGTTGCGCTCTGCATGATATTCGCCGCACCGCTCATGATATCCTTCGGTGACAATCCTGCCATCCTTCACAACCACGCAGCCGACCATCGGATTCGGGGAAGTATATCCCATCGCTTTTTTTGCAAGTTCCAGGGCACGTTTCATGTAATCTTGATTTGTCATAACAGCCTCCTTTCTAAATTAAAGAAACCCTGGGTACCAAAAAAGATACTCAGGGTTTTCTGACATTCACAAATCGTTTATCTTCTTTCATCCAGACTATACTGTCGGCTTCGGAGTTACACCGAATCATACCTCTCGGTTCGCGGGCTTTACCGCCGGTCGGAAATTTCATCCTGCCCTGAAGATTCTTATTTAACTGTAAGTTAGTGTAGCACTATGTGTAACACTTGTCAATGCTGTTTTTATGATTCCACGGCTACCTCTGCCGAGATCATATTTTTTCCTTTTTTTGTCTTATAAACAAACACTGCTAAGGATAACAGATTAAACACTACGATCATTCCGATAAACACTGCCATTTCCCCGGAGATATCCTGACCTGTGGAAATGGTGGAACGGAAAGCCTTTACGCTATAGGTAAACGGCATACGCTCATGGATCTTATGATAGAAATCCGAGGATAATTCCAACGGATAAGTTCCGGCAGAACCGCCTAACTGCAATACCATGAAGATCAGCATCAGGTAACTTCCGACTTTGTCGAAACAGATGTTAAAGAAGTACATTACGGACATGAATGCCATGGAGGCAACCATTGCCACTAAAATCGTTCTTCCTAAGTATTCCGGCTGGAATCCTAAGATCAGCTTGAGCATGAGTACCATGACTACCGCCTGAACGGATGCAATGATCAGATATACGGATGCTTTGCTGAACCACCAGCGGATACCGTTTTTGACTTCGCCTGCCGGCTTCATCAGCGGGTACATAACGCAGAATGCGATACATGCCACCCAGAGACCTACACCCATCATGTAAGCTGCCATTGCACTTCCGTTGTTGTCAATGCGGGAGTAGGTGCTTCCCTTTGTCTCAACCGGAGCCGCAAACATTTCAACGGTATCTTCGTCCGTATTGGTCGCTTTTACTTCATCTCCGGCATCGTTCAGACTATCTGCAAGTGTAACACTTCCGTCTTTTAACTTAGAAAGCCCTTCCTGCATACTTACGGTTCCATCATAGAGTCTGTTGCTTCCGTCTTTTAATGCCGCTGCTCCGCTCGTGAGTTTTCCCGCACCTTCGTTCAACGCTGCACTGTTCGCTGTCAACTGCTCTGCTCCACCTGCAAGCTGGGATACACCATCTGTATATGCTTTCACGCCTGCTTTTAAGCCTTTTTCACCATTGATCCCGGTATCTAACTGTCCGAGTCCGGTATTCACTGCACCCATTGCCTGGATGAGTCCCATCTGGTCTGCCGTTTCTCCGGTCTTATCCAATGCGGACTGCACTCCCTGTAAACCGGATGTCAGCTTTTCAATCGTTGTACTACTGTTCGGTAATACCACATCAGAATTTTCTGCCAGTGTGCTGACATTGCTCTTTAACGTATCTACTTTTTGTGTAACTTCCGATAAATTGCTGTTCTTTAAGGAATCTGCCAGACCGGATGTTGTCGTTGTGATCGCGCTGACATCTCCTCCGACCGCCTGTGCGGACTGCATCAGCGGTAACAACATTGCATTTACTTCATCCTCTGTTTTTCCGGATGCCAATAACTGCATTTTTAATGTTCCAATGGCTGTCTGCAGCTCACCCATATGTGTCTGGGAATTTAAAAGGCTTCCCTGTATGGAAGTAAGACCGCCTGTTACTGCACTCACTGTCGTATTCAACTGACCTTCTACATCCATTTTCTGAAGTTCGGTATTTAATGTCTGGATCCCTTTGTTGATGCTTGTAAGACCGCCCCGCAATGCTTCCATGTTTTTCATGTTTTCTTTGGAAAGGCTCTTTGCAAGCTCATCAGACATTGTATTCATACCGGCTAAAATTGCTCCGCTTCCGCTCTTTAAAGAGGTAACTCCTTCAGAAACGCTTGTGACACCCCCGTTCAAATCTGAACTCTTGCCATTTAACGTATCTGCTCCGGCTTTCAGTGTTCCAACACCCTGTGTATACGCACTGATCCCTGTCTGGAGACTGGTGCTTCCATCTTCTAAAGCAACGGTTCCGTCCTTTAAGGTTTCGATACCATCCTGAAGCTGTCCGTTTCCGTCTAACAGCTGGTCTGTACCGTCTGTGATCTGTAATGCTCCATCTGCCGCTTCTACAAAACCATCTCCGATGGTTCCTAACTGTTCAAATACAGTTTCCGTATACTGCGTTGTGATCTTTTCACGAATGTTTGTCTGAATCTTGCTTACCGCCGTCTCACTCATTTTGGATGCGATGTAGTTCTGTCCCGGATTGGTTTCATAGTACAGCATCATCTTTTTTGCATTCTTCTCTGTCAGAGTCGTTGCATTTTTTGAGAAATCCTTTGGTATGGTCAGCACCATGTAATAGGTACCGTTCGCAAGCCCTGCCGCTGCCGTATCTGCATCTACAAAGTTAAAATCCAAAGAGTTGTTTTCTTTCAGATTTTTGACCAGGTCTTCTCCAACACTCAGTTCTTTGTCTTTGTAAGTTACCGGTACGTCCTTATTTACAACTGCAACCGGAAGATGTTCCACCCTTCCATACGGGTCCCACATGGCTCCCACAAAAATTGCCGTGTAAATTGTCGGTATCAGGATGATCGCGATCATGACCACGATCATAAATTTGTTTTGAAATAGCTTCTTCCATTCGTTTTTGAGCATTCATTTTCCTCCTTATTATTGTGAAAAATATAACTGCGACTGCTATATTTCCTACAACGTTATGGTAGCATGGAGAAATAAATTTCCAAACGAAAACTCCTAAACAGAATTTATAACATTTCTAAACAAAACCTAAATTTTCTTGATTTATTCTTAAGATTTCTACCGATTCAGGCGGTATCCCGCACCCCAGACCGTTTCAATGATCTTTGGATTCTTGCTGTCCTCTTCGATTTTTTCACGAATCCGGTTAATATGTACGGTCACGGTCACGCTATCCCCGACATAATCATAGCCCCAGATTTTTTCAAACAATTCCTCTTTTGAAAAAACGATATTCGGATTCATCGCAAGAAACTTCAACAGTTCAAACTCACGGTTTGGGAAGCGGATCTCTTCGCCGTCCCGAAATACTTTCCAGCTTCTCGTATGTATCTCGATCCCATCAATTTTGATAACATCTTTTTCCCGTCCTTCGGTGCCGTTTTGCGGCTCACCGTTCTTCGTCAGTCTTTCGTAACGGTTTAAGTGGGATTTTACTCTTGCTACCAGTTCTGCCGGATCAAACGGTTTCGATATGTAATCATCGGCTCCAAGTCCCAGACCCAGCACCTTGTCTATGGATTCGGTGCGTGCCGTTACCATTAAAATCGGAACATCCACTTTGTCGCGGATCTCTCTGCAGATATCATAGCCGTTTTTGCCCGGAAGCATGAGATCCAATAAGATCAGATCAAACTCTCCCGTCAGTGCCAGTTCCACCGCCTGCTCACCATCACTCTCGATCCTTGTCTGAAATCCGTTGATCTCCAGATAGTCCTGCTCTAACATTGCAATTTCTTCTTCGTCTTCTACTATTAATATTTTTTCTCTCATATCTGCTCCTGTTCTTCTCCCACTCTCGGAAGTATGATCGTAATACAGAACCCGCCATGGTTTGAAGCACTGATACTTCCGCCCTGTTGTTCTATAATGCGTTTTGCTATGTACAGTCCGAGTCCGTCTCCGTCAATCCTGCTGTTTCTTGTCTCATCTCCGCGATAGAACTGTTCAAATAAATGCGGCAGTTTTTCCTCCGGTACTCCTTCTCCGTCATCCGTGATCTTTAAAATGACCGACTCTTTATTCGGGATCAGGTTCATGCGGATCAACACCTGTTCCCTGCAACGGTATTTCATGCTGTTTTCCATGATGTTGCGGAGGACACGTTTGGTCTGCTCATGGTCGATGCAGGTGATCACTTTTTCCTCCGGTACAAAAAATATGACATTCACATCTTTTTCTCTCAGGTATTGTTCATTATCATCCAGCATCTCCTGTAAAAATGCTCCAAAATCGGTCGTTACCGGCTCCATCGGCATATTTCCGGTCTCTACCTTTGAAAAATCCGAAAGTTTTCGTAGCAGCACATCCATGGCACATGCCTTCTGATAGGCAATGTCTAAATACTGCTCCTGCTTCTGTGGTGTATTGGCAACTCCGTCTTTGACTCCTTTGATATAACCTTTAATCGAGGTCAGCGGTGTCCGAAGGTCGTGAGACATTCCGGCGATCATCTCTGTCTTTGCCTTATCATATTCTTCTGCCCGGTCAACGCCCGCCGCAAGACTGTCCTGCATGGTGTTAAAGGAATGGCAGAGTTTTTCAAATTCTTCCTCTCCCTCATATTCCACATGCTCTTCAAAATTTCCATCCTCAACACGGTTTGCCGCATCGATCAGCTTTTCGATCGGCTCCATGATCCTGTTTTCTAACTTCCGGCTGAAATATCTGCTGATCCCCACAATGATCGCAATCGCCAGAACACCGATCGCCGTAAAGATAGGTATCAGCCACCGATATGTCTCCCTGTTCGGATTGATCTACCACCTGATAGGTTCCGGTCTCTGTCTCATAACTTTTAAAGATCATCGTTGCCGTCCGCCAGACAAATACATCTGCCGGCTCATTGATGGTAACATAGGAATCTAAATACTGCATCTCCCGAAGCTGTTTTGTAGAAAAATCCGTACTGACTCTTTGCCTGTCTTTTGCGATATAAAAGTTGTGACCATAGCTCCGGATCTTTTTTCTGAGTGTTCCGATCTCATCCTCCGAAAATTGATATTCATCCAAAAAATCTACCAGTTCTACGGAATGATCCTGTAATTTTACATAGTTGATCGCCTGCTCTAAATAGGTTTTTTCAAAAATCTCTATAATAAATACACCGATCACCAACAGCGATAACAGCGCAAACAGCAAAATCCTTGTATTGGTTCTCGATAGTCTTTTTCTGATCGTCATTTTTATTCCCTCATTTTATCACAATTTTTCTATATTTTATAACACATTCCTAAACTGCGATAGGGGAATTTCTAAATATTTTCTAAACAAGCATTTTACTTACGTTCACACTTCCCATCTGCGGGTCCTGAAACAGTCCGATCTTTGGCGGTTGTACCGTGAACACCAAAAACAGGATAAATGTCAGCACAAAGACTGCCGTTCCCACTCCTGCATTGCAGTATTTTTTCTCTTTTTCTATACTGTGTTTAGAAAGCCATGTATACAATGCCACTGCGGTGTAAAACAAGAGAATATCTATCCATGCCACATCTTTCCCCCAAACGCCGGTATAGGTATAAAATCCTACGACGATCCACGCCATACCCGCTAAGACGGCTTTTGCTTTTTGCGTCAATAGACACGGATAATCTTTGCCAATCACTGCCTCCTGGATCAGTGTAAATAAAAGTGCCGGCATAAAGAGCAGCTTTAAATGTTCCCATGTACTCTCACTGACCGGCGCGATAATGCCCACCGCCGGATTCTGTCCGCTCCAGTCATAGACAAAATGAAGCAGCGTTCCCACGATGGCGATAAATATAAATTCTGCGATTTCCCATTTTTTAATTTGTGTACAATTTCTCTGCATATACAATACCTCCAGGCTTTAGTATATGCAGAAATTTTATTTTGTTTCCTGTTTCCCTTCTGTCAAATTGCAATCTTATATTTTTTTGTATTACTTCTGACGTAAAATTCGGATCGAATTCAAAATACATAAGAATGCAACACCTGTATCGGCGAATACTGCTAACCACATATTGGTATAGATTCCTGTCAGTCCTAAGATCATAACGATTACTTTGATTCCAATCGCAAAGATCACGTTTTGCATTGCTACCGCTCCGGTCTTATTTGCAAGTGCGATCGCCTGCGGGATTGCATCCATGTTCGAATTCATAAATACAACGTCTGCTGCCTCAATCGCTGCATCTGCTCCACTTCCCATCGCTGCTCCGACATCTGCTCCTGCAAGTACCGGTGCATCGTTGATGCCATCACCGACAAACATCACGCTTCCGTCTTTTTCACGGATTTTTTGAAGCTCGGAAAGTTTATCTTCCGGAAGCAGTCTTGCATGAACTTCTTCCACACCTGCTAATGCTGCAATTTCCTCTGCACTTTCTAATGCATCTCCGGTTAACATAACTGTCTTTAAATTCTGTCCCTTGATACGCGCGATCGCCTTTGGTGCTTCTTCTTTTAAAGTATCGGAAACGATGATGCATCCTGCGTAATTTTTATCTACGGCTAAAAGTACTTCAGAAGCGCTTCCTTCTTTTTGATAGGAACTTAAATCCACATCAAATGCCTGCATCAGCTTCACATTTCCACATAAAAGCTGTCTGCCGTTCTGGATGGCACGGATTCCTTTACCGGAAATTTCTTCAATCTCACTTGGTTTTTCGATCGAAAGATTTTTATTTTTTGCTGCTGTTACAATGCTGACTGCGATCGGATGTGTCGATGCACTTTCACAGGCTGCCGCCATGGATAACACTGCTTCTTCTGACCACTCATCCTGTGTCAGTACCTTCTGTACATCGAAGTTTCCTTTGGTAATAGTTCCCGTCTTATCCATAACAACTGCTTTTACATTTTTCAATGCCTCAATGGCAACTCCGCCTTTAAAAAGGATTCCACGTTTAGAACCTGCTCCGATCCCGCAGAAAAATGCAAGCGGAACACTCAGTACCACTGCACATGGGCAGCTCATTACCAGAAAACTCAATGCTGTGTAGATCCAAGGATAAAATTCCTGACCTGTGATCAACGGAATGGCGATCGCCGTAAACAATGCCAGCGCAACTACGATCGGTGTATAGACTCTTGCGAATCTTGTAATAAAATGGTCAATCTTCGGTTTGCCTGCTGCTGCATTTTCTACCGAATTTAAGATCCTGCTGACCATGGATTCTTCTAACGGTTTTTCTACGCGGATGCGTAACAGTCCCGAAATATTGACACACCCGGAAACTGCCTCAGAACCCTCTCGGACTGCTACCGGCACCGGCTCTCCTGTAACTGCGGAAGTATCAATACGGCTCTCGCCTTCAATGACAACTCCATCTAACGGAATACGGTCGCCCGGACGTACCTGTACGATATCTCCTGCTTTTGCCTCTTCCGCAGGGATTTCAGTGATCTGACCGTCTTTTTCTAAAAGGACTACTTCCGGTCTTAAATCCACTGCCTCCATGATCTGACTTCGGCTCTTTTCAACTGCCACATCTTCAAAAAATTCTCCGATTCTAAAGAACAGCATAACGCCGACTGCTTCCGGATATTTGTGAATGGCAAATGCTCCGATTGTCGCAATACTCATTAAGAAGTTCTCATCAAACATCTGACCTTTTAAAATATTTTTACCGGCACTTAAAAGAACCTCTCCACCTAAGATCAGGTAGGATACTGCAAATGCCAAAAAGAATGGAAAACTGTAATCCTCGTAACCCATCACTTCATTTACCAGCACCGTACCTAAGAATAATACGGCTCCTGCGATAATGGTATACAGTTCTTTTTTCTGCTCCGCTTTTCTCTCCCGCTTCTGTGCGGTATTCTGACGCTGCTCTTTTTTCTCTACAACCTGTACTCCGACCTCAATGCCTGCACAGATTTCCTGTATCTCATTTAATAAGGCATCCGGATTCTTTGCACTGACACGAAGCTGTTTTGTTGCAAACGTAATGGTCGCATCGGATACCTCCTCTAACTGGTTAATCCGGCTCTCCATCTTTGCGGCACAGTTGGCACAACCAAGATTTTCAATGGTATAAACCTTTGTCTTGTGGTCTGCCGGAATATTCTCTGCAACGTGGTGATGCTCATGGTGGTCGTGTTCGTGATGCTCATGTCCACAGCAGCAATCGTCATCGTGATGATGTTCATGCTCATGTCCACAGCAACAGCCATCATCGTGATGATGTTCATGTTCATGTAATTCTTTATTCATAAAATCGACTCCTCTCTTCTTATTGTTAATCATTTTATTATCTGTTCATTTGAACATCTATTCATATGTTTATCCTTATAATATTCTTATTATTTCCATTTGTCAACTACTTCTATTAAATTTCGCTCAAAATAAATGAGAGCTTTTCTCAATAAGTTTCCGATGGCAAATACGGTTCTATAACCGCCTATTCACAGCTCCCACAAAGGAATATGAAAAGTTTCTTTTTGTGCAATGGAAATGAAACTCAGGAAATCGTGGAGTCCATCGGCGAACACGATTTCCGGTTTCAGAGGTTCATCGGAATGGTCTGCACAAGGAAAACTGGAATATCTGATCTGTGCCGGCTGCCCCATAGCGTATAACCATAACATATAACCATAACGAATAACTGAATATAACTAAAAATCAATAGGAAAATAGGAAGAGGAAACATCATGGCAGGAATCATTGAAAAAAAAGGAAAAATCCTCGGAACCGGCACCCCGCTCATCTGTGTTCCGGTAACAGAGGAGACACAAGAGAAAATCGTGGAAGAGATCCGCATATTAACAGAACAAAACGTAGATATGATCGAGTGGAGGATGGACTGGTTTTCAGAGGTAACGGATAAAGAGGCAGTGAAGAGTGTTCTCGAAGAAATCCGCCCTTATGTGGAAAATACGCTGTTCTTACTGACCTTCCGCTCTAAGATGCAGGGTGGACAGCTACAGATGAAACCGGCAGAGGTCTTAGAACTGAACGAAGCGGCGGCAAAGACAGGAGTGGCCGATTTTGTAGATATTGAATATTTTGAATATGAAAAACCGAAAAAAGCCATCCAAAGAATGAAGGACTGTGGTGTGACGGTCATCTGCTCCCATCATGATTTTGAAAAGACACCGGAGAGAGGTGTATTGCAGATGATCTTAGAAAAAATGTACCATGGCGGTGCCGATATCGTGAAACTTGCAGTGATGCCGCAAAACCGGCTGGATGTTTTAAATCTGTTAAGTGCCACGGAGAGTTTTGTGGAAGAGCATCACGATACACCGGCGATCACGATGTCCATGGGAAAAGACGGAGTGATCAGCAGACTTTGCGG
>OIXG01002842.1_pt1 | contig 12297 bp, 9 predicted proteins | sample 1587731 | NCBI WGS metagenome assembly OIXG01 (sample SAMEA3888908, study PRJEB22519) | human gut metagenome | biome: human gut; feature: human-associated habitat; material: faeces | place: Denmark | collected 2010
GCTCTGGGTCAGTGCCGTGATGTTTATCGTCGGCTGGTTCTGTTTCGTTGCGCCCTTAAAAATCGTTGAGCCGACGAAAGAGCCCTCCGATGCGATGCTTGCCAAGTACCGCATTGACTTTATTCTCGCGCTTTTGCCGATTTTCGGTGTGTTTGCCCTGTCGATGGCTTTCGGTCTTGCTGCCTCCGTGTCGCTTCTGATTATCGTCGGACTGTTGTACCCGATTTTGCTTCTTCTCAAGCGCGATGTCAGCCTCAAGGAAATCTTCGTCGGCGCCGTTGAAAAAAAACTTCTGCGGGACGTTGTGATGATTCTGTACTTTATTCAGCTACTCGATGCAAGCGGGGCCCTCAATCAAATCGTCGCAAGTTTTCACGCTTCGGTTCTTCCGCTTCCGCTGATTCTCGCTTTCATCAGCTTTTTAATCGGCATGCTCACGGGTATGTCCCAAGGACACGTGGCGATGATGATGCCGATTGTGGCAGCTGTGGCTCACGGATCGCTCGATTTAATCGGCCTTGTGCTGGTGTTCGGCGTCGGCGGACAGATGGTCACACCGACGCACGTATGTTTGATGATTTCGCTCGACTACTTTAAGGCTGACTTTTTCAAGACCTTAAAGAAGTGCATCTGTGCCGAGGCGGTACTACTGATTGTTTTCTCGGTTGTCAGTTACCTGACGTGGGCCGGATAAGGTCCGACCAGACGTGGGTTCGGTTAGAGTTTTTGCACCGAAACGAGCGTGAAGTCCTCTTTTTTAAGAGCGGCGCGTGCGGCCGCCTCCTCTAGCGGCACGGTACTTTCAACCAGGGCTGTTTTACCGGCCAAATCCACGAAAACCTCTGTCACACCGGGTAAGGTCCTAAGCGCCTTGCTTGCGGCTTTGGCGCAATGCTCACAATGCATACCGTCAATACGTAGTTGTGTTCTCATCACTTTCTCCGAACTAAAAAAACAAGCGGCATCGGTCTTACCGAAGGCTTCGGGATGCCAAGCAAAAAGGCGCATTGCGTTTCCGACAACGCAAAGCGAACTCAAACTCATCGCTGCCGCAGCAAACATGGGGCTTAAATGCCACCCGCAAATCGGGTAAAGAACTCCGGCCGCCAAAGGAATTCCCAGGACGTTATAAAAGAACGCCCAAAAAAGGTTTTGTCGAATGTTACGCATCACGACACGCGAAAGACTCAACGCCGAGGCAATGTCCGAAAGATGCGAACTCACTAAAACGACATCGGCCGAGTCCATGGCCACGTGCGTGCCGGCACCGACAGCCATACCGACGTCGGCTCGTACGAGCGAGGGCGCGTCATTAATCCCGTCTCCGACAAAAAGCACGTGCCGTCCCTGACGATGCAGTTTCTCAACAAGTGCTTCTTTGCCTTCGGGCGTCATTGCTCCGGTAGCGTGCGTAAGCCCTAATTTTTCCCGAACATCTTGAACCACCGATTCGGAATCGCCGCTTGCAAGATATATCTTTATGCCGAACTTTTTAAGCGTCGCGATAAAGGGCGCCGCCGAGTCCTTTAAGGTATCGCTTAAGGCAAAGGCTGCGCAAACAACCGCGTTTTCACGCAGATACAAAACCGTCTGCCCGCTCTTACGGGACAAAAGACCGACATCGAGCGCTGTCGGAGTAATCGAGAGGGCGTCAGGATTTCCGACCTCAATAACCTGCGACCCGATTTTCGCCCGAACATAACCCAGCTCGGCGTGAAAATCAGTTGCCTCTGTTTGTTTTGCTCCGCGCTCCTCGGCATAACGACACAGAGCCTTAGCAAGCGGGTGAGTACTGAACGACTCAACGGACAAAACCCAAGAAAGGACCTGATCGATGCTGTAGGACGGATTGAGTGAAACGGAGTTCACGGAAAACTCTCCTCGCGTCAGAGTCCCGGTTTTATCCAAAACTGCCGTATCGATGCGACTCATTTCTTCCAGCGCTGCAGCGTTTTTAAAAAAGACGCCGTTTCGGGCCGCAAGGCTCCCGGCAATGGTCACGGCAACCGGGGTCGCCAGACCCAAGGCACACGGGCAGGAAATCACAAGCACACAAATCGCATTAATGAGCGAAAACTCCGTCGGATATCCGAAAAGCAACCACAGGACAAATGTCAGAATCGAAAGCGCGATGACAATCGGAACAAAGACGGCGCTCACTTTATCGGCAACGCGTTCAATCGGTGCTTTGGATTCCGTGACCGAATCCACGAGATTAAGAATCTGCGCAAAGCGCGTGGAGGTGCCGACATGGGTAACTCTTAAGTGAACCCAACCGCCCACAACATGCGTGGAGCAAAAAAGCGAATCGCCGACCCGAATCTCTCGCGGAAGGCTCTCTCCGGTAAGCGACGATTCATCGACTTGTCCTCCCCCGCACACAACGATGCCGTCGGCCGCAATCGCGTCTCCGGCGCGCACGAAAAGGACGTCGCCCGGTTGAATATCTCGGGCATTGATCACCCACAAGGCGAACGGCCTGATGGGGTATCTGTCCGGCAAGCGCTTCCAACGATGAGGCTGTTTTATCCCGAGCTTTCCCTTCGAGCCATTTACCGACACCGACAAAGGCATAAATCATGGCCGCGGAGTCAAAATAAAGGCGCGACAATGTTTCCGTGCTCAAAGCGTGAGAATTATCAAGCGAGGAAATCACAATCGTGAGACTAAAAAGAAACGAGGCGCTCGAGCCTAAGGCGACAAGCGTATCCATCGTGGGGGCGCGGTGCACAAGACCCGAAACACCCGCAGTCCAATGCCTGCGATTAATGAGAAAAACCGTCGCAGCGAGCACGATCTGAGAGAGTCCGTTTACGAGCGGGTCGATGTTAAGTTTTCCCCCTCCCATCGCCAGAACGAAAAGAAGCACAGCCAGAAGCACCGTAGCAAGAAGTTCATAAGTTCCTTCGCGAGAGGGTCTTGACACGACATCTCGATTAATCTGCTCGCAGGCCGAGTAGCCGGCTTCTTGGATTCGTTTGCAAAGGTCTTGCGATGAAAACGACGCTTCATCCACACGAACAACCAGCGTGCCGCGTACCAGATTCACGGCAGCCTCTTTGACTCCCGGACACGACAGGGCCGTTCGCTCCACACGCGAGGAGCAGGCAGCGCAATGCATACCGCCGACGGTGTATTTCAATTGCTTCATGAAAAATGCAAATTAAAAGATGAGACACATTCACATCTTCGAAATTTTAGACAAAAAAGACCGCTCGATATGGCTACCGAGCGGTATCTGACTAGTCCCGAAGAGGCAGTGCCTCTTACCTGGTTCTTAAGGAGAGTTGAAAGCAAGAACTGTTTCTCAACTTTCAGGGCGTAGTCTACGAAAGAACATTGCAATTTCCTATAATTCCAAAGGCTATGCGCGACTAGTCCGTTCGGGTTAGCGACAAGCAAAAGCGAGAAAAAAAGGCGCTCACAGCACGCAGCCGCAAGCGCCCGAAACCTGCAAAAAGGTTCAATCAAAACGTCGGATAAACCGCCCCCTTGTACTGCTTGAGGATGTAATCGCGCACGACCTGAGAGTGCATCACTTGCGCGAGCTTACTGAGCGCTTCGCGGTTATCACCCGTACGAATCACGACCACGTTGGCATACGGAGAATCCGTGCTTTCGATAAAAAGCGAATCCTTCGCCGGATTCAGTCCCACACCCAACGCATAGTTCGAGTTAATGACAGCGAGCGTCACGTCATCTAAGGCGCGGGGCAACACGGCCGCTTCCATTTCCACAATCTTGAGATTGTGCGTATTGTTGATCACATCGGCCGGCGTGCCGTTAATGCCGACACCGGGCTTTAAGCTGAAAAGACCGGCATCGGAAAGGACCTTCAACGCACGACCGCCGTTTGTCGGATCGTTAGGAATCGCCACCTTGGCGCCGTCGGGAACCTCCTTCAAATCTTTAATCGTCTTGGAGTAAACGGCCATCGGTTCGATGTGCACGCTGCAAAGGACGGACAAATTGAGTTTGCGATCTTTGGCAAAGCTTTCCAGATACGGAACGTGCTGGAAGTAGTTCGCATCGATTTCCTTGTCGGCCAGAGCCAGATTGGGCTTAACGTAGTCGGTAAATTCGATGACTTTCAGATTCACGCCCTGCTTTTTCAATTCCGGAGCTGCAACCTTCAAAATGTCCGCATGCGGAACGGGAGTCGCTCCGACGGTAATCGTAACTTCCTTAGCTACAGCAGGCGCCTGATCGGCTTTCTTATCTCCGCATCCGGCCAAAGCCAAAGCGAGCACCGAGCATGCCGTCAAAAGTAACGCTGTTTTTTTCATATCACATCGTCCATACAAAGAGTGGAAACAAGATGGGCGTGATTGTAACGGCAGGAAAAATCGTCAGTCTTGATTTTTCTGCTCTTTCTTGTGTTTTGTCTGACTTCCTAGGTGAAACGCCTAAATGTCCAATTCCAAGTCCTCGCCGTGCGTTTCCATCCACAAGCGCCGTCCCTGAGCCTCGCCCTTAGCCATCAAAAGCGTCATGACAGCATCGGTCTGGCTTTTTTCCAGATCTCCGAGCGTCACGGGAAGCAAGTGCCGGGTATCGGGATGAAAGGCGGCTTCCGCCAGTTGCTTTTCACTCATCTCCCCAAGCCCCTTAAAGCGGGAGATGTTGAGCTTTTCCGCCTTGATGCCGTCTTTTTCCAACTTGGAAAGTGTGCGCTTAAGTTCCTTATCATCGGCACAATACAGTTTCTTTTCGGCCTTTTTTCCGACCTTAGGCACATCGATTCGATAAAGCGGAGGCTGCGCAATAAAGACGTGCCCTTGGCTGATAAGTTTCGGGAAATGCCGATAAAAGAGCGTGAGCAGTAGGACTTGAATGTGACTGCCGTCCACATCGGCATCGGCGAGAATACAAACCTTGCCGTAACGCAAGCCTTTTAAGTCGACATTCGGGTCATTGAGTTTGTGCGGATCGACGCCGAGTGCCACGGCAATGTCGTGAATAATCTGAGAGGCGAAAATTCGGTCGGCATCGACTTCCCAGGTATTTAACACCTTGCCGCGCAAGGGCAAGATTGCCTGATACTCTTTGTCGCGTCCCTGTTTGGCCGTACCGCCCGCGCTGTCGCCTTCGACAAGGAAGATTTCATTGTGTTCGATGTCCGTCGATTCACAATCGGTGAGTTTCCCGGGAAGAACAGCTACGGTCGAGCCGCGCTTTTTCTCGACCTTTTTCATTTGTCTTTGGCGTGAAAGCGCCTGCTTATTAACGAGTTCGGCAAGTTTCTTACCGTCTTCCAGATGGGCATTCAGCCAAATCTCGAACTGAGGACGCACGAAACTCGAGACCAAGCGAAACGCATCGCGACTCGTGAGTTTTTCTTTGGTCTGTCCCTGAAACTGGGGATCGAGGGATTTGGCCGACAAAATAAACCCGGCCCTGACAAAGACATCTTCGCTTTGCAGTTTGACGCCCTTGCTCATCAGGCCGTGCGCCTCCATAAACGCGCGCATTGCACCGAAAAGACCGTCACGCAGTCCGGCCTCGTGCGTGCCGCCGGCCGGAGTCGGGATGAGATTGACGAAACTTTCGCGCACGGGCGTGCCGAACTCGGACCAGACAACGACCCAAGAAGCACCCTCCCCTTCGTTAAAGCCCTCGGTCTCGGCATCGGCCCAACCCTGCGCTTCAAACGGTTCGATTAAAAGCGGCTCCTGTACCTCGGCCAAAAGGTACTCGCGCAGTCCACCTTGGTAACACCAGCGCTGCTCATCGCCGTTTTTCTCATTGAAAAACGAAACACGGCAACCCGGAAGCAACACGGCCTTACTTTTAAGTAGCCGGATTAAGTGCGTGACCGGAATCTCGGCACTATCGAAATACTTCGGATTCGGCACACAGACCACACGCGTTCCCGTGTAGTGCTTTGAACGCGTATTTTCCACTTGCGTCAGAGGCTGCGTCACAAATCCGTTTTCAAACCCGATTTCAAACTGCTTGCCCTCGCGCCAAACCGTCACCTGCATCGATTGACTTAAGGCATTGGTCACGGAAACACCCACCCCGTGTAAGCCGCCTGAAAAACTATAGGCTCCGCCGTCAGTCTTATTGAATTTTCCGCCGGCATGTAAGTGAGTAAACACGAGTTCGACAGTCGGAATGCCTTCTGTCGGGTGGGTGCCCGTCGGAATACCGCGACCGTTATCTTCCACGCAAATCGCGCCTTCGCGCGTTAACGTCAAACGGATGCTGTCTCCGAAACCGGCGAGAATTTCATCGCTCGCGTTATCGAGAACTTCCTGAATAATATGGAGCGGGTTGTCCGTGAGCGTGTACATCCCCGGGCGTTGCTTGACGGGCTCAAGCCCCTTAAGAACCTGAATGGAAGACTCCGCATATTCATTCGCACGCTTTCGAACAGCCATTATTCCCTCTCAATTCGGTATCACGGACATCGTCGTATCCGTCCGCCCCGTTTTACGATCGCTACACAAAATTTTTGTGGCGTGATTCTAACCGAACGGCTTTTTGTTTCGAAGGATTTTCACCTCTCGCTCCCTTATGGGTGCTGTTAGAATCGCTCTTAAGTCACATTTCTTAACCCGGAGACTACGAACATGGAACAAAACACATTCCAACGTCTGAACATTTATTTAAAGGGCGGACAGACCGTCTCGATTGACTTTAAGGCCGAACAGGCCTCCAAGTTAAATGCCCAAATCGAAAGCTTTATCAAGGCGCTCGGGGATGCGGATCAGAAAGACAAGAACTTCCTCTTCCAGGGTGCTCGTGTCGTTCTCGTGCGCCTGAGTGATGTTTCCGGCCTTGACGTCGTTTCGATGATTCTCAAAGAACAAGCCAAAGCGCCGCAAGCTGCTCAATAAGCGTCTTAACCAGCCCGCTGACAACCCCGTAATGCGCATTCCCTTGCGGTTTTTCAGCCCTCAAGTTTTGCGTACAGCCGCGCGAAAACGCCGAGTACATAGCGAATCAGCGTATTGACCGTAGGCTTATCTTCAAGTGCCTTGACCCAGGAAGGCGAGGCTCGGTAGTAGAAACGCACGAATGCCCGCCCCGGGACATTTGTCAGCAAAACCCGGTCGCGAAAGCGCCGCAAAATACGCACTTGAGGCGCGTCGTACGAGCCGTATGCCATCGTGGCGATGTAGCAGTGTCCTTTATCGTGCTTATGAACGATTCGATCCTGAATCCCTTGCAAGAGTCTCCGGTTGTTTTCCAGTTGCACACGTAAATTGTCCGTAACTTCAAAGGTCAACAGGCGATTGAGGATCTCCTGAGCCTTGGCCGTCTCGGTACGCAGTGTCTCGGTTCCCGGAGGACAGGTCTGCAAAAAGTTAATGTTGGCCACTGTCATCGACATCGCTTCATTGGCCACCCAACTCGAGACAAAAATACACAAGGGTGCATCCGCACCGAATTCTTCTTTTAACGAAGCCAGCATAGGCTCGGTGGTATCTAAAAAACGCACGGCACATTTGAGCGCCATAATCGGCAAAGCGCGCATCGGTCCGATGTTGTCGACGGAAACAGCAAGCCGCTCGTGAATTTTCAAAATGCTCTTTAAAAAGGCGTCCGCCTGTTCTTCCGTATCGATGCGATCGAGTCCGAGCGCATCACGTAGCCTTTCGTCTCGGGAGAGTTCTCGGATAAAAAGCCCGGCTAGTTGCTTACAGGAAAAGAGTTCACCCCCCGTAACGACACGAACGAACTCGGCGCGGTCTTTCTCGTTATTAATGAGCGTGGCAATCTGACCGATTCCGCCCAGAAGATCTCCCTTCATAAAGGCAATGCATGCCGAATTGATTCGCGCGTTGTAGCCGGTTTGCTTTAGGTAGCGCTTCTCGGCTTTATCAAGTTTTCCTTCCGTCAGTAGCGATAAAGCCGAACCGTCCGAAAGTTTTCGCGATGCAAACCAAAAGAAAGCGCACGCAAGGCGGCTTGCCGGGTCCGATAAACGTTCCTTGGCATACGTCAGTGTCCCTGCATCACGCTTGACGGGCCCGAGAATATTGGCAAAGTCCGTCGGAAACTCACTTTTTTCCCCGGTTTTCAGGTGTTCGAGTAACTGTGTGACGTTTCGGGCAATCTCACCGGAACTCTCATCGGAAGTGATACCGAGAATGCGGTAGGGATTTTCAAGGAGCGAATGGACTTTAATCATCGAAAGCGGCTCGAAAAAATAAAAATCACACGGATTGTAAAGCACGCGTTATTGCGTTTGCCGCCATTGCCGGGTTCAAGAAGAAACTCTGACCATTTAGCACGGCAAACGACCAATCGACGCTCCGCGGATTACCGAAGCGGAAAAATCGGATATTTTCACGAAAAACAGCACGCTTTCCCCGCACCCCGATTTCAAATCCGGCGACGACAGGATTAAACTCTCGCTCGTTTTTCACCTCCGATTTTTCGGGTCGGAGGTTTTCTGTAACCGGACCAAGTGATTCTTCCCATGTTTTACGGCTGGAATTTGTGTGCTCTCTCGACCCTGGGGAACCTCATCATTCAGGGTACGGCCATCTACTCCATGAACTCGTTTATCGAGCCTCTGTTCGAGGCCTATGGGTGGAGTCGAACGGCAACGAGTGCAAGCATGGGTATAGCCGCACTCATCGGCTTCGGATGTGCCCCGCTCATCGGAACACTCGATATGCGTATCGGTTCGCGCAAAATGATGTGCATCGGATCGCTTCTGGCCGCCGCAGCCCTGTTCGGCATGGGCTCGACGGACAACTACTACATCTTTACGGCCTGCTTTTGCCTTGTGTGGGCGGCAAGCCAATGTTGCGGGGGACTGGTAGCCAACGGTCTTTTGTGTCACTGGTTTAAGGTGCATCGGGGGCTGGCCTTCGGTATTGCCGCCGTCGGCATGTCGTTTGCCGGATCAATCATCCCGATTTTTTCCCTATTTTGTATTACGCATTGGGGCATTGCCAACGCTTACTACATTCTCGGCGTCTGTGCCGCTCTTCTGTGTATCCCGTGTTTCCTGATGGTGCGCGAACGCCCGGAAATGATGGGGCTGACGCCTGACGGTCTTGTTGTTGAGAAAAAGACCGCCACTGTCGCCGAGCAACAGACAGACACATCTGAGGATGCGCCGCATCGCAAGGATCCGTCCATTCGGCAATTCCTTTGCATGAAGGAAATCTACCTTATCGGTTTGGGGGCCGGTCTCGGACTGATGTGTGCCTCCGGCCTAATGTCCCAATTAAAGCCGCGTTTTACCGAGCTCGGATACGACCCGGTCACAGCAATGACCTTTATGTCCGTCGCAGCCGTCTCATGCGGTTTAAGTAAGTTTTTCTGGGGTTGGCTTGCCGACACCTTCCGTCCGATTCGAGCCCTGCGTCTTGTGATGACCTTACACGTGATTGCTTTGGCGCTTTCCGTGATGCACTTCGGATATTTTGCGACGTTCCTGTACTGCATCTTCATGGGAGCGTGCTGCGGATCGTACTGGACGCTACTGCCGGCTGTCGTGGGCTTTTACTTCGGACCGACACACTTTCTTGGAACGTACCGCTTCATCAGTTTCTTTTTGCTCTTAAAGTCCTGTGCCTATCCGATTCTCGGGTATTCCTTTGATAAAACGGCAAGCTATGAGGCAGGCTATCTTGTGTACCTAGTGCTCGTCTTTATCGGTCTTATTCTCACGCTTCTTCTCGATGAGAAGAAAGGCTCCGAGTACAAGGCCATGACGGCCGGTAAAAGTTAACTCCAGCTCTTAGAAAAAGGGCTCGGCGGCCAAGAACAGCACAATCAGACCGATGAAAAAGAAAATCACGGCGCTCGCATGATTGACGTGTGCGGCGCCCTTTTGCCCTTCAAAAAACCGGCGCACATGACCGGCCAGGATTGCATAGAGCATCCCGCAGGCGACAACCATCACGGCATACACGGCAATCATAATGACAACTTGCGGCACATACGGTTTGTCTAAAGCAATAAATTGCGGAAAGACCGAAATCGTGAACACGAGCGGTTGCGGATTGGTAATCGAAATGAGAACCGATTTGAGAAAAAAAGTGTCGTGCGTGTGTTCAGTGTGTTCTTTAACGGCAATCGCTCCGTGTCCGGCTTTTTTCCATGAGTACCACGATAGGTAAAACAGAACCAGCGCACCGACAACCTTCACGGCCGCATAAAGGGTCGGATTATTTGCCACCAAAAATCCCATGCCGGACAAGCCGGCCGCTTGCAAGATCACAATACCGACAGCCAGACCGACAACGGCCCAAATCGTCCCGCGTCAGCCGCGCTGCAACGACAAACCGATTACCATGATAAAGCCGATTCCCGGCGTCATGATGTTGGCAAAGCTCGTGACGAGAAAAAGAGTAAATAGCGAAAGCGACAGCACGGTGTCTCTCAAAAAAGCCCTCGTTGGGCGCAACTTTATCCGAAGCGAAGGAGCGAATTAATTCACGAAAAAGCAAGGCTTTCGGCAGTTATGCACACCCGTTCCGGCCCGAGAAATCGACGGACAGGCATTCTGGCGATTATCTCGAACCTTATGAGGAAAGCGGTTACTCGGCAGCGACGCATTCTATCTCGCTTCTTTCGCGTGCTCGGACAACTTCCAGAAACAGCCGATGAATCCGCGTATCGTCTCCGAGTTCGGGGTGAAACGCAAGTGCAATCTGATTGCCGAACCGAACGGCAACCGTCTTGCCGTCAACCACAGCAAGTGTTTGAACCCCGGGGGAGGTTGCGACAACGTACGGAGCACGAATAAAAATCATGGGCACGTCCCCGAGCCCGGCAAAAGGCGCCGTGGTGATAAAGCTACCGAGTTGCCTGCCGTAAGCATTGCGTTTGACGGTGACCGGCAGTGTCGCAAAGTGTCGAACAGGATTGTCCATCTGATGCTCGGCCAAAAGAATCATCCCGGCGCATGTCGCCAGTGTCGGCAGGCCCGAAGCGATTTTATCCCGTAGTAGCTCGAGCATATCGAGCTCACGCAACAGTTTTCCCTGAACGGTACTCTCACCGCCCGGGAGCACCAACCCGTCAATGCCGTCAATGTCGCTCTTTTGACGCAACTGAACACACGCCGCACCGAGACCCTCAAGCATCTTTTCGTGCTCGATAAAGGCTCCCTGAAGGGCCAGAATCCCGATTCTCATCAGATGCCCCGCTGCTCCATAATCGTCTGAATTTCCGCCGGGTTGATGCCGACCATCGCCTCACCGAGGTTTTCCGATAGTTCGGCAATGAGCTTAGCATCCCGGAAATTGGTCACGGCCTTAACAATGGCCTGGGCACGCTTGGAAGGATTTCCGGACTTGAAAATACCCGATCCGACAAACACGCCCTCGGCCCCGAGTTGCATCATCAGTGCCGCATCGGCCGGAGTGGCCACGCCGCCGGCGGCAAAATTGACAACCGGCAAACGGCCGTGTCCGTGAACATAACGCACGAGGTCGACGGGGACCTGAAGGGTCTTGGCTGCTTCGAAAAGCTCGTCTTCACGCATCGAAACGACTCGTGCAATCTGAGAATTCATCTTGCGCATGTGACGAACGGCCTGAACGACGTCCCCGGTTCCGGGTTCTCCTTTGGTGCGAATCATCGAGGCGCCTTCGGCAATACGCCGAAGTGCTTCTCCCAAATCCCGAGCGCCGCAGACAAAGGGTACCCGAAACTGCGTCTTATCGATGTGGTAGGTATCATCGGCCGGCGAGAGCACCTCGGACTCATCGATGTAGTCAATATCAATGGCCTGAAGAATCTGCGCTTCGACAAAGTGACCGATACGGCACTTGGCCATTACGGGAATGGAAACAGCCTGCTCGATGCCCTTAATCATGGCCGGGTCGCTCATGCGGGAAACGCCGCCCGCAGCACGAATATCGGCCGGAATGCGCTCTAAGGCCATAACGGCACAGGCGCCGGCACGTTCGGCAATTTCGGCCTGCTCGGGACTTGTTACATCCATAATGACACCGCCCTTTAACATCTGCGCCAGACCCTTATTAAGTTCATACTGCTTGGTATCCATTGCTTCCCTCCTTTTGGGAAAAAAAACGAAAAAACAATAGTCAAAATCCTAGGCACAATCTGGATATATTAAAATAGCCAAAATAGATCTTTTTAATAAACCAGAAACAGCCGACCCTACAGATGATTACCTACAGTTTCGAAAGCATTACCGTCCCGTTGTACGAACACCTGTATCGGTGTCTGAAAAAAGACATTGAAGCAGGCGTCTTAAAGGCCGGCGTACGACTTCCCTCCAAACGCGCCTTTGCCAAAAACCTCGGCGTGAGCACGGTGACCGTGCAGGGAGCCTATGACCAGCTTCGCTCAGAAGGC
>OIXG01002843.1_pt1 | contig 12294 bp, 6 predicted proteins | sample 1587731 | NCBI WGS metagenome assembly OIXG01 (sample SAMEA3888908, study PRJEB22519) | human gut metagenome | biome: human gut; feature: human-associated habitat; material: faeces | place: Denmark | collected 2010
CAACACCTTCGTGCGGCGTGTCCATGCGGTGCTGCAGGCGGCGCTGAAGCAGGCGATGAAAGAGCGGCTCATCCCGTACAACCCCTGCGAGAACTGCCGCATTCCACCCAAGGACAAGAAAGAGATGACCATCCTCCCGCCGGAGAAGATCGGCAGATATCTTCAGGAAGCGGAGAAGTACGGTGTCCTGCCCATGTTCTATCTGGAGCTGTCCAGCGGTCTGCGCCGGGGAGAACTGCTGGCGCTCCAGTGGGAGGACTTGAATGTAAAAGAGCAAATCCTGACGGTGAACAAGCAGGTCACCCGCATGGAGGGAGAGCTGGATGTGACAGAGCCGAAAACGAAAAACTCCGTCCGCAAGGTGGCGCTGTCGCAGCAGGCGGTCGACCTGCTGGTGCAGGAGCACGAGCAGCACCCGGACAACCCCATCCTGTTCCCGTCGCCCCGGACAGGCGGCTACTGGAGCCCGGATGCTGTGTCGAGGATTAACCGGAAACTGCTGAAAAATGCAGGCATCGAGGAGCATGTACGTTTCCATGACCTCAGACACACATTCGCGACCATGGCGATCTCCAGCGGCGTGGATGTAAAGACCCTGTCCAGTATGCTGGGTCACTATAGTGCCGGGTTTACTCTGGACACCTACACCCATATCACCAACGATATGCAGAGAGGTGCGGCAGAGAAGATCGGCAGCTTCATGGAATCGGCAACGGCAACCACCACGCTGGAACCTCCCGACCCGCCGGAGGAAAGCCGGTGCAAGGTGATTCCGTTCGAGAAAGTGGGATAAAACAGACGACGCCCAAGGGACAAATCACAGTCCCTTGGGCATCTGTTTGTGTATGCGTGGCGTGTTTACGTTCTTTCAGAATAGAATTGGTTAATATATGCGTTGCTTGTTAGCGCATTGATGTAGACCTCGTCGTGTTGCAGTATGTTATCCCCTTCTTGTTCTGCTTCCTCTTTTGTTTTAAATGCAGAAAAGGAAATATACATAGGTTTGCTATCGGTATCGCCATACAGAATTTTAACTGTTCCATCGTCACATTCTTGAATATCCTTCACAAGTGCATTTACTAATAAGTTGGCGGTGTGAAGGGTGACGGTCTGTTTTAAGAAGTTGAATTCTATGGTGCTCAAGAAAGTCAACGCAATTTTACCACCAATACTAAGAGGGGTATCCGTATGGTTCATAGCTACTGATGTTAAATTAGTGGAAGTCAGCTTGGCATTCAATCGTACAACTTTTTTCTCACATAAGAGCAGATAAAGCTCATCAATATCCTGTTGTTCTTCACGAGGCAAGTCATTCAACAAACTCGGTGAAATCGAAAGTGCAAGCATACTCTCTATTGCCCTCAAACGCTTAAAGAAAGATTCATAGCAGCGGAAATATTCTTTTACATCCGATAAAGAAACCTTACCTGCTTCAGCAGGGGTATTATCCTCTTGCCTATAAAGATATGCCAAGAGTGCCGTAGCAAGGCTAAAACTATCAGCAATCTCTTCAATGTTTTTAGCCTTCTCAAATTGCACCTTATAGTTGACGGTGTGCCTATTTTCACCAAGCAAGAACGTAAAATTAAAAGTAATAATAGATTCCGGTTCAGATCTCAAAATTATTTTATCTTTTGTTCGACTGCGCAAAAGAGTTATAGTTCTTTTTTCTCCACCCACATCGAGTGTAATAGGCACAGGCTCAACTGCGGGTCCAACAAAAAATTGGGTTATGTTAGTATATTCTTCTAATGGAAATTTCGCCCCCAGATGGCCAACGGTTGTAGCGACTGAAGTGACACCTTCTACTTGAACAACACGCCCTTCGGCGTATGCGATTTCCATAGCGGCTAAGAAGTTTTTATATGCTTCGTCATCACTAAAGCGCAAAGTACCGTTGATATTAAACATGTCATCAGAAAAAATATCTTTGATTTTATTTGCCATATTACCAATCCTTTCTGATTTCCGCCAATACAAGAATTTTACTAATTAGAATATTTTTCTGCATGGGGATATCATCCTGGTTATCAAAACAGCTATCAGGTAAAGCAGTTATTGTCTTGATAATTTCGATTCGGGCATGGATATCCGGGACAATGATATACCGTATATCATCATACGAAAACTCCAACCAAAGTTTTCTGTATTTCTCATGTTCTAACCCTTTGCTGATTTCGTTGGCAAACGGAATCACATGAGGATTCGCTATGATGCTTTCTGTATTCAAAGAAGCAAGAACATCAGCGGCCGGAACATATCGCCATTCTCGTTCGTCATGGAAATTTTTGCAGATTTCAATCGTAGCAGAACTTGAATCACTACGAGTGAACTTTCTTTGCATGATTCCTCGCAACGGTTTGATATATGCCAAGCGATTGATTACATCCTGCGAATACTCTTCCGGGGTGTCATCGTCTCTGAAGATTCGTTCAAATAGAGCGGAAAAGTCCTTGGCGTATTGTGAATCTTTGTTAAGATAATGAACTGGTTGCAGGTTTTTTCGCTCGCCCCAACTCTTAGAAAAAGCAACTGCATATTCCCCATAATAGGCAAAATGAGTGTTATTCTTTTCAAGGTCTGCCTGCTCATCTTTACTTAATGACTCATAGACTTCTCCAACACCGTTTACGGAAAAAGTGTCTGCAAGTTTATGAAAAGGAATATCGCAAAAGCACTTTTGCAAAATAGCAGCTTCGTTAAATGCGCGAGTGCCATTATGGATGTTTAAGTAATCAATGGTCTCAACGCAATACCGTGGAATAATGGCCCTGCGGCGAAGAACAGAGTCTAAGTATTCTGGTTTTGTCATGAAATGAAAGAGCGTGTTGGCGCTCTGAGCGTAATCATCATATGGTAAATAGGAAAACTGACTGTTAGCGAGCATCACATCGTCTCCATCCTGTTTAGAAAATCAGAAAAGCCGCATGGGAATACACCCACACGGCTGCCTTGGTGGCGCAAAGGCTCACCGTAGAATCATTATAGGGGATAATGCTGGAAAATTCAAGTTTCCGTCGTATTTGGGGTGAAAAAACTTGAGCTATGCCAATTAGGGATGGGTTAGGGATTTGGCGGTTTTCGTAGTTTTTCTGCACCGCAGTTATTATCGCCATTTTACCTCTCTGACCACAGTTGAAATGTGGCCGAGCGAAACTTGGAAAATGAACTTTTAACGCAGAAAAACCGCCTAAAAAGGCGGTTTTTCTGCGAAAGGTGGTCCGAGTGACAGGATTCGAACCTGCGGCATCCTGCTCCCAAAGCGGTTTACATAATTCCTTATGACGATTTGTGCCGCTTTCCTGCCATTTCGTCTCGTTTACGGATACTCTTTAAGACTCTTATTTCCACTGTTTCCGCGTACTCCACGCCTGTCTGTAGTCAAATATGTGGTCAAAAACCGCTTTCTGAACACCCTCGTGACAGGGGACAGAAAGCGGTTTTCACAGTTTGCCGGAGTGCTGTGGGCAGGTAATCCGGTACCCAAGTTTGCCGCATTGTACCTCTGCCGGAGAGGTTAAGCAAGTTCTTTCTGCAGGGATAGGCGGCGCAGAATTTGCATCGCTATAGACAAAGAATAGGGACTTTCCCTTAATACGAGCTGCGTTTTAAGGGAAAGCTTACCCAGAGTAAGGGAAAGCATCTGCGCCCTGCGAGAGAAACGCTGTTGACTTTCGTCGTAATTTTATCATGAATATTTTTCGATTGGCACTCAAAGCGAGTTGATTTTCATCATAGCGATATGAGAATCCTTGAAGAATTCTGGTACAGCAATATCAGGCAGACCAAGTGTGATACTTCGCCCTGCACGGAAAGAAACAGCAGGAACTGATCTGCAGGAATAAAGAGAAGCTTCGTGTCACCATGACGGACGAACAAGAGAAATTGTTTGAGACAGGATCGTGCTGGAGATCATGGACGAATAGACATACGGGTTCTCCTTCACATAGTCCGCATCCATATACCGATGGAGCTTCGTGAGCTTGGGACCGGCCGGGTCACAGTTGCTGGCAGAGTGACCGAAGATGACGGTATTCCTGTCCAGCTTGCTCCGGCTGCTCAAACGGTTGTCACAGTGGGCGTAGTAGCAGCCCCATTCGCTGTAGTTCCCGTTCTCGTCCTTTTGCAGGTAGTAAGCGTTGTCCTTCGCCTGCACCACGGGGTCGTCCACCTCGGTACCGGGCATATACAGCCATGCCACGGTATCGGAGTTATTCTTCTTGGCAGCCTTCAGCTCCTTTTGCCGGTCCACGGTGGGGATGATCTCGCCGGTGGGCTGTGGCTCGGTCACTTCGGGTACGCTGGGATATTCCTCTTTCTGATGACAAGCGGTGGCACTGATCGCCGTCCCCATCAGCATAATGGCGTACAGAGTTTCCTGTGACGAAAAGGAAACAGCGCGGAGGCCGGTGTTGTTGACCGTCCGCCGCGCTGTCCTTTGCCTGTTGTGGAATTATGCCTGCGTATGTCTGCTCTGGCAGCTGCTTGATTTACTCAGCTATGACCCTCCAGAGAAACGTTACGCTCTGACTGCGGGTGCAGTCACTTTCCTTGCGGTGATGATATTTCTTTTCACCGGTTTAGACCAACTTACCCCATGTCAGGGGGCCGACGATGCCGTCCGCACCCAGACCGTTGGCCTTCTGGAACGCCAGCACGGCAGCCTTTGTCTTGCTTCCGAAGATGCCGTCCACATTGCCGCAGGTATACCCCTTGGCGTTGAGCATCTCCTGGAGCTTACGCACGGCATCACCGCGGGAGCCGGTGCGGAGCATGGGCTGGGTCGTGACGGGCGTCACGTTCACGGGCGTGGCATCATAGAGCTTCGCCCAAGTGAGTTTGCCCACGATACCGTCCACGCCAAGGCTATTAGCCTTCTGGAAGGCCGTCACCGCCGCATAGGTCTTGGCTCCGAAGATGCCGTCCACGTTGCCGGAGTTGTAGCCCAGCGTGTTCAGCTTATCCTGCAGCGTCTTGACAGCGTCGCCGGTGTAGCCTCTGTACAGCATAGGCATATCGGGAGCCACCACTGCCGCCGTGCGGCCACTGCCACCGCCGGAGGACTTGCTCCACAGCTTGATGGTTCCGGTGCGTGTCGTATAGTTGGTGTCGGTGGGAGTGTAAGTCCACCCGTAGCTCTTGTTCGCAACCACCTCGGTGGTGGTGGGGTCGTCCCAAGCAATCGTACCGCCGGCAGGCGTAATGGTACCGATACCCAAGCCGGCGCCCGCCAGCGTCTTGCCGGAAGCGGTGATCTTGGTATAGGCAGGTTCGCCGGTGGGGGTGGCTCTGGTGATGGTGATCTCCACGGGAGAGCTGGTGACGGCGTTGTATTCGCTGTCGCCCGCCTTGGTGGCCGTCACGGTGACGGAGCCGATCCTGACGGGCGTCAGGACGCCGTCGGAATCAATAGTAGCTTCGCCAGTGCCGTTGGTCACAGTGTAGGTCACCGCGCCGGAACCGGAGCCGCCGCTGGTACCAAGCTGCAAGGTCTGACCGTAGACCACGGTGGTGCCGCCGGTAATGCGCAGTGCCTGCTGATTATCCTTTTCTGTCAGGGTGATAGTCAGGATGATGGTGAAATCCTCGTAGTTGTTGCAGGAGGCTTTCAGGGTGATGGTGATCTTGTCACCCGCCTTGCCGCCGGAGATGGCATAGGTCAGCTTGCCGTTCGCTGCGGCGATATCCTGCTTGGTAAGCGTAGCCTTTGAGCCATTGTTGACGCTGTATTCGCTGCTATAGCTCCACGTCTGCCCGCCGGGAAGCCCCAACCAGTCCGGCGTGTAGGTGTGATCCGAGGCGTCCGTGTACTTCTGCTCCAGCTCGACCGTTTTGAGGCTGCCGCCGTTTGCCTTGGTGATGTTGCCAGTCGTGGTGAAGCTGCTCTGCTCCAGGGCGTAATTCTTCGCAGTCTGCCCCATCAGGGTCACTGTGGCAGTGACGTTCTTGCCGCTGTCCACACTGGCATCGTCAAAGTTGGCGGTGACGGTGTAGTCTGTGCCTCGGATCAAGGTTACGCCGTCGAAGGTTACGCTGGAGATGTCCGCGTTTGTCGTGCCATCATAGGACTTGGACACAGCCGTTACCCCGGTGATCGTCAGCGGCTTCTGCCCAATGCGGACCGCCACGCTGGCGGGTGCGGTATCGTTGTGGTTTGCATCGCCAATCACCCGATACCACACGGTATATGCTCCGGCATCGGTGCCGGCAGGGATATCCTGGCTATATGTACCGTTCTCGGTCAGGCTGTACTGCATGGTGCCATAGTCCACCACGCCCGCAGTAATCAGCGCCTGCTCCTGTCCGGTATAGGTCAGATTTTCCTGCGCCGTGGGAGCGGTGAAGGTGGGGGTAGCCTTGTTCACCTTGATGGTCACAGTTCCGGTCGCAGTCGCGTATTTCTCGTAGCCCGCAGCCGGAGTGAATCTCCATTCGGCTTCATAGTCGCCCGCGTTAGGATTGATCGTGCCGTTCGTCCACGCGAACGTACCGTTAACGGATTTGCCGGTGTCGGGATCCTTCATCTTACCCGAAATAGTACTCTTGCTCAGCGCGTCGCCGTAGGTGATCTCGGCTGCGGTGATTTCGCCGTCCGGCGTGGGCTTGATCTGGTTCACCGCATTGACGTTGATGGTCAGGGTGAAGTCATGGTAGTTGGTCGTAGAGACATTGACCTTGACAGAACCAATGCTGCCTGTTTCTTTCGTTTCCACGGCCTGAATGGGCAAAATCAGCTTGTCGCCCTTGACTTCCGCGTTTCCCTTTGTTGCATCGTAATAACCAGCGGTAGTAAAGCTGATTGCATCCGCACCCAACTCATACGTCACCTCGCCGTATTTCTTGGGGCTTTCCAGCTTCGGCAGCAGCGCGGACAGATCAACCGTATACGTCGCCGCGTGGTTGTTCGCGACTTGCAGCGCCTTGGCCGCGGGGGCAGCGATGATCGCACTGTTGATCCAAACACACTGCTTGCCGCTGACTCTGCCGTATTCGATCTGCATCACCCTGCTGCCACCGGCAAAGACAAAGTTGCCGCCGGATGTCAGCGTCATTGTGCCGGTGAAGGTTCTGTCTCCGGCTTCCGCGGAGTCGAATTTCATATTGCTCAACTGGTAGTCGCTCTTGCCCAAATAAAAAACATTCACAGTCGACAATATAGGATTCCGCGGGTTCTTCGAATCAAGCATAAAACTGTTTAACCCGTTGATTCCGTTTGTGCTGTCAGTCACTGCATCTGTACCATCGTATGTCTTGTTAATATGGGCATGACGAAAGTTTTCAACCGACAGCTCATACGGCTCAAGCGTCCATGTCACCGACTTTTTACCCGTATAATTGCCCATGCCCTCGATGGTCAGCGTGTGCGTTCCGGCATTCCTTGCCCGATTGCTCGAATCTTTAATGGTGTAATCTTTACCCAATTCCAGCAGCTGTCCGTTGTAGGTCACCTCAAATTGGTATTCTACATCGCTAAACGCGTTGGAAGAAAACGGAGTAACCACCAGGCGGTTGTCTGCCGGATTTCCGGTGTTGCCCGTGTCCGGCTTCTGCCTAATGACCGTTCGGTCGTCGTTCAGCTTGGCAGGCACGACCTTTATCGTATAGTCCTTGACTGCCACCTGCCACTGCATTGCTCCGCCTGGTCTATCCAACCCTGTGATCACGCAGAATACATCCAGCGTATCATTGACATTCACGCCAGCCACTCTATTCTCCGTCATATGTTCTGCGCCGCTGTTCGTTCTGCGATACCACTTCACCTCGTATACGCCCACATTTTCACTGGGCGAGTCAACCATGAAGGGGATGCTGCCGTTAATGGGAACCGCTGCCGCTTTAGAAGTCGATCCAAAGTCGTGAGGGGCTTGCTTGATATCGAAATTTTCCCCAAGTTGCGCCGTATCCACCTGTCTATCAAGGCTTGTACCTTCGGCGTAATATTGGTGATCCAGCACATCCGCGAGAATCTTGCCGCTTGGCAGTGTATACCCGCCAAGGCTGCCGCCCGTGGCGGAAACATGCATGCCATTAGCCCAATCCTCTATATTCAGTTTGCCAAGGCTGCCGCCCTGAATGGAAAGATTCGTGTTTGCGGAGCTATTTCGCACATCCAGCGTGTCAACGCTGCCGCCCTCCAGCGTAACGACAGCGCCGCCGGTCATCTCCAGATTGCAGACATAACCGCTCTCCAGCGTAAAGCTCCCGCCCTGACTCCCATCAAGGAGGATATTCGTAATCTGACCGATCTCCTTGCCGTCGGTAACCGTCAAATGCATATTGTGAGTGGGCTTGAATGCGCCGTCATTTTGAACCGACATCGTATGTCCGTTCAGATCAAGCGTATTGCCGTTCGGGCGATAACCAACGCTCCACGTAGCATCTGCCGCTTCAGCTTTATAATCTGTATACAGCTTTAATATACCGTTAGCCTTCTCATCTTCGGCATCGCCCAGCCAAGCTTTGAAGGCATCCTTCCATTGGTCAGCGGTATAGAGATTGCCATCCACCGAGGCTACGAATTTACCGCTCTTGCCGCAGTATTCGCATGTTGCTATGCCAGTTGTTGCATCCGGTTTCATGTTCGGATGCAGGCATTTTACGACCTTGACGTTGTAGATAGACGCGTCCCGAAGTGTCGTTTCGTACTTCACATACGACCCATCTGCATTCTGGTACGCATAGCCATCTGCAAGCAGTTCGCCAAGCTTGACCGGCTGCCCAAAACCAGCTACCCAAATCTCATTAAAGCTTCCGCCGCTCAGTTTGGTCTTTGTTATTTTAGACAATTGATTATTCCCGAACGCCAGTTTTCCGATCGTACCTGCCTTCGGCCCTACGATCACTGCGGCTTCCCGCGTTTCTGCTTCATAGTCCGAGCTATCCGATATATTGATCGAGCTGATCGTACCGCCTTCCCACTCGCTCAGATCCAGCGTAGCTTTCATATTAACGGTGATAATGCCGCCATACAACGGAGGTTCATAACTGCCTTTGCCGATGATCTTCAAGGTGCAGGCTGTAGGACTCTTACCGTTCCCAACATCAAGCCATCCGCTTGTGATCTTGTGTCCATTCAGATCCAGCGTAACAATTTTACCATCTCCGGTAATAGCCGCTCTGGATTGAGGAGTCGTGCCCAATTCAATATCCGCCAGCAGCGTGACAGTTGTGCCATTCTCTGCCGCATTCATCGCCGCCCTAAAGTCTGTGCCGTAGGTCACGGTCCCGCCTGTCTCGCTCTTCACGGCCATCTGCATCTTGCAGTTCCGGCATACACCGTCATCGTCCACGTTCGTGTGCGCGCACCCGTTGCCGCAGATCGTGCATTTCCCATCCTTAAACTCATTATGCGGGCAGACATAGCCGCAGGCGCAGATGTACTTCCCATCGCTGTTCAGCTTGAAGTCGTGCTTGGTATGCTCCACGACCACCAGAGCCATGTCGGGAACGTTGTACACATTTGTGGTATACGCATCGGCGAAAAGGCCCTCGCCCGCGGTCCACGTCTCAGTGCTCTCGTCATAGCTGCGCAGTCCGAACGCCGTACCCGCGGGCAGATAGTCCGACAGGTGCTTGCCCTCCGGGACCTCCAGACCGTGAACCAGCGCCGCGCCCGTTTCGAGCGTCAGAGCGCCGCCGCTTTCCAGCCTGATTGCGGGATAGGAGATGTTGGCCCCACTGCCTGTCGTATTGCTGCCGATCACGACCGCGTTTCCCTTTACCGTCACGCTGCCGCCTTGGATCCGGATGCCGTAGCTTCCGGCGGAAGTTGTCCGTCCCTGATCGAGCGTTCCGTTTTCCAGCGTCACGCTGCCGCCGGTGACGGTCAGCGGGATGCGGTCCCATATGTCAGGATTCTTGCTGATATCGGCCAGCCATGTCTTCCCGTTCAGGTCAACGGTAAGCGTGCCGCCCGTGACGGTGACGTTTTCCGGCACATCCCGCGCCAGCGTCACCGTGCCGCCGTCCGCCGCTTTCGCCGCCGCTTTGACGGCCGCCTGCAGGGAGGCGTACTGCTGTCCGTTATACTCCGCCGACTTTTTTATACCGCAGACACAAGCTCCGTTCTCCCCGAAGGTGTGCTTCTCATCAGCGGAAGTCCAGCCGCAATACTTGCAGCTTGTTTTGTGGGTCAGGCCGTCGGCGTTGGGGGTACACTGCATGTCATGAGGTGCTGTCGCTATCGTTTTCCCACAGACGCAGACCACATTGTGCTGACTGCCATCCGCGGAGACATATTTCTCAGCCTTGTGCGCTTCCGACCCGCCGTCCGCATTGCACAGGGTGCAGGTCTTCGTGTGCATATTGTCCTTGACGTCGTACTTCCACACATGATCTTCGCACTTGGTGACGGTGACAGAGGTGCCGTCGGTGATGCCGGGATCGCACGCAGTGTTCAGATCGTCTGTCCTGACGCATTTCATGCCCGGAGCGATTTTGACAGTCACTGTCCCTTTGGGATTGGTGCCGTTTCCGATGGCCTGTGCGCCCTCGCCGCCCGACTTGGCCGTTACCGTGCCGCCGGAAATGTTCACCGTCATGGTGCTCTTGTACTTGTAGCTGCCGATTGAGCCGATACCGGCGCCGCAAATCGGCGAAAATGGGTTGGACGTGCCCGTCGCTGTGATAACGCCGCCGTAGATGTTCAATACAGCTTCGTGGCCGTCGCCGTTGCTGTTGTCATAAATGCCAGCGCAGCCGGAGTCGGATTGACCGGAGCAGATCAGCGTGCCGGTGCCGCCGCTCTGTGCATAGATATTCAGGGTTGCCGGCTTTGTAAACTGGCCGTTCAGGGCAATGCCCTCGTTCAGCGTCACCGTCACTCCGTCGCAGAGGATCAGGTTGACGGTGCCGTAGACCTGAAGCGGGTCATCCGCTGTAAAGCTGCTATTGGCGGCGAACCATGTCTCCTCGCCCGCCGATGCGCCCTCGAAGCCCGCCGCCGTCAGCTCCGTGCAGCCCGCGTGTGTCTGCTCGGTACCGTCTGCGCCAATGTAGGAAAACTCGCCCGCGGGGCGCACCGCGACGGTGGTATTGCCCACCACGCCATGGGTATCGTCGCTGTATTTGGACTCGCTGCCCTTAGACTCGAAGCGGTAGCCGTTGGCCAGCAGGACCGCCGCTGTGTCGGCGGAGTTGTAGATGCTGCATCCATTCTCCACACCGGTGGTATAGGCGCCGCCGGAAAGGGTCACCGTGCCGTCCTTGACCTGCAGAGCGTAGGAGTTTCTGCCTTGGATTTGTGGTGCGCCGCTGACGGTCAGCGTACCGCCGCCCCACACACCGCCAACGTATATGCCCCTATTTCCGATGAGCGTTCCGCCCTGAATATCCGCCACGCCGCTGCCGCGCACAAATACCGCGCAGTTCTGAGTAGTAGTAGCGTTATCCGCATCGGCACTGTCCGACGTGACCTCGATGATACCGCTCTTCATCGTCAGATTGCCATTGATTACCCCGATCGCCTGACCGCCGTTGGGCTGCACGATCTTACCGCCGCCTGTGCTATCCTGAACGGTCAGGCCGCTGCCGTCATCGATGTAAAATACAGCGTTCAGCGGGACAAAGCCGCTCGCCACTTCGGTCGTTTGTATGGTATGCCCGTTCAGATCCAGAGTAATATTGCCTCCTGTCAGCTGGATGCCGTAGCTATAACCGTCAGCGGTTTTGGGGATCGTCACATTCTTCAGCAGCTTCACCGTGGCGCTCTTCGCCCCCTGCGCGGCGGTAAACGCATCCACAATGTCGGTGTACTGCGTGGGCGTACCGCCGCTGGTGACCTCCGCCACTGCGTTTTCCACGGTGCTGCCCCCGCCGTTCTGAGCGGCAATGCCATTTTCCGCCGCCTGTTCCAATATGGCGGGCGATTCCGCAGCCGGAGCTTTCTCCTGCTGCTCCTCCTGCACGATGGTGCCGCCCTCCGGCGCGTCCGCTTCCGCCGCCCATGCGGGGGCGGGCAGAAGCGTCAGGCACAGGGCCAGCGCCATGAATGCACTCAATAGTCGTTTTTTCATGTCCTTCCTCCTTGAGATCAGTTTGCATTTATGTCGAATCCGACATCTGCCGGATGCTGTTTTTACAGGTCGTCCTGCACTAAATGCAGCTTCTTCGCGGCGGTCTTGGCCTCCGCCCGGCGCTTCACGTCCAGCTTGTCGAGGATGTGGCTGACGTGGGTCTTCACGGTCGGCAGCTTCACATCCATGATCTGCGCGATCTCGGCGTTGGACTTGTCCGCGCAAAGCAGATGCAGAATTTGCAGCTCCGTGGGCGTCAACTCCTCACCGGGGGCAAGGC
>OIXG01002844.1_pt1 | contig 12291 bp, 11 predicted proteins | sample 1587731 | NCBI WGS metagenome assembly OIXG01 (sample SAMEA3888908, study PRJEB22519) | human gut metagenome | biome: human gut; feature: human-associated habitat; material: faeces | place: Denmark | collected 2010
CATTGCCGTGCACACCGGCCCCTATGCGTTGGGCATGGGCGTGATGCGGCGGTGGAAAAAACAGTAACTCCCTCAGTCGCCTCCGGCGACAGCTCCCTCTAGGAGGGAGCCTTACGGCAGCGAAAAGCCTCTCTCTGAGAGGGAGGTGGCATTGCGTCAGCAATGACGGAGGGAGTTCCCACATAGTAAAAAAGAAGCCCCGACGAATGTCGGGGCTTCTTTTTGTTTTTCAGCCTTGATTTTTACGATGCACGATCACAGAAGACGGTGACACGGGTCTTGCCGCCATAGGTGCAGGTGTACAGCACCAGGGCGTAGCCGCTGTGTTCCACTTCCTCCACACTGTGGGGGTCAAGCACTTCGACCTTATTCACGACGTACTCATTCACGATGCCGTCCATATCGGTGAAGGTGACGCTGTCCCCCGCTGTGAGGGAGGTCAGCTTGCCGAAATGGCTCTCGTAGTTGTGCGCCGCAATGACCAGATCATCGGTGCGGGAAGAGCCGAACTGGCGGCAGGGGGCGATCTTCAGGCGGGGGTAGCTCCACTCGCTCATCACCGGCAGGTCAATGCCGATGGCGGGAATGGAGATCTCACCCACATATTCGTTGCCGTCGATCTCCACCACCGGGAGCTCGGGGTCCAGGGGGCCGCTCTCTGCCTCCGGTTCCGGGGTCTCCACCTTCTGCTGAAGGTCGGCCACCACGGTCTGAGCCTCGGCACCGGCGTGGGCATCCTCGTAGCGGTTGTAGGCGTACAGGCCGCCAGCCGCCAGCAGGAGCACCACACCCAGCACGATACAGACGAGCCCGGGGGATACTTTACGCATTCTTTTCACGTTTCTTGCTGCGCTCCATCAAGTAGGCTCCCACGGCCACCAGCACCAGACCGCTTGCCGTCAGAACAGGGATGGGCCAGTTCAGCTGACCGGTCTGGATCAGTTTGGGGCCTTCGGCCGGGCGGGCATCCGCCACCACGCTGGCCGGGGCGGTGGGCTCCGGTGCACTAGGGGTGGTGGTTTCAGTCACGGTCGGGCGGGCATCTGCCGGGGCCGGGTTCTCCGGCGTGGAAGGGGTGGGCGGGGTGACGGGATCAGGGTCATACGGGTCCGGGTAGTACGGGGTCTCGATGGCCTTGTAGCTGTTATTGAAGGTGATGCTGCTCACCTTTTCGTCCATCAGGTCGGCCTGTGTGTGCACGGCCATCCGGGCCACCAGCTTGTCGTTGTCCCACACCACGGAAACGCGCAGATAGTACACGGTTTCATCGTAGGTGCCGCGGGTGTTGACACCGGCGCGCTGGCGCACGGTGTAAACGTAATAGCCGGGCTTGGTGTAGTTGATGGGGCCAAAGCTGCCGGTCTCGCCGTCGGTGATCTCCAGAGTGGTCACCTCGGGCAGGGGCGCATTGTCCACAGCCTCAAGTTCCACAGTCAGTGTTTCCTTTGGGAGAGGTGTTTCCCCCGTGGACTGAATGGAAACCGGAAGCTCCTGCAGCTGTGTATGCTGGTCAGCCGCGGTGGCCGCAAATGCCGCCGGCTGACACAGGCAGAACCCCAACGCAAGCGTCAGGAGTGCTGCCGCGATTTTACGGAACCTCATTTCATCCTCTCCTTTATGAATCCGACGCGGACGGGATCATCCACGCCAGAAGAATGGTGCGTGCATCGGTAAACTCCGTTGAACAGGTGGACAGCGCCAGCACCTGAGCGTCATCGCCCGCCGCTTTCATGGCGGCCAGCGTTTCGGTGTTCAGGTTCAGGGCGTTCTCCTGCGCAAAGGTGTACAACCCCTGCAGGTCGCTGTCCCAACGCTGGGGCTGGAAGATCGCGCTCTCAGACGAAGGGACCAGCAGACATGCAAAGGTTTTAAGATCATAGGTGCGGTCGGGCAGGATCAGCTCACCGGTGGTGTTCTCTGCAAAGAATTCTGCGTCCTTGTAGAGATCCAGATCACCGAACATCTTGCTCTCTTCCATGTGGTGACCATACAGCAGAGAGTAGGGATCGGTGAAGTTCTTGTCGCAGTTCACATCCAGAAAGATGCTGCCTGCCAGCGAGAAATCACCGTAGACATCGGTGTTCACATAGGTAAAGTTGTCCTCGCCCTGTACCACAGGGTAGTCGATGGCGGTGTTGTCCAGTGTGACCCACGCGCAGACATCCGGGTTGATGCCCAGCAGCTCCTCAAAGCTTGCGCCGTTATCCGCACCCGCCTTGGGCTTGAACTGCAAAAGCTCTGCCTGAACATTGTCTGCGGCGGCGTACACCTGCGAGTTGTCCCACAGGGCATAGGCTGAATACGCCCCGGCGACCACCAGGAACAGCACGACCACCGCGCTCACCAGAAAGTCGGCTGCCCTCAACGCTTTTCTCTGCCAGTTGATACAGCCCACCTCCGGTTAAGCATTCTAATTGATTGATTGATTGGTTTTCGGATGGATACGCCCTCTCAGGCGCTGCGCGCCAGCTCTCCCAGAGGGAGAGCCTACGCATCTACACGGTCAGCTGCTGCAATCGGTCGGGCCACTTTTGCCTCTCCCCTTGGGAGAGGTGGCAGTGCGGAGCACTGACGGAGAGGGCGTGGACGCGAGCAATTACTCCTCGTCGCGGCGGCGCTTGTTCAGCATCAGGGCCACACCACCAATGGCAACGATGGCCAGCATTGCAATGTAAGGTGCATTGTCCAGCACAACGCCCATGTCGGGGGAATCAGAATTGGTGTTCTGGAAGGCTGCAGTCACGTCAGTATTATTAACAGTACCCTTGATCTTAGTAGTCTCAGTGGTGTCAAATGCAGTATCAGTAACAGTAACAGTGTACTTCACATTGTCAACAGTAACAACAACAGCACCAGCTTCTACCTGAGAACCATCCTCGTAAATTTCATACTTAATACCAGCAGGCAGATTGGAAAGTTTCAGAGAATCATTGTGACGCAGAGTAACAGTATATTCCTTATCCAGTTCCAGATATGCATTCTGAGAGATTGCAGTAGTGCCATCCTTAAGGGTTGCAGTGTTGCTCAATTCTGCAACCTGAGGTCCCTTATACAGACCAGTATCAGTATTGTTCTGCAGGGCATCTGCCTTAGTAAACTTAATCTTAAAGGTGAAGTCCTTGCTCAAATTGCCGAGAGCACCGTGAACAGTCTTGCTCAGTTTCAAATTCTGAATATTGCCATCACCGTACATATTCTTAAACGCTTCGGTTGCCAGAATCTTATTGCCTTCGGAATCCTTCAGAGCAACAAAATAGCCAAACTCAGCAGTAGCAGTGGCATCAACTTCCTTTGCGTTGACCTTGCTGATAACCATCGTCACAGTACCACGCTCAGCAATCACAGACTGGTATGCCTTGTCCATGCTCTCAACGATGGTAAAAGTATACTTACCAACAGGCTTGCCTTCAGTCAGCTTCGCAACATCCAGCTTAAAGGTGCCAGTATAGACACCTTTATTGTTTTCGCCACCGTTAGAAGTATAATTACCCGCGTTAAATTCCACCGATTTAGTATCCAGTGCTGTACCGGTAGTTGCCGTACCCTCATAAACATTAAAGTTAAACTTCATGCTATCGGGCGCAGTACCATTAGCAACCGTCAGAATCTTGGTTAAATCAATTTCAGCCTTACCATTAACCGGCACAAACATATTTGCATTGTATTCGCCAGCCGTGCCGGGATAGGTAGCATCAACACCAGTTGTCGCAAACGCTGCGGTTGCGCCGACGGTGAGCATCATGGCGGCAGCCAGAACGCCCGCGAAGAATTTCTTCAGTTTCATTGTTATTCCTCCCTAGTAAGAAATAGTTCGTACTCCTGTGCCGCGGCCCAAACTCCGCGGTTCACAGGCAGGATGCCGGCAGCTTCTTCCGGCCTCCGTGGTATTACAGACTGCGTCGCCGCAGTAGTGTAATTACTTTTGCTTGCACATCCTCCAACGGAACCGGGCCAAAGTCCCGGCTGTCCTCGGATTGTGTGCGGTAATCACCCAGCACAAAAAAGCAGCCTTCCGGCACCGTGTAGGGGTACTCCAGCGCGTCTTTTGCGTAGGTGGGGTAGAGGATCTCGCCGCTCTGCACCGCGCCGTTCACCACAAGGGTGCCGCTGTCGTCCAGAGCCACAAGGTCGCCCTCGCGCCCAAGGATGCGGCCCACCCGGAGCTTGCCGCCCTGGGTGTAGACCACAACGTCGTTTTTTGCGTAGGTTTTGTGCAGGCGGTAGCAGATGAGCAGGTCGCCATCCTTTACCGCGGGGAACATACTGCTGCCCTTGGCCTGCGTGAGCAGGAACACCTGCGTGAACAGCACCCAGGCGCACAGCAGGATCACCACAACGCGGCCCAGCAGGCTGATAAAATCCTGCCGGTTCTCAGCGTCCAGCCTGCGGCGGCGCACCGCCTTTGCCCCCAGCTTCAGGGTTTCATTGTCCAGCGGGTGCATCGGAATGCGCCTCCTTTTGGGGGTCAGAGCTGTCAGATTCCGGGTTAAACCTCTCAGTCACGGCTGTCGCCGTGCCAGCTCCCCTAGTAGGGGAGCCCTTGGCAAAACTGTCAACTTTGGTGGGAGCCAGGTTTACGTTCCCGGGTTCACCACTGGCGGCGGTCGTTGTCGTTGCCCTATCAGGGGAGGTGGCAAAGCCGTCAGGCTTTGACGGAGAGGCTTCCAGCAGCACATTGTACCTTGTGCGCTCGGCGCGGATGGCGGCCTCGTACAGGGCGTAAAGCTCTTCCAGCTTCTTCCACATTGCCGCTTCGTCCACGCCGCCCAGCAGTTTCTTGCGGAATTTCACCGTCCGGAACCACTGGATGATTGCTTCCTGCTCCGGGCTGATACAGCTTTCCTCTGCACCGGCCAGCCGCTGGGGCGCTTTCTTCTTCGCCATGCGGTCAGCCCCCTTTAGTCATCTTCCTTACGGTGCTTGCGCAGCATCAACAGGGCAACGCCGCCAGCCACCACAGCAAGGATGACAATGTAAGGCAGGGTGTCGAGGAGGACACCGGTGTCGGGCTTGAGGGTGCAGTGGTTGGTGACAACAATGTCGTCTGCGTCCACAGCCGTCACAACTGCCATAGCAGTTTCCGCACCCGTCTCACTTGCTGTTTCAACTGCATCTGCACTCTCTACAGCAATGTAAGTAAAGGATACGTTGTTACTACCGTCCTGCTCACCAGTATATCCGGTTGCCGTCACTTTATAATGCGCTCCGGGCGCAATTTCCGTAACCGTAACGGTTGCACCAACAGGTACATCTTTCAAGGTGATTTTCTGGTTATGCTTTAGTTTGAAGCTACTCAGAACAACCTTGCTACCGTTTTCATCCACGGCATCAATCTGGCTCGTAATGTCATCACCACCATTTGTAACAGTTGCCGAGAACGCAAACTCTTTGTTTGTATCTCCCAACAAACCCGTCACCTGCTTGGTGATTGTTACATCGGTCTCTTCGGAAATGGGTACATACTTTGCGTAGAATATAGTATCCTTCGTAATTGTACCATTCTCAAAATCAAATTTATTTCCGGTACAAGCCTCGTTTGTATACCATCCGTCAAATTGGTAGGTTATCCTTCCCACCTTCTTTGTTTCCGGATACAAAGGAGTTGACACCCACGCGCTTCCATTCAGGCTATCCTTATCCGGACGGCGTGCATTCTTCAGCGAAATAGCTTTATCCTTTTCTGTCTTGTAAACCGCCGAGTAATCCGCCTGTAGGTCAAAACCCGTTATTCCTGCATCCTGAACCTTGTAGCTCACATTGATATGCACTTCATCGTGGAACTGAAGAACGCCATCCAAATGGTACTGCTTTCCATATACAGCTTTAATTGGAGATGCATAATCGCCTTTTGTATACTTATTCTTTTGGTCCTCAGTATCCCATGTGCCGTCTGCACCATTTTTACCGGTATTTGCGCCATCAGATACTACTACCCGATACCACTCAATCGTGTAATAAGGTGCATCTTTCGGTCTGCGTGGATCCGTCTGATAATAGTAATCCTTATACGTTCCATCTTCTTGCTTTATGGGAATCACAGGGAACTGTGCCGAATCTACAACAATTTCGGTTCCAAGCTTAGCAGCAATATCAGAACTTCCATAAATAATTCCATTTTTTTTGCTGCTTGCAGGCTGATCTATAGCAATCGTACCAATGGCCATACCATTCCAGACGCTGTTGTGCTGTTTTGCATCCTCATAGCTGGTATCCGAATAACCCGGAATTTGTGTATATACATACAGGTTATACTTGTTGTACTCGCTAGCCTTTACAACTGTAATATCCAACGTATCATGGTTATTGTTTTTAGCAGGCTCACTAGATTTGCCATACGTATGGCGAATCTGAACCTTTCCTTCGCCGTTCAGCCTCAGTGAAACAAGCTTATACTCGTCTCCATTTCCATTGACGGTTGTACAATCCTTGTTATTGTAAATAAGGGTTGCGTTGCCGCTTACAACCTCCCAATAATAGTAGTAATTGCTTTTGCCATTGTTGCCTCTCAGTTTTATGGTCGAGCCAACCGGAACCTTCACATCGCCTTGAATACTGCTGATCGTAGCAATTCCATCATTCACATTCGGGTACTCAACGCCATCGATCTCAATGCTGACGATCTCAATGCCGTCATCATCGAAGTCTTCACTTCCCTGATCCGGGTATTCCAGCGCAAGCACAAAGGGGCTGAAGCTGGAGGTCTCAAAGGTCAGGGTTCCATTCTCATAGCTGACAACATCCAGTTTTTCCACGGTATTGTCGTCTTTCTGGTGGAGCACCTTCAGTGCATCGGCAGTGAGCGCTTCCTCTTCTTCCATTGCCGCAATTTCCGGCAGTTTGTTCAAACCAGAAACAGTAACGGTAGCCTTCTCGCCATTGGCAGGCTGCACCGTTTCGCCATTGGCGTTCTTGGGGGAGATCTTCAGGCCCAGAAGGGGCTGCATCCCCTGAAGCTCACTCTTGTAAGTATTACAGAACTCCGTCATGGAGTTATCGCCCATGTGGCTGACGCTGAGGTGGTCTGCGGCAGAGGGCAGGTTTTTCACCTTCACCGGCAGGGTTGTGGTTTTCGTGTTGCCGTCCTCGTCCACGTAGGAAGCAGAGGCCTTGGTTTCCAGATCCACAGGCACGGGGTTCTTGTCCACCAGATCCTCGTGATCCACGTCCTCTTCCTCATCGGAGCCCACGGTACCGTCCTTCCATGCGGCGTAGACGTTCACGGTGGTGGTCTTGTCGTCCAGAATGTTGCTGGTGGGGTCGGTGAGGTTCAGGCGCACCCGGTTGCCAAACTCGTCCAGCGTGTACCAGTAGTCAAACAGCCGCAGTTCGCCCTTGGGGTCCCGGTTGGAGGAGGGGTTCTCGATGTAGCTGCTGTAGTCCGCGATGGTCTCTGCCCGGGGCACAGCCTGAATGAAGTACAGGTTCCACAGAACCTCACCGTTCCGGGCCAGATACTCGCTCTCCGTCATATTGTTGATCTGTGCCTGAGCGGTAATGTCCTGCAGGTCAAGGGTGTTCAGCTCCCTCAGCCAGAAGCGGTAGACCACCATATCCTGCAGCTTTTTGATCTCATCGCCGGAAACGACCACTTTGTCATCAGGCTTTTCCACCACGTCGTCCTCGCCGGACCACTGGGTCTCGGTGCTGGAGCTGGAGTCGGTGCTGGTGCTGGTACTGGTGCTGTAGTCAATAACGGTACCCCACTCCGAATCCGTAACGGTGGGGCCGCCGTCGAGGTTGTCCTCGCCGCCCTCTACGGGCCGGGAGGCTTCCTCCTCGCCGAAACCGGCAGCTTCGCTGTCATCGTACACTTCGCGCGGCTCACCGTCGTCCACGGCAGGGAAATCGTCGCCGAAACCGGCAGCTTCCTCCTCGCTGGTTCCGGGGAGTTCTTTCTCAACCTGAAGATCGCTCAGACCCTCCGTTGCAAACACCGGCACAAGGCAGGTGCAGATGACCGCAAGCGCCAGACAAAGCGCAAAAACGCGCTTCACCAGCCTATCTTTTTTTCCGTGATGATTTTTCCGCACAGTGGAGCCCTCCCTGCATCATAGTATTTTTGGCAAAACCGGAGGAAAAGATATCCAACTTTTGTCGTTTTTCTTTCCCTTGGCAGGTTATTTTTACCAGACACATCATTATTGTAATAATAGCATGTATATCCAGTATTTTCAATAGTGAAATTTTATTTTTCCTTCTCCTTTTCAGACAAAATATTCTGCGATATACAGCACGTTATGAACCGTCGCAATATCATTGCGGGGAGTAGAACAGTCCGACTTATCCGCACGCCCGCCGCATTGATATATCACGCAGTTTTGTGTTGTATCTTCGCAGTTTCACTCTCTATAATACATGAAACGCAGATTCCTTTCACTTTTTTTCGGGATTTTTTGAAAAAAGTTTTCGGAGCCCTCTCAGTCTCGCAAAAATCGACAGCTGGGGTTAAACCTCTCAGTCACGGGCTTCGCCGTGACAGCTCCCCTAGTAGGGGAGCCCTTGGCAGGCCGTCGCGTTTTCGGGGTCTGGCGCTTCGCTCCTTTTGGCAGTGCTGGCGTAATGTTCGCCTCTGCGGTAGATGATGCTCTTGGAGCGCCAGCGATCAGATTGAAAAATGAATCTCATGCCAAGGCCTCCCCTACTAGGGGAGGTGGCATCGAGCGTCAGCGATGATGACGGAGAGGTTTTGCACCAAAAAGCGCCCCCATCACTCAAAGGAGCAATGGGGGCGCTTTCCCATATTACAATGGATTCCGCTTACTCAGCCTTGGGGGCTTCGGGAGCCTTTGCCTCCTCAGCCTTTGCGGCGGGCTCTGCCGGAGCGGCAGGAGCGGCAGCGGGCTTCGGAGCCTGCTTCACCACGGGCTTGGGGGGATTCGGATCGTCCTTCAGCGGGAAGAGGATGATGTGCTTGGGGCACTTCTGGGCGCACATGCCGCAGCCCTTGCACTTGTCGTAGTCCACACGGGCCACGCCGTCCACAACGTGGATGGCATCAAACTTACAGGTGCGCTCGCACATGCCGCAGGCAATGCAGGAGGTGGTGCACAGCTTGTTTGCCACAGCACCCTTATCCTTGTTGGAGCACATGACCACCGGCTTGCGGGGGCCGGCAGCGTCGATCATGATCACCTGCTTGGGGCAGATGTTGGCGCAGGCACCACAGCCGGTGCACTTGTCCTTGTCCACCTTGGCCACGCCGTCCACAATGTGGATGGCATCGAACTTACACACCTTAGTGCAGTCGCCCAGGCCGATGCAGGCAAAGGTACAGGTCTTGGGGCCGCCGTACAGGGTCGCAGCAGCGGCACAGGTCTGGATGCCCTTGTACTCGTAGCTGGGCTTGCAGTGCTCGGAGTTGCCCTGGCACTGGACCACAGCCTTCTTCTCCACAGCGCTTGCCTCGCCGCCCATGATCTTGGCAATGGCGGCAGCAGCCTTGGGGCCGCCGGGGGCGCACTTGTCGCAGGGAACGCCGTCCATAACAACGGCCTTTGCGTAGTCGGCACAGCCGGCGTAGCCGCAGCCGCCGCAGTTTGCACCGGCCAGGCAGGCAGAAACTTCTTCAATACGGGGGTCTTCCTCAACCGCCATGAACTTTGCGGCCAGCACCAGAACAACGGCACCGATCGCGCCCACGATGGTACAGAGGATCACAGCAGATACAATATTCATAATCCTGTTCCTCCCTTACAGCGTCACGTTGAACAGGTTTTCGACGAGGCCGCCGAAGCCCATAAAGGACAGGCTGGTGATGGCTGCTGCGATCAGGGTGATGGGCAGGCCCTTGAAGGGTGCCGGGGGATCGCAGGCTTCCACACGCTTGCGCACGCCGCTGAACATGACCATGGCCAGCATAAAGCCGACACCTGCACCCACGGCACAGACCAGAGCCTCAATGTAGGCAGCGGCAAAGCCAAGGGTAGCAACGTCTGCGCCGTAGTCGTCCACGACCAGAATGGTCACGGCCAGCACGCAGCAGTTGGTGGTGATCAGGGGCAGGTAAACGCCCAGAGAATTGTACAGTGCAACAACATACTTCTTCAGGAAGATCTCGATGAACTGCACCAGCACTGCAATGACCAGGATGAACACGATGGTCTGCAGGTAGCCCAGGTCAGCGGGGTTCAGAATGAAGATCTGGATGGGGAAGGTGACAGCCGTTGCCACCAGCATAACAAAGATAACAGCGCCGGACATACCAATGGAGGAATCCAGCTTCTTGGAAACGCCCAGGAACGGGCAGATACCGTAGAACTTCACCAGCACGTAGTTGTTCACCAGGATCATGCTGAAGAAGATCGCAGCAAGTTTGACTAACATCTTATTCTGCCTCCTTCTTCAGGTTGTCGAGGTCGCAGCAGCTCTTGCGCTCGATGCGGGCATCCAGCTTGCCTTCCAGCCAGACGCAGCCGGCCATCAGCACGCCGTAGCAGAAGAATGCGCCGGGAGCCTGGGTCATAATGCTCATCTTGGCCATGCTCTCGGGCAGGACCTGGAAGCCCAGCCAGGTGCCGCTGCCCAGGATCTCACGGATGGAGGCCATCAGCACCACGGTGAGGGTGTAGCCGATGCCCATGCCGATGCCGTCCAGTGCGGAATCCACCACATTGTTCTTGCAGGCAAACATCTCGGCACGGCCCAGAATGATGCAGTTGACAACGATCAGGGGCAGGAACACGCCCAGTGCGGTGTACAGGCTGTCCATGTAGGCGTGCATCACCATCTGAACGATGGTCACGAAGCCTGCAATGATGACGATGTAGCAGGGCAGATGGACTTTAGCGGGGATCACGTTGCGCAGCAGCGAGATCAGGATGTTGGAGCACACCAGCACGAAGGTGAAGGCTGCGCCCATGCCCAGCGCGCTGGAAACTGCCGTGGTAACAGCCAGGCAGGAGCAGGTGCCCAGAACCAGACGCAGAACGGGGTTTTCTTTGATGATGCCGTTGGTAAGGATGCTTACCTTGGACTTGTTTTCGCTTGCCATTTCTTACCAACCTCCTTTATGCCAACTCGTTGTAGCAGTTGATGCAATCGTTGATGGCGGCAAACAGAGCCTTAGAGGAAATGGTTGCGCCGCTGTATGCGTCGTAGCCCTGGCCCAGGGTGATGTTCTGGGTGCCATCCATGCCATCGAACTGAGCAAGGAAGCTGTCGGTGGCAACGTTGCTGCCAATGCCCTTGGTCTGGGTAGAAGCGTCCACCCAGATGCCGGTGACAGTGCCGTTGGTGTCGAAGCCGATGATGACGGACAGGATGCCGCCGTCAAAGCCCTTTTCCTCAGCCTTGATGGCCAGGGAGCCGTCGGTGGCCTTTACAGCACCGGTGATGTTCTCGGTGGTGTAGTCGGTCACTTCCTCCAGATCGGAGGCGCTGGAAACGGTGGGCATCACGTCCACATAGGCAGCCAGCGTTGCGGCCTTCTGGTTATCCTCAATGATGGGAGCCGTAAAGGAGTTGACCATGGCCAGCAGCAGGCTGACGATCAGTGCGATCACGCTCAGCACAACAACAGGCTTTACACTGGTCTCCCAGGAAGAATTCTTATTCATTTGCCAGCACCCTCCTTTGCTTTCTTTGCAGGCTTAACATAGCCGTAAGGAGTCTGACGGGTCCAATCGTTGATAAAGGGGACCCACAGGTTCATAAACAGCAGCGCGAAGGAAACGCCCTCGGCGTAGCTGCCCCACTGACGGATGGCGAAGGTGACGATGCCCAGGCACAGGCCGTAGATCAGCTTGCCCTTCAGGGTAAAGGGGCTGGTAACGTAGTCTGTTGCCATGAACACAGCACCGAACATCAGGCCGCCGGACAGGATGCCGACCAGTGCGCCGTGCAGGCTGCCGGTGGAGATCAGGTAGAAGATAAACATGCTGCCGATGTAAGAAGCGGGGATGGCGATGCTGATGGTCTTGGTGGCCACCATATAAATCAGGCCCAGCAGGATGGCCAGAGCGCAGGTCTCGCCCAGAACACCGCCGTGCACGCCCATGAACAGATCCAGCAGGCTCAGCTTGCTGGTGTCAGCCACAGCCAGCGGGGTAGCGCTGGACAGCTGGTCAACCGCTGCATCGGGGAACACCCAATTGTTCATGGAACCGGCAAAGCTGATGAACAGCACGATACGGCCGACCAGTGCAGGGTTTGCAAAGTTCATGCCAATGCCGCCGAACAGCTGCTTGACCACGATGATGGCAACCAGGTCGCCGATGATGAGCTGGCCGATGGGCATGCCCACGGGCACGTTCATGGCCAGAATGATGCCGGTGACCACAGCGGACAGGTCGC
>OIXG01002846.1_pt1 | contig 12287 bp, 8 predicted proteins | sample 1587731 | NCBI WGS metagenome assembly OIXG01 (sample SAMEA3888908, study PRJEB22519) | human gut metagenome | biome: human gut; feature: human-associated habitat; material: faeces | place: Denmark | collected 2010
ACCGTGCCGGATTCGAACCGGCGACCTCTGCCCTGTCAAGGCAGCGCTCTAAACCAGCTGAGCTAACGGTTCCGATGCTGTAAAGATAAAATGAATCCCCGGGAGTCATGCACTCTCCGGGGATTTTTTTATGATTTTTTTTGTTTTTAAGCGACGAATGCTTACAGCGAGTTCAGCAATTTATTCAATTCATTTACCATTTCGGCTGCCGACTGTTGAGTTTCGGACAGGCCTTCCGGGGTAAATTTAGCCACTGCTTTGTTTAATTTGTTCAATTTGCCTTTAGCCCCTTTGGCTGCCAGCTCTTCGCGGAGGATACGGATTTTTTCGCAGTCCTGAATACCTTCGACCAAACGTTCGAAACGGATCGAACTGCGGGGGCCAGGATAGATACTGTATGTATCGCCGGCTGCCCAAGTGCGGAAGCGTGAGTCGCGCAAGGGATCGGCTGTCCAACTGTTTACGGCCCAGCGCAGGTAACCGTCATAGCCTCCGGCGATGGCATGCAGGGCTGTCCAAGTAGCTTCGGCCGGATCGGAGAAAGTAAAGGTGTTCGGGAAGGCTTCCGAGCAACACGTGTAGACCGTGCTGATCTGTCCTTTGCGTTCGCGTTCGGCTTTTACGTTTTCTGGAAATTTATGGCCGTAAGGGATACTCAGGTAATACAAGTCGGATTGGATTTCAGGATGATAGTTGCCCGCCAGCGTGATCTTGAATTCGGGATCGGCCTGCTTGATGACTTTGATAGCTTCGCGCATGGCTTCCATAGGACGTTCGTCCATAGAGATGGCAGTCTTTTCAAACCAGCCTTTTTTACGCAGGTGACGGGAGAAGTCTTTCAGGAACGAACCCCAGTATTCGGTATATTCGGCATCGCCAGGTTTGACATTGATAAACTGTACCCGGCTGGTCGCTTCATCGTAATAGTCGAAAGTCAAAGCCCAAGGGATCATGGTGTAGCAACTGATCATATCTTTGATCCCCACTTCATTCATCATGAATTCCACCCATTTGTCGAAGACGGCGTAGTCATATACCCAAGTGCCGTCTATCTTCTTGATCCGGGTGATCATACTATCGAAATGATCCTCCGTCTGTCCGGCCCAAGGTTTGTGCATGATACTAGTGGTGATAGCGCGTTGTCCGGCGTTCGCCAACATCTTCATGATCGGGCGCATAGCGTCGAAATGCTCTTTACTCCAAAGAGGAACTTGGTAGTAACGGGCCACGGAATACGGGTTCTGCCATAAGTCCAGATGGAAAGCCCAGTCCTTCGGGGCGGGAAGTGTGCGGTTCAATACGTCCACTTCTATTTGTAATTCCATGGGGGAGGCATTTTTTCCCGTGACAGTCAATGTCCCTTTATATTTACCGGCTTTTGCGGATTGAGGTACCCAGATATTCATCCAGATCGGCTGGGTGGTGCGTGCCTTGATATCACGGATCTTTACGATATCCAATACATCTGCTACGACGGAGGAATCCCATTCCGCCTTATTCTCTCGGTGGCCGCAACCGCCTTTACGGTCTTTATTCAATTCATCGGTCATGACGTATCGGACAAAGTTCGTCGTGATTGCGGAGGATGGGATGATGGAAGAACCGCTCTTTAAGTCGCTCACGGTGATAGAGGCATCCTCGAGTCCCACCTTGGTCCATAACACGGCTTGTGCGTTTACCCGTTCCCCTTTCCATGCTTTCGTCTGCCAGCGATTGCTTTTCTTGACATCGGGAATACTGAGTTTCGGATATCGTATATCGGTCGTGCCCCAGCTTAATTGGGTTGGGGCCGATAACTTGTCCCAGATCTCGTCGCTGTCATGCGGTTTCGTGTCGGTCAATTCCGTATAGTCGCCTAGCGGGTATTTCTCGGATTGCTGGGCTACGGTAAAAGAACTTAGTGCCAGAAAGGCACAAAGGATGAAAGTGTTTTTCATACGATTGCTTATTTTAGAATATTAACTAGGGCAAAGATAGGAATTAGTTGACAGTTGTCAACTGTCAACTAGCCTTTTATAGTGGCATACGAGCAGATTCCCCTCATCATCGTATAAGTGCATCCCGTTGCCTTCGCAATAACGGAACATCTTACAATCCGCGCATTCCCCTTTTTTAGCCCACTGGCGGTTACGATACGGTTTAAACTCATTATTCCAGATATCAATGAAATCGTCTTTATAGATGTTCCCTTGGTGGAAGTTGGCCCGTATACTGGGACAACCGGAGATAGCGCCATCAGCGAGGACAGAGGCCGTATTGATACCGGCGTTGCATTGGAAAATCGAGTCTCTCATCTCTGCCTCATAATTCCCGAGGAAGCCCTCACAGCCGTAGCTAACGTGTATCTTACCCTCTTTCCGGCAGAAGCGGATGAAGTTCATGAGCCATGTGAACTGCTCGTTCGTCAGTTGCAAATCGGTCTCAGTCGCGGCACGTCCAACTGGGAAGATCGTAAAGATACGCCACCGTTTTACGCCCATCTCGATCAAGAAATCCTTGAAGAGCATCAAATCCTTGAAGTTGCGTTGGTTTACGCAAGTCACCACATCCCAGATGATCTCCTTTTCCTCGGCCAACATACAGATGGCATTCAGTGCCTTCTCGAAACTTTTAGGATTACGGCGAAGCCAGTTATGCGCTTCCTCGAAACCATCCAAGCTGATAGTCGCCGAGTGCAATCCGGAAGCCAAGAGCGAGTCGAGCCGTTCCCGGGTCATCAGATAACCATTGGAGACGATCCCCCAAGGATATCCCCTGCGATACAGTTCCAACCCGCATTTCTCGATATCCTTACGAACCAGCGCCTCGCCTCCGGTAAAGATGACGAGCACTTTGTTCGGCTCGACGTAAGGCGTGATATCGTCTATGACTTTCAGGAAGTCTTCGACAGGCATATCCGGGACAGAGGCCGAGACATGGCAATCGCTCCCGCAATGACGGCAGGATACATTACAACGAAGCGTACACTCCCAAAAGAGTGTACGCAATTCATGTAATTTAGCCCTGTTCTTCTTGATACTTCGAAAAAGCTCTAGGGCGATACGTTTTTTGATGTTTGGGCGTTTGTCCATATGTGTTATTTTTGTGGGCTGGAATGTACAAGCTGAAAGTTAACCTCTTTCGATCCTCTCCCAATCAGCATCCCTTCCCCGTCTATTAATTCAATTTCGCCGAAATTTACAACAATAGAATCAGTTTTCCAAGGATATTGAGGATCAGAAAAGGATGGTGATAGGCGTGCGTAAAGGGTATGTTCAGTTGCCGGAGCTTGATCATAGGTAAACTGATAGCGCCCGGTCTCATCTGTGACGGCAGGAAAACTGGTGATATCTTCATCTATATTAGGCGTATAGGCCGGAGAGGTATAGATTGTTACGCCCGGAACAGGCCAACCATCTTGATCGGTTACTCTCCCGTAGAAGGTATATAAGGTATAAGGTTCCGTGTGTGTATCGATGTATTCTTTTAGTTGGATTTGGATTTCCTTGGAAGCGCTTCCAAGAGACCAGCCTTCTCCTCCGGAAAAATCATTGCTGTCGAAGGTGACCGTTATCGTATCGGAAGCATATATCGCCTTATTCTTATCCCAATCGATATCCTCTATAATTAATCGATATTCCATGAAAGGGAAATCGGTTTTGCTAAAAATGAAATCTCCGTTTGTATCTGTCTGGAGGGTATCGGTATGTAACCATCCCTGCGGATGAGACTCTCCGCTCGGGTTGATGCGGACTTGTAGGTCGGGGATTGGCTCTCCTTTCATGTCTGTTACTTTCCCTTTTATTTGGAAATTGGCATGGGGACTACCATATTCGCAAGGTATCTCTCCATTCTCACCGCAAGAGAATCCTATGATGGCCAATAATCCGGTTAATAGACAGTTGATCTTTCTTAATAGTTGCAAGTTGATGTTTTCCATGATCTGATCGTTTTTATTTGTTTGCACTATATATAGATGCGAATATACGCAAAATAGTTGCTTACCGTCCGGTATTTGTCTTTTCTCTTTATATAATAGGGGTTGATATAGCTGTACTTTTTGTATCTTTGCCACTTCAATGTAACAGATCAATTTATGAGAGATTTCATACGTATTTTAAAGCGTTTCGTTCCCCCTTACAAAAAGTATATGGTTCTGAACATCGTGTTCAATGTACTTTCCGCTATCTTGAACCTGTTTTCTTTCGCCTTGATTATCCCGATCCTTCAGATCTTGTTTAAGATGGATGAGGGGAATTACACCTTTATGGATTGGAATTTTAACGCGGGAAGCTGGGAGTCGTGGAAAGCCTTGCCGGAGTTGATCAAGAATAACTTTTTTTGGTATGTATCCGATCTGATAGAGGTACACGGAGGTTCGTTCGCCTTGATTATGTTGGGAATCTTCCTGATCGTGGCGACTTTCTTGAAAGTGGCGACCATGTATCTGGCTTTTTATACAATGATTCCGATCCGAACCGGAGTCGTTCGTGATATCCGTAATCAGATTAACAAGAAGATTACGCAGTTGCCGTTGAGCTTTTTCTCCGAGGAGCGAAAAGGGGATATTATCGCCCGTGTATCCGGAGACGTGAACGAGATTGAGACATCCATCATGAGTTCATTGGACATGTTATTCAAGAACCCGATCCTGATCGTGATCTATCTGGTGGGTATGATCGCTATCAGTTGGCAACTTACCGTGTTCGTCTTGATCCTGTTGCCGTTGGCGGGTTACGTAATGGGACAAGTCGGTAAGAAGTTGAAACGGAAGTCCTTGGAAGGACAGCAACAATGGGGATTTCTGATGAGCCAGATCGAGGAGACATTAGGCGGACTTCGTATTATCAAGGCTTTTAACGCCGAGAAGAAGATACAAGACCGTTTCGAGCGAAGCAATGATACTTTCCGTCGGTTGACAAACCGTATCTATCGCCGCCAACAAATGGCGCACCCGATGAGCGAGTTTTTGGGAACCGTTACGATCGCTATCGTACTTTGGTATGGAGGTACGCTGATCTTGAGCGCGAATAGCCCGATCGACGCTCCTACGTTTATTTATTATCTGGTTATTTTCTATAGCATTATCAATCCTGCGAAAGATCTAAGTAAGTCGGTTTATGCGATCCAGAAAGGTCTGGCCTCCATGGAACGTGTCGATAAGATCTTGAAGGCGGAGACGGATATCCATGATCCGGAACATCCGAAGAAGATCGCCTTGAAAGAGAAAATCAGTTATAAAGATGTCTGGTTTAAATATCAGGAAGCTTGGGTCTTGAAAGGAATCAATCTGGATATCCGGAAAGGAACAACCGTGGCTTTGGTCGGTCAATCCGGTTCGGGCAAAAGTACCTTGGTGGATCTATTGCCTCGCTTTTATGATGTGAATAAAGGGAATATTCGTATTGATGATACGGATATCCGTGAGGCCACCCTTTTCGATCTTAGGGGATTGATGGGAAATGTCAATCAAGAGGCTATCTTGTTTAACGATACCTTCTTCAACAATATCGCTTTTGGAGTGGAAGGAGCTACGATGGAACAGGTGGAGGAAGCCGCCCGCATCGCTAACGCTCACGATTTTATCATAGCGAGTGAGAAAGGTTACGATACCAATATAGGTGACCGAGGTGGAAAACTGTCTGGTGGACAACGCCAGCGAATCAGTATCGCCCGTGCGATCTTGAAGAATCCCCCGATCTTGATCTTGGATGAGGCCACATCCGCCTTGGATACGGAATCCGAACGTTTGGTACAAGAAGCGTTGGAGAACTTGATGAAGAACCGTACGACCGTAGTGATCGCCCACCGTCTCTCTACGATCCGTAACGCAGATGAGATCTGTGTGATGCATGAGGGTGAGATCGTAGAACGGGGCAAACACGAGGAGTTGTTGGCTTTGGATGGCTATTATAAACGACTATGTGATATGCAAAGCTTTTAGGGTGATACTGTAACCCGGGTTGCAGTGGATCGCCTCTTCGGCTTTTGATGGAAAAACAATAACAAGGAATAATCGTATGAATATGAAAGGACTTTATTTGATTTTGTTATCGTTCCTTTTCGGTTGTAATTTGCCGGATATGCAGACCGGGAAGGAGGTCTCATATTATTTTGATCAACCAGCGCAGATATGGGAAGAAACTTTGCCTTTGGGAAACGGCCGTATCGGTATGATGCCGGATGGTGGTATTGAGCGGGAGAATGTTGTCCTGAATGAGATCTCCCTGTGGTCCGGAAGTAAGCAAGATACGGACAATCCTTATGCGTATTACTCTTTGGCGAATATTCGTCGCCTTTTATTTGAGGGACGGAATGACGAGGCACAGGATTTGATGTATAAAACTTTCGTCTGCAAAGGGACCGGAAGTAATCTGGGTGACGGTGCGAACGCTCCGTATGGGAGTTACCAATTATTCGGAAATCTAGTGCTGAAATATACGTATCCGAATGAATCGGATTCTATCGCTGAGTATCGCAGGCGGTTGAACCTAAGCGAGGCTATCGCTTCCGTCTCTTTTAAAAGGGGGAATGTGAATTATCAACGGGAAATGTTTACCTCTTTTTCCGGTGATCTGGGAGTGATTCATTTGGTAGCGGATACGGATCGGGCTTTGAATTTCTCATTGGGTATGAATCGTCCGGAACATGCGACGATCTCTTTGGACGGAAAGGACTTGCTGATGCGGGGACAACTGCCGGACGGGGTGGATACGTTGGAGATGAAAGGGATGCGTTTCGCCTCTCGTGTCCGTATCGTCTTGCCGAAGGGAGGAGATTTGGCTACGACAGATAGCTGTCTGTCGGTGCGAAGTGCCTCGGAAGCGATTATCTTGGTAAGTTTAGGTACGGATTATTTCGATAAAGACGGCGCCGGACAATCCTTGGAAAAATACTTATCGCAAGCGGAATCTAAGGATTTCTCCACCTTGCGCCGGGAACATACACTTGCTTATCGCTCCCTGTTCGATCGGGTTTCTCTGGATTTGGGAAGAGGCGAAAGGGATCATCTTCCGATCAATGAGCGTTTGGCCGCTTTCGCTCAAGATAAGAACGATCCGGGATTGGCGGCTTTATATTTCCAGTTCGGTCGATATTTATTGATTTCCTCGACCCGGCAGGGATTACTGCCCCCGAATTTGCAAGGCTTGTGGTGTAATACGATTCATACGCCTTGGAACGGGGATTATCACCTAAATATTAATTTACAGATGAATCATTGGCCTGCGGAGGTCACGAACCTCTCCGAGTTGCACCTTCCGCTGATCGAATGGACGAAACTGCAAGTCCCTAGCGGCGAACGCACGGCCAAGGCTTTTTATAACGCACGGGGATGGGTTACCCATATTTTAGGTAATGTTTGGGAGTTTACCGCCCCGGGCGAACATCCATCGTGGGGAGCGACGAATACATCCGCCGCATGGCTATGCGAGCATTTGTATACGCATTATCAGTATACATTAGATAAGGCGTATTTGAGGGATGTTTATCCGACGATGAAAGGGGCTGCCCTATTCTTTGTGGATATGTTGGTGCAAGATCCCCGGACTAAATATCTGGTGACGGCACCTACGACCTCTCCGGAGAACGCTTATAAAATGCCAAACGGAAGTGTCGTGAGTATTTGTGCCGGATCGACAATGGATAATCAGATCGTGCGGGAATTATTTACGAATACCATTGAGGCCGCCGGGATTTTAGGCGTGGATAGCGCGTTCGCTGCTGAGTTGGCGGCGAAACGAGATCGCTTGATGCCAACGACGATCGGTAAAGACGGCCGTATTATGGAATGGCTCGAGCCGTATGAGGAGGTAGAGCCTACCCATCGTCATGTCTCTCATTTATATGGGCTTTATCCCGGGAATGAGATATCGATAGAGCATACGCCAGAGTTGGCTGAGGCGGCTCGTAAATCCTTGGAGGTCCGTGGTGATCAAAGCACGGGCTGGTCGATGGCTTGGAAGATTAATTTCTGGGCTCGTTTACAGGATGGCGATCATGCTTATAAATTGTTGGGTGATTTGTTACGTCCTTGCGTAGATGAGCATACGAAGGAGGTGAAGGGAGGAGGTTCTTATCCTAATTTGTTTTGTGCCCATCCTCCTTTCCAAATCGATGGTAATTTTGGAGGCACGGCGGGTATCGCGGAGATGCTGATACAGAGTCAAACCGGATTGATCGAGTTTTTGCCGGCTTTGCCTTCCGCTTGGAAAAACGGAAGCTTTAGCGGTTTGAAAGTCCGGAATGGCGGAGAGGTGTCGGCTAAATGGACGGAAGGTCTGCTGACGGAAGCTCGATTGAAAGCGATCGTTCCGGGTATTTTCCGGATCAAGCTTCCGGCAAATTCAGCGAACCTAAGTCTCAAGAAAAATCAGAAACCAGTATCTTTACCCGTAATCGATGGAATGCTAACGGTGGATTTGCAACAAGGAGACGAATTGATATTAATAATGTGAATAATATGCCAATATGCCAATGTGCCCTGCGAATATATCCATTTAATTGGCATATTGGCACATTACCCACATTGGCACATTATTCAATATAGTGGTAATCTATAAATGAAACCGATCGAAAGGCGTGCGGTGTCGTCCAGAGAGGCATCGAGCGCCTTCGCTCGTTCGGATAGGTTATATTTTTTACCTATGGCGGTCAAGAAGATATGTAGATTATCATCGGCCATCGGATAGAACTCAAGCCCTCCTTGATACCCCCATGCCGTACGGTATTTACCTTTCTCGTAAGCATCGTAGGCTTTATAGATCGATGCGCTTTCATACATTCCTTTCGCGAATAGTTGCCATTTGGGATGGAAACGATACTGTATTTCCCCCACCAGCGAAAGATAATCGATGTTTTGCATACGAACCGGTGGTTCCGGTTCCTCCTCTCCGGAGACTTCGGGCTGGGTCAATTCGGTCAATAATCCTAATGGGTCTAATTTTCCTCGTGAATACATGACATCGAAATAAGCATAGACCGGTCCGGCCTCTATATTTTGACCGGTAAAGACGCTATACATATATTTCCCTTGGGCTTGCTCCGCGGCGGATACGGAGTATCGTAAATGAATCAACTCATCCAGAAAGTTACCGTTCCAGTTCAATGTGTAAAACAAGGGAACTCTCGGTTTCTTAAATCCTTCCGGCAGACGTCCATACTCATCTTCCATCGATCCCATACGACTGTTCGTCACCTGTAAGCGGATCTCTTGCGACTCATTCGGCTGATACCCCAGCCCGATTCCCGTAAGGTAGCAAAGGGAGTATTCATTCATATCGCTATACTCATAAATAAGCAAAGGATTCTCGTCGTACTCAAAACCACCGTAGAACACATCTTGTTTTCCGGCGGTTAAGGTAAAACGCTCATTCAGTTTATAGCCGATATACGCATATTCGATCGACTCATTCAAATTCTCCAAGGCTTGTCCCTCATAACCGCCATTCAGCGTTTGGCGATACCAATAGAATAACCGATCGTTCACCTCTCCGGTAACATCAATTTTGACATCCCTGAAACGAAAGGCGGCTTCATCCAGCTTCCCCGAGAAAAAGTCTGCGTTGAATCCTGCGTGCATCTCCAAGTCCAGATTGAAAACCTTGTTGCGTTTCGGAATCTTAGTCGCGTATTCAAAAAGAGATACCGAAGAAGAATCCCGCTCCGGGATAGGAGAATTTGTCTGAGCGTAAGACGTTAACGCGGAACCGCTCAATAAGAAGGCCGACAGCCAAGCCACTGTGAGTCGTTTCATTTACTGATGTTGATTGTTAAAGTGGCCGCGAAGATACGAATTATTGCTCGGTTTTGCCCATATGCTTCATGACTTTAGCGTCCAGATAGAAAATGAGCTCTTCCGCTATATTCGTACAATGATCTCCGAAACGTTCCATTTTCCGGATAACACCGGCCATATATAACCCTGCCAACGCACTACCTTTATGCTCCTCTATATATTTGGCGATAATAGCGGTAGAATTATGATTGATCTCATCGATCAAATTATCCTTCAAGAAGATACGGGAAGCGATCTCTGAGCTTTCTTTCTCAAAAGCCTCTTTGGTGAGTGAGATCATGCTTAATAACTCCGACAGCATTTCTTCTACCCGGGTTTCCTTGACCAGTTGCGGATCAATCGGTTCCCCCTCGGGAAGGTTTCCTGCGAAACGGGCGATGCTTTCTGCGAAATCTCCCAGACGCTCTAGGTTTGTATTAATCTTATACATCGCCAATACGAAACGTAGGTCGATCGCTACCGGCGCATATAAAGCGATGATATCCTCGCAATCACTGTCGATCTTTAGCTCGAAAGCGTTTACCCGGCGTTCCCGGCTGATTACCTTATAAGCGAGTTCCTTATCTCCGGTAAGCATAGCCTCCCCTGCGTTGTATAATTGCTGGTGAACCAATGCCCACATCTCGCTGATACTATTTTTTAAAGAATGAATCTCCTGCTCTATAACCTTCATACTCTTCTAATTTTCAATTTTTAATTTTCAATTACCCAAACCGTCCGGTAATGTAATTCTGTGTAGACTCTTTCTCCGGATTGGTGAAAATCTTCCGGGTATTATCATATTCAATCAATTCCCCTAAATAGAAATATCCGGTCTTGTCGCTAACACGAGCCGCTTGTTGCATATTATGGGTAACGATTACGATCGTATAATCATTTTTCAGCTCATGTATCAAATCCTCGATCTTGCTGGTTGAAATCGGGTCCAATGCGGAAGTCGGCTCATCCATTAATAGGATGGAGGGCGAGATCGCCAAGGCACGGGCGATACATAAACGTTGTTGCTGTCCGCCGGAAAGAGCGAATGCCGATTCTTTCAGTTTATCCTTTACCTCGTCCCAAAGGACGACCTGCTTTAAAGTCTTGACCACCGTCTCCTCAATATAATTCTCATCGTTGACACCGTTTACCCGCAGGCCATAAGCGACATTCTCATAAATCGTCTTAGGAAAAGGATTCGGTTTCTGGAAAACCATCCCCACGTTTTTACGTAAGCGATCCACTCTCTCGCTTTTCGTATAAATATCCCTTCCATCAATCAGGATCTGACCTTCCATGCGAGTGTCCGGAATCAAATCATTCATGCGGTTGAACAGGCGGAGGAAAGTAGACTTTCCGCAACCGGATGGTCCTACAATTGCTGTAAAACTTTTACGTTCAATTTCAAAACTCATGTTTTTCAAGACCTGAATTTCTCCCAGATCGCTGTAGTAGGAGAAATCCACATGATCCAGTTTCAGAAAATACACCGCCCATCATCCCTTTCTTTTTCCTTCTGATACCATATTGTATGTTCTTTTGACAAAAAGGTAACTGTAACTGACACTGCAAATTTAAGAGGATTTCCAAACATCTGCGAATATTTATGCATTTTCTGTCACATCTAACTTGATTCATGCGCTAACTTATGTTAAATTGGAACTATTCAGGATCATATACGAAAACAGACTGCTATCAAATATGATTCCTGGCAGTTACAATAGAAATATAAGGAGTGATTTATCATGGCACAGCTCTGGGGTGGCAGGTTTACCAAAGAGACAGATAAGCTTGTATATAACTTTAATGCATCTATTTCCTTTGATCAGAAGTTTTTCCATCAGGATGTAGAAGGTAGCATGGCACACGTAAAGATGCTTGCAAAGCAGGGAATACTGACAGTAGAAGAGAAGGATCAGATTCTTGCCGGACTGGAAAGTATTGTAAAGGATGTGGACAACGGTTCCCTTCAGATCACTGACGAATATGAAGATATCCACAGCTTCGTAGAGGCCAATCTGATCGACCGTATCGGTGATGCAGGTAAGAAGCTGCACACCGGCAGAAGCCGTAACGATCAGGTTGCATTGGACATGAAACTTTATACAAGACATGAGGTAGTAGAGATCAATGGACTTCTCAAAGAACTTCTGGAAGTCATCATTGGAATCATGGAGAATAATCTTGACACCTATATGCCGGGATTCACTCATTTACAAAAAGCACAACCTATCACACTTGCTCATCATATGGGTGCATATTTTGAAATGTTCAAGCGTGACAGACAGCGTCTGGATGATATCTATGAAAGAATGAATTACTGTCCCTTAGGCTCCGGAGCACTTGCAGGAACGACCTATCCTCTGGATCGTGCTTATACGGCAGAGCTTCTTGACTTTGACGGACCTACGCTTAACAGTATGGACTCTGTAGCTGACAGAGATTATGTGATAGAACTTCTGGCTGCATTATCCACGATCATGATGCATTTAAGCCGTTTCTGCGAAGAGATCATTATCTGGAATTCCAACGA
>OIXG01002848.1_pt1 | contig 12281 bp, 14 predicted proteins | sample 1587731 | NCBI WGS metagenome assembly OIXG01 (sample SAMEA3888908, study PRJEB22519) | human gut metagenome | biome: human gut; feature: human-associated habitat; material: faeces | place: Denmark | collected 2010
GGAAAGCCCTTTCTTTGTTTTATTTGTGCACGGAAATTATAACATTTCCACTCAAGGGGAGGCTTTCCTTTTTTATTGTTTCTGGAAAAATTCCCCTACCGAGTAAAATTTTACACTAAGCGTATTTGGTCATAAATACTGGTATGGTGCAGGCAACAATAGCGTTTATTTGGGTACTCCAAGAACTGCGGTCATTTCTCTCAGTATTGATTTCTAATATTTTGTAAATAAAAATTATTGGTATATAAAAGGGCTCATGGTAAAATATATATGTTTTACATGAGCCTTTTTTTTATCGATAGGAGGGGCACCATGAGAAGGCCTTTAAAAAGTCTGGCTATTGTATTATCAGCAAGTTTGTTTATGATAAGTGGCTGTGGATTGTTTAACTCTTCCAGTGATAACAGTAATACCCCCATAGCCAATAATGAGGTCAAAACAATTTCTGTAGAAAATTATTCGGTGACAGGAACTACCACCATAAAGTTTGATAGGCCGCCCCAGCAAGTAGTAGTTGCTGGTTTGGAAGAAACTGAAATGGTATTGGCCTTTTGCGATCCCGAAAATATTAAGGCAGTTTATGGGTATAACAATCTGGAAGATTTTTTAAAGCCGCAATACAAAGATAAGCTTAAAGAAGTAACCGTTTTGCAAAGAGGACAAATTAATACGGAAAATATTATGGCTATGCAACCGGATTTGTTGATAGCTGAACAATGTAGCTTTCAGCCTTCTTCTTTACGATCTACTAAAATATGGAATGATAGAGGAATAAAAACTTATGTCCCTATCAATACCAATAGTCCAGCAAAACATTTAATTCCAGAAGATATAGAAACTGAGTATCAGTATATATCAGATTTTGGTGTGATGTTTAACAAAAGGGAATTGTCAAATAAGTTTATTGAAGATGCAAAAAATACCATGGCTTTTTTTCAAAGCTATAAAGAAAATGCCAACGGTAATGCTCCTACAGTGATGATTGTGGAACAATTTTCTAAGGAAATTGCATCTTACGATAAATCAAAATTAGGTGGGAAAATAGTTACAGCCTTGGGCGGAAATATTCCTGAAACTGCCCCTCTTATAGGGAAAGAAGAGCTTCGTGCCATTGATCCTGATGTATTATTTATAGTATGTAGTGATGCGGATCATGGAAAATGTAAACAAAGATTATGTGATAACCCCCTTTTTCAAGAGTTAAAAGCCGTAAGAAATGGCAGGGTATATAGTCTGGAATTAGAAACTATTTATGGCCCTGGGATTCGTATTAAAGATGGTATTGAAAAAATTGGTCTCAGCTTATACCCTGAAACGAAGGAAGAATATCTGAAAACACAAGAAAATACAATAAATCCAAGTTATGATTCGTGGTTTACTTCATAAAAAGTGCTCTGCAGGACTAGAAATGGTCTTGTAGGGCTTTTTTGAAATAATTTTTTTTATACAGTCATATTCTGACTAAAGGTTATAGTATAATAGGCGAAAGAGCAGGAGAACTTATTGCAGAGAGCCAGCGAATCCTTAGCGGCATTCGAGAAAGAGCAGAAAAGGAAGAATGAACGTATCCGGCGGCAAAGGAACCTGGCGTATGCCATTGCTGCCGGACTCGCGATAGCGTATGCCAGAAAATGAAAAGGGCCCTGCAGGACTAGCGATAGTCTTGCAGGACCCTTTTCATTATTTTGGCTTATTTGTTTTCCAAATGCCGGAATGATGATTGATTATGTGTTCAATTATCAAAATATTCGGCGATAGCAGGTGTTTTTCCCTTTTCCTTCTTTGGTTAGCTCGCCCGTTGTTACCATTTTACGAAGAGCTCCTTCCACTGAGCTGAGACTCAGTGCCGGGCAGAGATTATGGATTTCTTGCTTGGTAACACGCCCGATTTTTTGCTGACAAGCCATTCTCACTATTTCAAGTGCAGACCGTTTTCCTTCCATAAGAGCGACCCGATCGTCTAAATCCTTATATGCAGCAAAAATGGTTCCCAAGAGAAATTTCATAAAAGGAATCACATCTTCTTTTCCTTCATGCCAGCCTTTTTGAGAATCTCGAAGAGATTCGTAATATAAACTTTTATTGACTGCAATTTTTGCTTCCAGAGAAATATATTTCCCTACAAAGAATCCATTTTGATGCAGTAACAAAGATGTCAGTAGACGGCTCATACGGCCATTTCCATCATTAAAAGGGTGAATGCAAAGAAAGTCATGGATAAAAATGGGGATAAGAAGAAGCGGATCCGCTATGAAGTTTCCAATTGCCAGATTATAGGTGGCACATAAAGCATCCAGTGCATTTGGGGTTTCATCAGGAGCGAGCGGAGTAAAAAGAGTGACGGTTTGACCGTTTGAATAAGTAGCATTGATGTAATTTTGAGTCGTTTTTGTATGTCCGGCTACTGGATTATTCGTGTGACTATATAAAATCTTATGCAGCTGAAGTATATCATTTTGGGTGATAGGAATGGCATCATAATTTACATAAATTAACGATAAATCATCGCGATAACCTGTAATTTCTTGTTCATTACGGTTCTGGGGCGTCGTTTTTTCTAATGCAAGCTGTCTGAGACGGGTGCGCGTCGTCGTGATTCCTTCAATGGCATTTGAAGATTCTATACTCTGAATTTTTGCAATTTCAATCAATTTTTCCAGTTTTGCCGGCCATTGCTTTAAAAATATCTCCTGCTTTCCTGCTTCTTTGTAAATAGCCGCGATAAGTCCAAGTAAATCGGTATCCCATTTTCGGTCACGCAGCCATGCATAATTAAATGTCCTCATTTTCGTATCAGCACCTTCTTTCCCTTAAAGTATAGCAAAAATTAAGGGCATTTTGTATCCGGCTACATAGTAAGTCAAATTGCCAAGCCTTTAGTGTGAAGCGAGGAGCCATAACGCATCATTTGAAAATTTGAAGTTCTCCTGGCCGATTAGCAAATGAATGGCTTCGATCCGTATTATATCAATCAGTCGACAAGCGCTTCATTTCCGCTGGGGATGAAGGGAAAGACGGATGATCATTGTGCTGGGGAGAGTATGTGCCGGATATCAATCAGGAAAATCAAAAACGGAGGCGATAGCGTATGGGAGAAAACGAAAAAAGCCCTACACGACTAACCGTAGTCTTGCAGGGCTTTTTATTTATATCCATATAGTGCATCGTTATATTTACACTATTTAATTTACTGTAATTTACGGTAAATAAGACTAAATAAGACTAAATAAGACTAACTTAGAATAAATAAGTCTACTTTTTCTCGGGAAATCTTTAGATTTCTCACCTAAAGTACATTTTTTAGGTTGCAAAACGTGAAAAGAAGGAGTATTTTAGAAAAGAAGGCCGGAAGGATTAGGGATGGATGGCAGAATACTTTGTTGAAGAGGACGGATAATGCATGACAGCTGGCGGATGTCGAAAAGGCTGAACAGCGGATATGTTCCTGTTGGTTTGAAAACAGGAATAATGACTATCGCATGAGAGCAGGCGGGATTGTAATGCTTGTGGTGCTGGCTGGAGAGATCAGGTATGAGAGATATACTTCGTTTCTAGGAAAACGCTGATTCAATCGCAGAGTCAGTTTTTACAAGAATTTTTATACATAGCTTCGCCATAACCTTCCTTAAATAGCTCGCTATTCGCGTCAGGTTATTCCTCGCTATGTATAAAAATTCAAGACTAAAATCTGACAACGATTTAATCAGTGTTACCCTAGCACTTCCTCTTTGATCTGTGAGCGGCGTATGAGCTGGTATGGTTTTATCCATTATGATAGTAGTCCTTCCTTCATTGGTTGACTGCATTTTACCATAAGATGAGCGATGGAATGAATGGCAAAAGGAGGAAACAATATGAGCTGTCACGATATTGGACGTGGAATGAATTCTGTGGTGCTGGTTGTTTTGGACTTGTATGATCACGGGAAGATGTCTTTGGAATCTGCGCGTCAAGTGATAAAAGCTTGCCGCGAGGGGACCCAATGGTGTGATGGCAACGAGAATGAAGCGGTCATGTGTTGCTGCGAAAATCGCTGCGGATACTGTCTGGAACGATTGAAGCCAGGCGATGCTCTCTACTGCCTTTATGATATAGTCAGAGTCGCTGAAAGTGAGGGACTGCTTAAAGATTATGAACCTGTGAAAGATTTTAGGAATAGGACAGATCAGGCATATAAACTGGCAGGAAAGGATTTGGGATATGACTGGATTTGTGCCAACTGTTTTGAGGAGATTATTAATAAAATCACAGGGGATTCCGAAAAGACCGGGGTCTTAAAACAACTGGTGGAAAGCATATCTTTAAATGAACGGCACGTAGCAGCAAACAATATGAGTGATTACTATATGGCAAAGTATATGGAGCAGAAAGAGAAAGATGATGAAGCGGACTAACTGTAGAGACAAAATGGTATGAAGGGCGTGAAAAAGATAATGAGCGTTTTTTACTTAATGAACAAAGATACACCTGCCCTGCGCGTGGAGCTAGAAGCACAGCGGCATATCTGCAAAGAGGTGCAGCCGATCAATCTGGAAGCCGGCCCGATTTATCTGGCTTGCCAGGAACACCGCGTGAGTAGCGCTTTTACGGAATGGATGCGCCTAAGAGCGCCTCTGTGGGAGATTGCTTCCAGACGTAAGGAAATCCTTCAAAACTATGCAGTCAACCTTTCTGACCCATACTGGCTGCAGCCGCAGGGATTCGATATTACCTGGAAAGATATTACTCCATTCCGGAATGATTTTACGCTGAAAGCAGTACCCTCGCCGAATCCCTGCACGGATGGGAGACTCCCTAAACACTGGGCGATCATAGATGATAAAAGAGTACTGATCAAGGAAAGCAGCGGCCCGTATTATCGCGAGGCAAAGAATGAAGTGCTGGCGTCTCTTTTGCTGGATGTCTTAGATGTGCCGCATGTTACATATACAGAGCGAAGGAATCTCTCTTACTGCGAAGACTTTATCACAGAGGATAGCGAGCTTGTCCCTGCCTGGCAGGTATTAGGCGCTTGCGAGAAGAAGGAACAAGAAAATCGATTTGACTTTTTCCGGAGGTGCTGTGATACCCTGCAGATTCCCGTCACGGAAAAAGAACTGGCGAACATGCTGCTGTTCGACTGGCTGATCTTCAACGAAGATCGGCATTTCGGAAATTTTGGGTTCATCCGCAGCGTAAGCGATGGAAAGTTTCAGAGAATGGCACCATTGTATGACCACGGTAATTCGCTATGGTTTGATTTGCCGGCTGCCGACTTCCAGGCCATCTACCTGAAATGTATGCCATTTGCCAAAATCTTTGAAAGGCAGAGCCAATTCATGCGGGCATCAGACTTGGATTTAGGACGAATGACGGATTGCGCAGTGGCAGAGATTTTCCAAAAAGTATGGGGAGAACGTATCCAAGAGAAAACCATCGCAAAGATGCTCTATCTGGTGCAAAGACATATTTCTTCTGTGCGAAAGCAGATGGAAAGATAAGGGAATGCCAGATTATGATGCCGGTGATGCAAGGGCATGATGGTACGCTTGGTGGATATGATCCGGCAATATAGAGAGTTATGACTTTTTAGAAAAATCTTGGGAGATGCGCTATGCTATGGATTATCACCGATACGCACCTTAATCATCACGCCATGATAAAGAGCTGCGGAAGGCCGGAAAACTTTGACGCGATCATCTGCCGGAACTGGCGAGAGAGGGTGAAGCCACAGGACACAGTCATCCATCTTGGCGACTGCGCCTGGCGCCCGGAAGGGATGAAGCGGCTTCTGGAGCTGCCGGGGAAGAAAATCCTTGTGCGCGGCAATCATGATGACAAGTCGCTGGAAAAGTACATGGAAATGGGCTGGGACTTTGCCTGCGATTCCATCGTCATGAAACTTGGTGGTGTAGTGATCCATTTCTCCCACAAGCCTCGCTTGGGACATCGGGCAGACATCAATATCCATAGGCATTACCACGACCTGCATCGTGAAGATTTCTCCCGTCTCTATCTTCCACTGTCACTGGAGGCGATGGGGTATCAACCAATTGCGCTTGGCACGGAGTTTCTGGGAACGATAGCGAGCTGGGTTAGTAAAAAGCGCATCCCCAAGCTAAAAGAAATCTACGAGTTCAGGCAGAACCATCGGCCATTTTGCCAGAGAGATATTTATGGACGACGGGGGAAAGAGTGTTTCTTTCGTAAATTTGAGGGGACGCCAGAGCTGAACATCCATGCAATGACGGAAAAGTTCTGCACGATTTCTGCTGATTCTACCTGATCTTGGGGAAGGAAAATGACTATGAAAAAATACGAAAAAGGGTATCATGATGCACAATGGGAGATGGCGAACCGGCTTTATGAGTGTTATTTGAACAAATACATATTTGGCATGAATTGGCAAATGATTGAATATATTACCGGACTATCGCTTGATGACCTTGAAAAGTTGCTATTTGAGTATGACGAGGAATTGACTGCTGCCTGTCTGGCAGAGTCGGACTCGCTGGAGGAAAAGATATATCGTCTGCATATTGAACGATACAGCAATGAATATATTCAGGAACAGCTTGGCGTCACAGAAGAGAAAATAAGATCGGTGATCGAAGAGAAAGATGAATGCTGCAAAGACGTTTACTATACAGTTTACAAAAAGCTCAAGGCGAAAAAACACAAGAATATTGCAGAATATCGGTATTATCGCAATTTTACTATAGGCCAGAAAACTGGATATGAAGAGGTGCGATGGGAATGGGTACAAAGACTGCATACAGCAGGAATGAATGAGGATAAGATTTCGGAAATTCTTACATATCCGCAGAAAGAGGTAGAACGCCTCTTGATAATGAAAAAAGAAGACATCAAAGGCTGGGTCGAGGATCATTGGCAAGATGAAAACTAAGGAGAAAATCTATAAGACTGGTGTCGGACCCTGAAGCAAAAGAAAAACTGTTAAATAATCTGGATAAGACAGTCATGTAGGCGGCTGTAGAAAAGAGTCTCCTAAACCGCTGGCTGCAGAATTGAAGTCAAATCAAATCTGCGGAAGACCGATGAAGCTAGAATAAGTCGAGTATTATCTGTATTCTTCTATTGAGAAGTACGAGGATCACGCGGCTTCCGTTGGCAAAGAACAGTGAGGTTGACAGAAGAATACAATTGGTGAGTACTGTGCCAGCAAAAGGAAGCCGCGATTTCTTATGATTAAAGATTGGCCCACTTTTTCATTGACATTCACACCTTTGCCAAAGAAGAAGCCGATGCGGCCCTTAAAGCCATCGACGTCGATAACCTGTAGCAGCTCATCGAAGCGCAGATGAAGAACCTCACCGAATCTGAGATGCCAGATGTGTATTTCATAAATCCGCTCTTCTTCTTTGTTGGAAAAAGGGAAAATTTGCCAACAAATTAAAAGGAGAGCAGATGTGTCTGCTCTCCTTTTGAAATGGTGTTTAGCGCTTAAATCTACCAGCGTAGTAAGATGCTATTCCGTACCCGTCGTTGGCTCCATCATCATACCCTAAATGGTAACCTTGGCGGCGTCCCCGAATATAAGCGGCTTTCTTCTCTTCCTCCATTTGTTGCTTTAAGCGACGAATCCGTTCTTCCGTCTGCACTTCTTTCTGGTAAATCATACTTGCTTCCCTAAAGTTATCTGCTTGGTCGCTTATCAGATAGTCCGCCATCTTTTGTCAGGCAGCCGCATTATAGATAAATTTTTTTATACAGTTATATGTCTTGGTACTATAATATGGTTAATACACTTTTATTGAAAGGATTTGAGAACTATGATCTTGTTGCATATTCCTGAGGCCAAAGGCTATACTAAAGAAAAACAAGAATTTAGAGACAAGATAAAAAAGGAGTTTGGTGTTAGATGGAATCGAGACTTAATAAACCCAGTAACCAATACTAAAGGCTGCTGGTGCATTTCTGGTGATAAGGCCGCTGGTATTCCCTCCAAATGGTTAATTAGCCAGGAAATAAATTTTGCAGATTTTCTTATGAACGCTGGTAAGCAGGTACAAGTTCCTAACCTTTTATACACATTCAAAGCGGATGTGCATGATGTATATTGCGGTCCTAATGAAGATTTTTACATGTATACCTTGTTTACGGAACATAATCTTAAAAGAACCATTAAAGTAAAGGTGCCTTTTAACCTGCTCGAAGATAAGCATTACAAGGAATTCATTGATAAAGAAGTTGAAGTGACCGGTCGTGTTTTTGTATACAAGCCTTACCTTACATTCCAGATAGAGGCAATTAGCTTTAAACTGGTTGGGCCATGCACGCGGTTAAAAGAGTTAGAAAAATGGCAATCTGTATGTGATGAATTGGTTACGAAAAAAGTAGCAAATAACGATCCCTGGCCAGATGGAATCCAAAAAGTTGGATTGATTGCAAATACGAATAGCAGTGGTTATGTTGATTTTATTGATGAAATAACAAAGCATAATGCAATACTATCAGAAAATATCATCACAAAAAATGTTACGATGAAGCTGGAAGATATAGTGAACGCATTGCAAGAATTAAATAAAGAGTCTAATTGTGATGTTATTTGTATTGTTCGTGGCGGGGGAGATCCGGAAACCCTCATAGACTATTCTCGGCCAGAATTCTTGGAAGCTATTGTAAATTCAAAAATACCAGTTGTAACAGGCATTGGGCATTCCACTGATAATCTATTGTGTAAACAAGTGGCATTTCATGCATCTAAGACTCCTACTGCTGCTGCTAATTATATCAATACACAGGTATATAAGAAGAAAAAAGAAAAGCGGGGAGAACAACAAGCCAAGTTCTTCAATCAGCAATTAGAAAAAAAGGAAAGGGCCGCTATTAATTGGAAGGAAAGATGCCTAAACGCGGAGAAAAAAATAGAAGAACTTGAAAAAGAAATCAGTGCGTTAAATACTCAAATTGCGAAATTAAGTCAGAAGAAAGCAGAGATAACCTCTGAAAAACAGCCAGAGCCTAAGAAGCAGAATTGGTTTTCAAAACTCTTCAAGTAAATCCTAAGTTGATATAAATTGCCGTAAAATCAAGGAAAATAGAACCCTACAGGACCAGAAATAATCTTGTAGGGCTTTGTTCTAAATAAAATTTTTCTATATAGCCATATATTGTCATACTGTTATAGTATAATAAAGGAAACAGGAGGTGATACAGGATGCTGAGATGGAAAACAAAAACTATTGCACCGCCGGATTATTATGTTCGCCTAAGAGATAGACAAATTTCATTAGGCTTGGAACTAAAGCAAATGGGCAATCTGATATGCATTCCTGAAGTTACCTATTTATACTATGAACGTGCTAATACAATTGAGATGTCTTTAGAAACTTTGATTCAATTTGCTGTTAAAACTTGGCGTCTCACTTGATTTCCTGATGGGCTTAACGGATGAACTAGCGCCATATACATCCGCTTCAAACTCTGCGCCGCTGGAGAGAGCAGACACTTCAAGGGTTAGAGAAATGCGGCTTGAACAGGGGATTACGGGAAAAGCCATGGCGGAACAGTTAGAAGTTTCCTGCGGATGATAGCAGATGCAGAAGCCGGGAAGATTGACATCATCATCACCAAATCCATACAGCGCTTCGCGAGAAATACTGTCGACCTTCTCCAAACAGTACGACAATTGAAAGAACAAGGGGTCGAGGTCTGGTTCGAAAAAGAGAATATCCATACCATGAGCGGGGATGGGGAACTGATGATGACCATTCTCGCATCCTTTGCCCAGGAGGGAAGCCGTTCCATCAGTGAAAATGTCAGATGGAGAGTAAAGAAACGATTTGAGAAGGGCATCCCCAATGGGCATTTCCGGATTTATGGTTATCGCTGGGAGGACGACCAGTTAGTTGTCATTCCTTCGGAAGCGGCCATCGTCAAACGCATCTTCCAGAATTTCATTGACGGGAAGTCCCGGCTGGAAACAGAGCGGGAATTTGCTGCGGAGGGGATCAAGACGCGAAACGGTTGCCAATGGCTGGATTCGAATATCAAAAAGATTCTTACTAACATCACCTATACAGGCAACTTGCTATTACAAAAGGAGTACATTACAGACCCCATCACCAAGCATCGGAAGAAGAACCAGGGTGAGCTGACAAAGTACTACGTCGAGAATACTCATGAAGCCATTATCGATAAAGAGACATTCGATTATGTGCAGCAGGAAATGGCACGGCGGCGTGAGCTGGGTCCATGGCAAACAAAGCGCTGAATACCTCCTGCTTCACGGGAAAAATCAAGTGCGGTATCTGTGGCAAAAACTTCGTCCATTGTATCCGTCATGACAGAGGTGGTTCAGAAGTATGGGAATGCCAGTCTCATAAAGTAAGGAACTGCAAGTGCAGCATGAAGGGCGCTGTTCCTGCTAAAGTGCAGCATGAAGAATGCGCTACGGTCCTCAGCCTGGAAGAATTCAACAGGCTATGGTGCAGTCTGGTAGACTTCATCACCGTTTACAGCAAAGAAGACATTCGGGTAACCTTCAAAGACGGGACAGAAATCAAAGCATAAAAAGAAATAGAGACAGCTTGTCCGAACAAACAGCAAGCTGTCTCTATTTTCTTTTTACAAGGAATTCAACATAGCCCGAAGCCTTTTTTCAGCGGTACTGTAAATATTATCTAACGTGTCCAAGTCTTCTGCGAGTTCAGCCATAACGATTTCGACACATTCTTGATTGGTAAAGATGCGCCGATACAGGCTGATGGATTCAAACTGGTGTAAAAGTTTTTGCCGAAGTTCCCCATCAGAAAGTTTTAAGCGCCCCTGTAGATTTGCAAGCCATTGCTTTATTGCAGGGGGTAATTTAACAGATGAGTGATCATAGGGGAAATCATATTCTAAAGCAAGCTGCAATCTGAACTTTTTACCGATGTCATCTAATTCATTATTATCCATACCGCTCAAATCATAAGCGATTACTTCACACAATAGGTTGAATGCCTGGTCATATCGCTTTTCTTCGAAGAGAAATTCATACATATTGAGCTTGGTATTGCGATAAAGGCCCATGTCACCTTCGTGCAGGTGTTTAAGTGATTCCTCATTGAAGAACTGCCAGATAAGATCCCGATAGCCAAAATGGCGGGGATTCTTATGATTCAGACGGTCGTTCATCTCCCAGACGGACATGTACTTATGGCGGTGGAGATAGGGGACATATTGGTTTTCCGCAAGCTCCTGCTGCCCGGATTCTGTCAGTTCATAAAAACGCACAGGGAATTTTTTCTCCAAGTCTTCGAGCGATGCATTTTCTAATAAACGGTCGATCAGCTCCGCTTTCTTTCCGCTTACCTTCTGGCCGATGGCCTTCAGTTCCTTTTTAATCATTGGCACCGTCAGATTTTGAATGGCAGACCGTAAATCCCCTGGCTGGATGAATCCTCTTCTTTCGAGTGATTTCAGCACAGCACCAGGATGCTCTACCGAATACTCATAATACCAAAATCCCTGGAAATGATTATTCCTGGAACTGGTAGAAAACGTGTGTGCATAGTCCAGCATCAAGATTTCATGCGGGTACAAACCTCTTTTTGTAGGGACCGCTTTTTTTAGAAGCACATTGAGCGGGACTATATCTGGCGACGGGCTGTCAGCAGGAGATTCCTGTGAAAAGGTAATTTTCACAAGAGGAGGATTATCTTGCGCAGTCGTCTGCTCTATTACTGGCAGGTTGTCGGTGGAATTGTGAAATATTTTTTTGAAAACGTCGAATAGGCCCATGTAATCTACTCCTTCTCGTTGGATTTCTTTTCCTTCAGTATACCATGCTGACGGAGATTTGTAAGGGAAACGTTCTACATACCGATGCACACGGGGGTGTTCAAAGTCCTTGCAATCGTTTCATTGTATCAATTACGTGACCTGTTGAGATTCTTGCTGTGGATCCGGGGGGAAAAATGTTTGTGCAGTCCATGAAATTCATCGAAACGCACAGCGGACGCAATGATAATGTCTTCATCTTCGGGCAGGAACCGAATCCGGATACTTGGAAAATGGCGAAAATCAATATGGTCATCCGCGGCATCAAGGCAAATCTGGAGGTGTATCCGAAGGATACCTTTGTCATAGACTTGCAGGTGTGAGCGCTTCGACTTCATCATGGCCCCTTCAGCCTGTCGAACTGGGGCAGAAAAATCTAGTGGATGACCCGCGTTCACTCCTTACTTGATTCGGAAATCAATTGATCGGTGTCTTACCACATAACCTCATAACAAAAAACGGGGCTGTGAAATAATAGCTCCATGAACACAAAAAAGGACTTTCGATTTTTGCGA
>OIXG01002849.1_pt1 | contig 12279 bp, 9 predicted proteins | sample 1587731 | NCBI WGS metagenome assembly OIXG01 (sample SAMEA3888908, study PRJEB22519) | human gut metagenome | biome: human gut; feature: human-associated habitat; material: faeces | place: Denmark | collected 2010
TCTGCTATGAACACGGCGGGAAAATCAGCGGCGGCTGGACACAAAACTACGGTTACATCGTGGAAACCGAGCATTACCGCTACTGCCTCACTGTGCGTCCTGTTGCGCTTTGCCCCGCGCTGTGGTATACTGCACATAGCTATCCCCACATCGCCTTCATAAAGGAGGACTGCCTGTGTCTACAATGTTGGAGCGCCGCTACCGGCGGCAGCACCTGAACTGTGTGCGGCACATCACCCTGGACCCCAAGGGCCGGGGCGTGGTGCGTATCCACATGATCCCACCCCGTGAGGACGCGGAAAACGCGCCCTTTCTGCTGCTGCTCAACGGCAGCAAGCTGGTGCCCCTGAACCTGAGCTGGGCCATCCTGCTCTCCTGCTTCATGGACCGGCTGGAGCCCTTCGCCGGGCTGGAGATCACCGAGAGCGACTGGAACGCCATGGCCGCCGGTGCGGTGGCCCGGACCCATAAGGTCTACCCCTTCACGCCCAGGGAGCGTCTGGCGGAGGACCTGCAAATCATGATAGAGTCCCTGGTGGCCATCGCCCGGGGGCAGGCGCCGGAGGCGGAGGTCGCGCCGCTGACGCTGGGGGAATACGCCCCCGAGATGACCGCGCCCCACCGTATGGACCTGATGGTCAGCGCCATGACCCGTGACGGCGCGTGGCACTGCAACCAGAAATGTCTGCACTGCTATGCGGCGGGACAGCCCCTGTCCGACACACCGGAGTTGACCACCGCCCAGTGGAAGGAGGTCTTGGATCGGCTGCGCGCGGCCAATATCCCCCAGGTGACGTTCACCGGCGGCGAGCCCACCCTGCGCGCCGATCTGGTGGAGCTGGTGGATGCCGCCCAGTGGTTCGTCACCCGGCTGAACACCAACGGCCGCCTGCTGACGCCCATGCTGTGCCAAAAGCTGTATGATGCCAGCCTGGACAGTGTGCAGGTGACGCTCTACAGCCATGATAAGGACATTCACAACGCCCTGGTGGGTGCCGACGGCTTTGATGACACCGTGGCGGGCATCCGTGCCGCTGTGGCGGCGGGGCTGTCCGTGTCCGTGAACACGCCCCTGTGCAGCCTGAATACCGCCTATGACGAGATGCTGCGCTTCGTCCACGGTCTGGGCGTCCGCTACGTGACCTGCTCCGGGCTGATCCCCTCCGGCGGCGCGGTGGGCGACGAGAGCCGGGCCACGGCGCTGACCGAGCAGCAGCTCACCGACGTACTGACAAAGGCCGTGGCGGTGACGGAGGAGCTGGAAATGGAACTGGACTTCACCAGCCCCGGCTGGCTGAAGGAGGAGACGCTGCGCGCCCTGGGCCTGACCCTGGTGCCCAGCTGCGGCGCCTGCCTCAGCAATATGGCCATCGCCCCGGACGGCGGCGTGATCCCCTGCCAGAGCTGGCTCAGCAGCCAGCCCCTGGGGAACATCCTCGCCGACGACTGGGACAAGATCTGGCAGAGTGAGCGCTGCGCGGCCATCCGGGCCAAAAGCGCCAAAATGGAGCAGCTGTGCCAACTGCGTGAAAGCAACCGGGAGGAGGGCACCCTATGCTGAAGAAACTGCACGTCCTGCTGCTTGTCTTACTGGCGGCGGTTTGCTTTACCGCCACCGCATGGGCAGATTACGACTACATCGAGCAGTACGGCGTTATGGTGACGCCCAACACGGAGGATGGCAGCCTGCTTATCACCGTGAAGCTGGAGTGGACGCCGCTGGAGGCGCTGCCCTACGGTCAGGAGTTGAAGATCGGCGTGCCCAACGGCTCCATCCGGGATGTGGTGGCGCAGACGGACAACATCGAGCGCCTGGACTTCGACAACAGCTATATGTACGTCTACCTGACCCAGGGCTACGACGAGGACGAGACCTTTACCTTCGCCTACTCCTGGGTGCAGGAGTATATGTACCAGTTGGACGGCAGCGCTGTGACCTACGACTACACCCCCGGCTGGTTCGACGAGGCCAGGATCGGCCAGATGACCCTCATCTGGAACGACCCCGCCGGGCTGACCGGCGATTTCACCGAGGGCACGGTCAGCGGCGCTGACAGCGTGACGGTGCAAAACGGCATGACCATCACCGCCTCCGATCTGGACTACGGCTACAAAATGAACGTACAGGTGCGCTACACCGACTGGCCCACCCAGCTGTCGGAGGAATACAGCGCCGACAACGTCCCCGACGGCGGCTGGAACGGCAGCGATGACTATTACTACGACGATGACGACACCGGTGACGCCATCATCGGCATGATGGTGACGATCTTCGTGGTGATATTCATCCTCGTGCTGATCTCCGCCGCCCGCCGGGGCGACGGCTACGCCGGCGGCTTCGGCACCCGGTATGTGTTCGTGAACCACCTGTGGTACCCCGCCGGGCCGGACGGCAGGCCCCGTCCCGGCAGCGTGGGCACCAAAACAAAGCCCAGACCGCCCAGAAGAGGTGGCGGCGGCTTCGGCGGGGGCAGCCGGGGCGGCGGCTTTGGCGGAGGCGGTTTCGGCGGAGGCAGCCACTGTGCCTGCGCCAGCAGCTGCGCCTGTGCGTGCGCCTGTGCCTGTGCCGGCGGCGGGCGCGCCGGCTGCTCGGCCAAGAACCTCTACGGCGTGGGCCTGGACGAAACGCTGTCCGAAAAGCTCTGATACAAAAAACATCCCCCGACCGGGGGATGTTTTTTGCTTACGAGTATTGGAAACCTCTGCCCGGCTCCTTGAACTCCGCCACACGTTTGTTAAAGCTGGCGAAGGCCGCGTCCTCGAAGGCCAGCGTGTCCTCGGCGCCCATCTGCCGCAGCAACCACTTGCACAGCGGAGGATTTAGGATCAGCAGCGGGCCGATCAGCGCCGTGGCGTACAGCCCGCCCCGGCGGAAGCCCTCCGGCTTCGACTCCGGTGTGCGGCCAACGCCCCGCACGGTGTCAAACCAGCCCTCCATCTCCGCTGCGTCGTAGTGGAAGCCGAACAGGCTCTTGAAGCCGACGACCTCCATACCGTCAAAGGTGCCCAGGAAGAAGCTGTTGTGCCGCTTCATCATGGTGTACCGCACCCGTCCGGGCAGAATGTCCAGCCCCTCTATGGTGTCGGCGCTGTCGCTTTCTATGGCGGCGGAAAACACGTCCGGCGCGTTGCCGGTCAGCAGGATCAGCTGTCCCGCGTCCGCCCTTGCGGCGATGTCCGCGGCATAGGGCCGCAGGGCGTCCGCCGCCAGACGCAGCCCCTGCTCCGTGGTGCTGCCCATATAGACCAGCGCCACATCCTCCGTGAGGAACCGGGGTTTGCTGTGCAGGTCCGTCTCTATGATCTCCAGCGCCGGGCAGCAGCGCTTCAGATAGTAGATGTTCTGCAGATCGCCGTACAGGTTGCAGACCTCCGGAAACAGAATTTCCGCCTTCATTGCGCGCCCTCCTTTGCCAGCAGCTTTTCCTTCAGCTTTTCCCTGACCCGGAAGGCCAGGGGCGTGCCGTCCACGCCGTAGAGCAGATACACGTCGTCGCCGGGGGTCAGCGGCAGCAGCTCCAGGGCGGCGAACTCGTCCTCGGCCAGCCGTATCTTCTGCCGGGGGATGCCCGCCAGCAGCAGCCGCAACTGGTAGTCATAGGCCCGCGGCCCGGCGCAGACCAGGCACGTCACATCGTCACTGTTCAGGAATTCAAAATCTGTGTCGTACATCCAGCTGGGGTTCTCCGACCAGCTTTTGGCCACGCCCAGGCAGTTCATCATCAGCAGCAGTTCCTTCTTCCCCGGCTTGGACCGGATATAGTCGAAGTTGCGGGAGCAGGCCAGAGCGTTCTTGTCCTTGGACATCTGCATAATGACCTTTACGCCGCCGATATCCTCCTCGGACAGCCGGCTGGCGGGGATCTTCACCTTCGCCATGCGGCGGGCGATGGTGCCGTGGTCATAGCCCAGCTGCCGCAGGGCGGCGATCACCGTCACCATGTTGTAGATGTTGTGCAGGCTGTCGGCGATGAGGGTGTACGGGTACTCCTGCCCCGCCTCCCGTATGCACATGGTGTGGGCGGCGGTGTCCACCTTTGTGGCCAGATAGTCGCAGTCGGGGGAGTGGAAGCCGCAGCTCTCGCACACGGCCCGGCCGATGTGGTGGTAGCGGCGGTATTCATACCGCAGCTTCCCGGCGCATCGGGGGCAGATACGCATATCGTTCAGCAGGTTCTCGCATTCCGTCACGTCGGTGGGCAGCCGGTCGATGCCGAAATATACCCGCTGGTTCTCCGGCGCCACCGTGCAGGAGATCAGGTCGTCGGCGTTGAGGATCAGCCTGCTCTCCTTAGGCAGGGACCGGGTCAGGATGTCCGCGATGTAGCCCGGATGGGCGTTCCGCATGATGGAGTCCCGGAACAGGTTGGTGATGACGATGTGCTCCGGCTTCACATAGGGATAGATCCTGGGCGCGGAGCGCTCGTCGATCTCCAGGATCGCCAGGTCGTACTCCGGCCTGATCCGGCCCAGCAGGCCGCAGCCCTTCAGCAGTGCCGTGCTGACGCCGGAGATGATGTTGCTGCCCGCCCGGTTGCTGAGTACGGTCTTGCCCTCGGCGGTGAGCACGTCGTTCAGCATATTGGCCACGGTGGTCTTGCCGTTGGTGCCGGTGACGGCTATGATGTGCTCCGGCTTGCCGATATACTTCAAAAAGTCCGGACACAGCTTCACCGCCAGACTGCCGGGAAAGTCCGTGCCGTTGTGGCGGGTGATCTTCAGCGCCGGGATGGACAGCTTTGCCATCCACAGCGCAAACAGGAACCGCAGTTTACCCATTGTCATTCCTCCAGAGCGATGGCGCGGCAGGAGCAGCCATCGGCATTCTCAAATTTCAGGGGCAGCGTAACGAACGTGAAGCGTCGGCCCAGCAGCTTGTCCAGCCCCTTGAGGTTCTCGGTGTTCACAAAGTCCGCGCCCAGCAGTGTCATGTGGTTGGGAAAATCCACGCTGTCGCAGGGGTCCAGCGAGATGGTGTCCTCGCCCACGCCCTTCAGCGGCAGGCCGGCCAGATATGCCGCCGCCTCCGCCGTCAGGCAGGGAAAGGCCTCATAGTAGCCCGGCGTGCCCCACTTCTTGTCCCAGCCGGTGCAGAACAGCACGAAGTCCGCGCCGTTCAGGTCATAGCTCTGCAGCAGGGACAGAGTAATGGCGCGCTGCCCCCGGCAGTCCACCACCACGGCGGGACCGGCGAACTTCGCCGCGTCATAGCGGTCCAGCGCCGTACCGTCACGGAGCATATGGGCCGGGGCGTCCATGTGGGTGCCGGTATGGGAGAACATATGCAGCAGCGTCTCCCGGTAGCCGCACTGGTCGATCGTGCAGGCGGTGGTCAGCCGGGGCTGCTCCGTGCCGGGATACACCGGCATATCGTTCCGTATGGTGTGGGTCAGCTCATGTGCCGTCATGCGTCCGCCTCCTTGTCGCGTGTCTGCAGCCAGATCAGCAGCGCCGCCACATCCGCCGGTGACACGCCGGATACCCGCCCGGCCTGCCCTACGTTCAAAGGCCGCAGCGCGCTGAGCTTCTCCCGCGCCTCCAGCCGCAGACCCTGAATGTGGTCGTAGTCCATATCCGGCGGCAGTTTCCGGCGCTCCAGCTTCTCAAACTCCGCCACCTGCCGCTGCTGCCGCTGGATATAGCCCTCGTACTTCACGGTGATCTCCACCTGCTCCCGTACCTCCGCGGGCAGGTCGGGTCGATTTGCGTCGAATTCTGTCAGGTCCGCGTAGGTCAGCTGGGGCCGCCGCAGCAGATCGATCAGGCGGCAGCCGCTGTCCACGGCGGCGGTGCCCCGTTCTGTTAGCAGGGCGTTCAGCTCCGGCGTACCGGGTATGCCCGTGCGCTCCAGCCGCCGTATCTCCTTTGCCACGGCCTCGTACTTGGCCTCCACCGCCGCCAGCCGTTCATCGCTGACCAGCCCCAGCTCGTGCCCGATAGGGCACAGCCGCGCGTCGGCGTTGTCCTGCCGCAGCAGCAGCCGGTATTCCGACCGGCTGGTCATCATGCGGTACGGTTCCTCGGTGCCCTTGGTCACCAGGTCGTCGATCAGCGTGCCGATATAGCTCTCGTTCCGCTTGAGCACCAGCGGCTCCCGACCCTGCAGCTTCAGCGCCGCGTTCACGCCGGCCACAAAGCCCTGCACCGCCGCCTCCTCGTAGCCGGAGGAGCCGTTGAACTGCCCCGCGCCGTACAGGCCGGGCACCGCCTTTACCTCCAGCGTGGGCAGCAGCGCCAGCGGGTCGATGCAGTCGTACTCAATGGCGTAGGCCGGCCGCATCATCACTGCGTGCTCCAGCCCCGGCACCGTGTGCAGCATCTCCAGCTGCACCTCCTCCGGCATGGAGGACGAAAAGCCCTGCACATACAGCTCCTCGGTGTCCAGCCCCATAGGCTCGATAAACAGCTGGTGCCGGGGCTTGTCCGCAAAGCGCACCACCTTCGTCTCGATGGACGGGCAGTACCGGGGGCCGATGCCCTCGATAACGCCGGAGTAAATGGGACTGCGGTCCAGATTTTCCCGTATGATCCGGTGCGTCTCCTCGTTGGTGTAGGTCAGATAGCACACCGCCCGGTTTTCCGGCACGTTCTTTGTCTCAAAACTGAAGGGCAGCGGATCCGGGTCGCCCTCCTGCAGTTCCATTTTGCTGAAGTCCACGCTGCCCCGGTGTATCCGCGGCGGCGTGCCGGTCTTGAACCGCCGCAGGGGCAGCCCCAGTGCCCGCAGGCTGTCCGTCAGGGCGTTGGCCGGGTGCAGGCCGTCCGGCCCGGAGGCCTCGATGCACTCGCCCACGATGGTCTGCCCGGTCAGATACGTGCCCGTGCACAGAATGACCGCCCGGGCGCCCAGCACCGCGCCGGTGCGGAGCACCACAGCGGCGGCATGGCCGTTCCCGTCGCAGCGTATCTCCGTCACCTCCGCCTGCCGCAGCGTCAGCCCCGGCTGCAATTCCAGCGTGTGCTTCATCACCTGCTGGTATTTCCGCCGGTCCGCCTGAGCCCGCAGGGACCACACGGCGGGACCCTTGCCCCGGTTCAGCATCCGGTACTGGATGCAGGCCCTGTCCGCCGCCCGGGCCATCTCGCCCCCCAGTGCGTCCAGCTCCCGGACCAGGTGCCCCTTGCCGGTGCCGCCGATGGCCGGGTTGCAGGGCATATTCCCCACCGCGTCAAGGCTCACCGTCAGGCAGACGGTCTTCATGCCCATCCGGGCCGCCGCCAGGGCAGCCTCGATGCCCGCGTGCCCCGCGCCGATGACGGCCACATCATAGTCGCCGCCGTGAAACTCTCTCATCAGGTGCTCACCTCACCACATAAGACTGCTTGAACACTTTATTATACTATACAGCACACAACAGCGCAAGAGCATTACACAGAAATAACTCATAGGTGTTGTGCAATGTGCAATAAAAGTTTACAAAAGCTTTATACATAATATCCAATTTTGCCCTTGTTATCCGGGCTGCCGCGGCATATAATAACACTGTAAAACGGAAGAAAGGAGCGTGATATCACCATGACGACAACTTGGATCTGGGGTGACCTGGATGACATGATCTTTGCCGACAGCGACTGGGAAGTGAGCCAGCGGTAAGGCATACCGATGAGGAAACCACGCGAAAGCGTGGTGATTTGCTTTTTTATGGGTGTTTTTCGACAGAAAACGCCTCCTGCACATAGATCGCAAAGCCTGATCCCCGCGCAGCAAAGATGAAAAGAGACGGCCAACGCCGTCTCTTATTTGTTATTTTCGGTTGCTCTTAATGAGATATTCGTGATACTTTAACGATATCTTAGCGTTACCTTAGCGACAATGTATGTTATAATAGCGTCATCAAAAGGAGGGGAGGGCGGCTATGACCGGTAAACAAGCCCGCCGGAGACAGTTGCTGCGGACCATTGGTCTGCGCTTTTCCGGCATGGATGTGCTGAAAGCACTGGGACTCTACCTGGTAGCCGTTATGTGCTGTCTGCTGCTTCGCAGCTTCGATATGCACAACGACACCAGCTACGTAGCCATGATCTTTCTGCTGGATGTGTTCCTTACCGCCTACTGGACGGATGGCTATCTGCTGGGCATCATCATGGCAGTGGTGGGGGTGTTCAGCGTGGACATCATCTTTACCTACCCCTTCTGGCATATCAGCTTTACGCTGACGGGCTTTCCGCTGACGTTCCTGGTGATGATGACCATCTCCATCCTGACCGCCACCGTTACCAGCCGGGCCAAGCAGACCGAGCAGGTGCGCCGGGAGGCCGACCGCGAAAAGATGTATGCCGACCTGCTGCGCGCCGTGTCTCACGACATCCGCACGCCGCTGACCGGTATCGTGGGCGCCACCAACGTTCTGCTGGAGCAGGACGGCGGACTGACGCAGGAGCAGCGCCAGCAGCTGCTGCGATCCACCAACGAGGACGCCCAGTGGCTCATCCGCATTGTAGAGAATTTGCTGTCCATCACACGCATAAGCTCTGAGGAGGCTAAGGTCAAGAAAGAGCCGGAGCCGGCGGAGGAGGTCATCGAGTCCGCCGTGGCCAAGACCCACAAGCACTACCCGGAGGTGGATATCCGTGTCCATCTGCCGGATGAACTGATGATGGTGCCCATGGATCCCCTGCTGATGGAGCAGGTACTGGTGAACCTGATGGAGAACGCCGTCATCCACGGCGAGACCCACCATATCGACGTGACCCTGTCCAGCGAGGGCAACTGCGCGGTGTTCACTGTGGCGGACGATGGCCGCGGCATTCCCCAGCACCTGCTGCCCCGGCTGTTCGACGGCTCCGCCCGCAGCGATCGCAGCAGTGACGGCAAGCGCAGCATGGGAATTGGTCTGTCCGTGTGCCGCACCATTGTGCTGGCCCACGGCGGCGTGATACGGGGAGATAACAGACAGGAGGGCGGCGCGGTCTTCACCGTGACCCTGCCCATGAAAGGAGAAAACGATGAAGATTAAAGACAAAGTCCTGATCGTGGAGGATGAGCAGTCCATCAGCAACTTTATCTCCATGATCCTCACCGCCAACGGCTTCGACACCATCATTGTCCGCACCGGCGAGGAGGCCCTGACCATGATCGCCTCCCATTGTCCGGACATGATCGTCCTGGACCTGGGCCTGCCCGATATGGACGGCATGGAGGTGCTGAAATCTGTCCGCAAGTGGTCCAATCTGCCGGTGGTGGTGGTTTCTGCCCGCAACCACGAGCACGACAAGGTGGAGGCCCTGGATTACGGCGCCGACGACTATCTGGTCAAGCCCTTCGGCACCTCCGAACTGCTGGCCCGCATCCGCACCGCCATCCGCCACACCCGCACCACCCTTTCCAACACCCAGATCGCCCAGTCCGGCAAGTTCGTCACCGGCGATCTGACCATCGACTATGATAAGCACCAGGTGCTGATGAACGGCGAGAACGCCGGATTGACCGTCAATGAGTACAAGATCGTGGCCCTGCTGGGCAAGTACGCCGGCAAGGTCCTGACCTACGACTTCATTATCCGGGAGCTGTGGGGGCCCAAGGCCAAGACCGACAATCAGATCCTCCGGGTAAATATGGCCAACATCCGCCGCAAGATCGAGCCTACCCCCGGCAACCCCCAGTATATTTTCACCGAGGTGGGCGTCGGCTACCGTATGCGCGAGGGAGACTGATACATACCGAGAAGAAAAGACCGCCTGCGGGCGGTCTTTTTCACATGCGGGGTGTTTCTTTTGGAGAAAATATCTGCCGACACGAACCGACGCTTTACGGAAATTTTATAATGTACGGATAAAGAAAAACCGCATTTCCGCTGTCACCGTGTTAAGAAACGCCTGCCTGTATTTACAGGACGGTTTTTTCGCAGTAAGATACAAACACGCCCGCCGCGGCGCGGCGGGGGAAACTTGTAAGGAGAGAAAACAATGGAAGAAAGAAAAGGCTTTGGATCCAATTTCGGATTCCTGATGGCCGCGGTCGGCTCGGCGGTCGGCCTGGGCAACATCTGGGGCTTCCCCAATAAGATGGGCGCCTGCGGCGGCTTCACGTTCCTCATCATTTACCTCATTTTGGCTGTTTGCTGCGGCTTCATCGTCATGGTGGGCGAGCTGGCCATTGGTCGTAAGACAGGCAAGGGCGCTGTGGCAGCATATAAGGCCCTTAGCAAGAAGTTCAGCTGGATGGGCTGGATGGGCATCCTGTCCGCGTTCTTCATCCTGTTCTTCTACTGCGCTCTGGGCGGCTACTGCATTAAGTATGTGGTGCTCAATGTAGGCGACCTGTTCGGCGCGGGCTTTGGCGCCAGTGCCATCGCCGCCGCGTCGGCGGACGCGGCCAGCGCCTCTCTGGGCGACGCGGTGTTCGGCGCCTTCATGTCCAGCACCACCGAGGCCATTATCTATGGCTTGATTTTCGTGGTGCTGACTATGCTTATCGTTCTCGGCGGCGTCGGCGGCGGCATCGAGAAGGTCTGCTCCGTGGGTATGCCTGCCCTGTTCGTGGCTCTGCTGATCTGCATCATCCGCGCCTGCACGCTGGACGGTGTGGACACCACCGTGCAGGTGCTCCAGGCGGACGGCTCCCTGGTGGAGCACGTGATCCACGGCAGCGCCCTGGATGGCCTGAAGTACATGTTTGCCCCCGGCTGGGCTACTGAAAATGGATACTATGTTCCCGCCTCAGCCGTCATCGATGGCGTGAAAATGTCCGCGGTGGAGATCAACGGCGTCATGCAGCGCATCGTGACCTTCAAGCAGGAGACACCCGACGTCCTGACCGTGCTGGCTACCGCCGGCGGCCAGATGTTCTTCTCCCTGTCCCTGGGTATGGGCGCCATGATCACCTACGGCTCCTATCTGCAGAAGAAGGAGAACATCCAGAAGAACGCGCTGCTGATCGTGGTCATGGATACGATGGTGGCTCTGATGGCCGGCCTGTGCGTGCTGCCCGGTCGCTTCGCTCTGGATCCCTCCGGCGCAGTGGGTGGCCCGTCCCTGCTGTTCGTCACCATGCAGAACGTGTTTAGCCGCATGGGTGGCCTCGGCCCCATCTTCGGCATCCTGTTCTATCTGCTGGTGGTCTTTGCCGCTATCTCCTCCTCTATCTCCCTGCTGGAGGTCATCGTGGCTCACTTTGTGGATAAGGCCCGCGACGAGGGCAAGGGCGACAAGCGCAAGAGCTATACCCTCATCGCCGCCGCCTGTGTGGGCCTGGGCTGCATCCTGGTCTGCGCTGACCGTCTGGGTGCCAGCAGCTTCTCGCCTGCGGAATTGCTGAACATTGCAAATCCCAAGACCTGGGCTGCCGACTGGCTGGACTTCTGGGATGCGCTGTCCGAGGGCGTTATGATGCCGCTGGGCGCGCTGCTGATGTCTCTGATGATCGGCTGGGAGATCGGCCCCGAGTTCGTCAAGGAAGAGGCGGAGCAGTCCGGTCATGCCATGGGCAGCTACGGCTTCTTCAAGGTCTGCGTCAAGTTCATCACGCCGCTGATCATGGTCCTCATCCTGTACGGTCAGATAAAGGAATTCTTCCTGTAAAGTCTCTTGACGAATTGTTAATAAACAAACTCTTACTTAACAGAGGGGACGCCGGTGCCGCCGCACCGGCGTCTCTTTTTGCGCCCGCGGACCCGGAAAGACTTGTGCCGCCTGCCGTAAAAAGCGCACGATGCTGTGTTTGCCGCCCGGTTTCTCTTGTAAAAACGACGAAAACGGAGTTCACAATTTGTTAAAATAATGGAATATGACGTTAAGAACTTGACAATATCTTGGCGTGACGGTATGATACAGGAGGTTGGCGGGGCAGATACGCTGTTTCGCCGGCTGATGGTATTCACCACCAATTTGTGAGGAGGTAAATCACACACATGGAAAAGAAAAGCACCAAAATAGCGTATTTCGTAGCGCTGGGTGTTTTCATTGTCCTGCTGGTCATCCTGGGGATCCAGTTTAAGGGCAAGGAAAACCCCGTCTTCGTCGGCGACGGCGCGTTCTACACCACCGGCGACGGCGTGTTCCTGGATGGCATCCAGCGGACCGTGGATGACAGCGCGGGTTCTAAGTATGCGCTGGACGGCTCCTACTACGTGAGCCCCGAGGCCGGTACCTACTTCGAACTGTCTGAGGATGGCAACACCATCGTCGGCGCTGACGGTACCGAGTACGTCAAGTCCGAAGAGAAGTCCAAGGACGTCGCCGGCGTGGAGTACACCACCTATGAGGAGCAGGTCTACTCCGACACGCCGTTTGCCGGCACCTTCTGGTCCCTGCTGCCCCCCATCGTGGCCATCGTGCTGG
>OIXG01002853.1_pt1 | contig 12272 bp, 9 predicted proteins | sample 1587731 | NCBI WGS metagenome assembly OIXG01 (sample SAMEA3888908, study PRJEB22519) | human gut metagenome | biome: human gut; feature: human-associated habitat; material: faeces | place: Denmark | collected 2010
GAAAAAATGTCTTGCTCAGCGCAAAAATTCCTCGCTGCCGGTCACATTGGGAGTTTTCAGATACACCCTAGAATTTAATAGGTTCTAATCACAGCCTTGACCTTACCAATGATTTGGGCATGATTGCCGTCGATGGGCTGATACGCCGGGTTTTCCGGCAGAAGCCAGATCTGGTTTCCGTCCTTGCGGAAACGCTTGACCGTTGCGGAATCCCCAAGCAGTGCAACGACAATCTCTCCGTTGTCCGCAGTCGGCTGAGAGCGAACGACAACTCTGTCTCCGTCGAGAATCCCGGCGCCGATCATGGAATCACCCCGGACACGCAGCGCAAAGCAGCCCGCTTCTCCGTCCCACGGCAGATAGCCTTCAATATTTTCAACCGCCAGAATGGGCACGCCTGCCGTGACCACGCCGACGACGGGGATGCGGTCAGCCCGGTGGGAATCGGCAAGGGTGATCGTGCGCTTTTTCATACCGTCCATTTCAATCAGTCCATCCTGCCGCAGTGCGTTCAGGTGGTAATGTACGGTCGCCGTGGATTGCAGCCCGACGGCGGCACAGATCTCGCGCACGGAGGGCGCATATCCGTTTTCTGCTGCGAATTTTGTGAGGAAGCAAAGAATCTCTTCCCGTTTGCTGCTTGTTCTGCCCATCTTGACAGCCCCTTTAATCTTAGTACTTACACTATAACACAGACCGGTTCAAAATGCAAACGTTTGTTTAAAATTTATAAGCCCTCAAGATTGAATTCCGGGATGTAGTCTGCTGATGCGGCGGAAAAGTCCTGTGTATAGCCGTTGTCCAACTCCAATAGATAGAGATAGGACAAAACAGCATCATATTCGTCCTGCGTGATGCGCCGGTCAAAGGGCGGCATTTGCTTTGCATGACCCATGGGGACATATTGACTCATCAGGCTGACCAACACGTCTTTTTTCGGAAAATGGTCCGCAATCCAGTCCAGGACGCCGAGTGAATTGTCGATGCAGCCTGGCAGCACCAGATGGCGGATGATGACCCCGCGCGTCATCTGCTCGTCTTCTATCACTGCGCCTCCCACCTGCCGGTACATTTCCAGAATGGCGGCGGACGCAATCTGCGGATACTCCGGCGCGGCAGAGAGTTCCTTTGCAAGCGCAGCGTCGGAGTATTTGAAGTCCGGAAGATAAATATCGATCAGCCCATCCAGTTCACGCAATGTCTCAACCGATTCATACCCACCGCAATTATATACGACCGGCACAGGCAGCTTCGGCGTGAGTGCCGGGAGGATGGACGGCAGAAAATGCGTCGGCGTGACAAGATTGATGTTCTGACAGCCCTCGTCGATCAGCCGCTCGAACGCGGCGCGAAGCTCCTGTGAAGAAACCTCTTTCCCGAAATTCTCCTGAGAGATTACCCCGTTCTGGCAGAACGCGCAACGCAGCGTGCAGCCGGAGAAAAACACAGCGCCGCTGCCGAAGCTGCCGGAAATGACCGGCTCTTCCCAATAGTGCAGCGCGGCCCGCGCGGCAAGAATATGGTCGGGCATTTGACAGAAGCCACGCTCCCCTGCTGCCCGGTCAACACCGCATGCACGCGGACAGAGTGTGCAGTGACGATAATCCAGCATAAACTCAACTCCAAAGTTCAGACTGCTTTCCAGTATACCGCTTTTCCCAGCTTTACACAAGCGTGTTCCTGTGCTAAAATCGCTGGTATACAGGAGGTTTGCATATGAAAAAGCTATTTATGGTTACCCTGGCCGCTGTCCTTATCATCAGCGCGGCGGGCTGCGCAAAAAAAACCGCGCAGCAGGAGAATCCTGCCTCTCCCGTTCAGGAAGAGACAATCGTGCCGGAAACCCCGGCGGAACCGGAAGACTTGCAGGAAAACGTCATCCACATCACGCCGAACCAGAACGGCGCATCCGACGGCTTGGAAACAAGCTGGCTCGATGAACCGGAGACAATACAGACAGATCTCGAGGAAATCGTCAGCTGTACCTATACCCTGCCCCATTTGACGCTCGGAACTTCTGACGCGTCCGCAGCGGCAAACACCGTTTTTGACGATCTATCACAGACTGTGATCTCCTATGCGCAGGAGACGGTCTACCCAGCTGCGCAGGAAAAAGGTGCGATCGGCTATGTGAACGGCGGATACAGCATTTCCGAGGAAGACGGAGCGATTGTTGTGAATTATACGATCTCTGTTTCCTATTCCACGGAAAACGGCGATCAGCAGTTCAAGCATCTCTATACCATTGATTTGACCACCGGTGAACTTTTGAAGGAGGAATGAATGTTTCACGTGAAACATTCCACGCAGCCATGAAGGAATGCAAACGCGGCGAGACGCTGCAGGTGACAATCGAGACTGCAACCGCAGACGGAACCGGTATTGCGCGCGTAGACGGACAGGTCGTGTTCGTACCAGGTGCACTGCCGGGCGAGGTGTGTAAAATCCGCATTGCACACATCGGGCGTTCGGCGGTTTTTGCGGAACTGCTGCGTGTGGAGCAGCCGTCGGCGCACCGCGTGGAGCCGGACTGTCCCTATTTTCCAAGATGCGGCGGCTGCGCGCTGCGGCATATGGACTATGCGCAGGAATTGGAACTCAAGCGCGCGCACGTCTATAATTGCCTGACACGCATCGGCGGCCAGACGCTCTCTTCCCTGCCCATCACCGGCGCGGAACAGATCGACGGCTATCGGAACAAGGTGCAGTTCCCCGTGCAGGAGCAGAACGGAAAGCCCGTCGCGGGCTTCTTCGCCGGAAAAACGCACACGGTCATTCCGGTCGCACACTGCCGCATCCAGCCGGACTGCGCCGACCGTATCCGCGCAGCCGTTCTGGACTGGATGCGCAAATACAGCATCCGCGCCTATGACGAAGCCGCGCATACCGGCTATATCCGGCACATTTATATCCGCTTCGGCGCGGAAAGCGGCCAGATCCTCGTCTGCATCACGGCAAATACGCAGCAGCTGCCGAAGAAAAAGCAGCTTGTCCAGACACTCCTCGCTGCCGAGCCGGGCATCACGACGATTGTCTTCTCTCCCAACACGAAAAAAGGCAATACCGTGCTTGGCACGGAGTTCCTTCCGCTCTACGGCAGCGGAACGATCACCGATACGCTCTGCGGGCTGCAGTTCCGGCTCTCTGCACCCGCGTTTTATCAGGTCAACCACGCACAGGCTGAGCGCCTGTATGAAAAGGCCGCTGCACTGGCCGGATTGACCGGGACTGAGACGGTACTCGACCTTTACTGCGGCACGGGCACGATCACGCTCTGTCTTGCGCGGCACGCGAAAAAGGCCGTCGGCGTCGAGATCATCCCGCAGGCGATCGAGGACGCGAACTATAACGCCGCACAGAACGGCAGGGACAACGCGGAATTTTACTGCATGGATGCAGGCGCGGCCGCGAAGCTGCTGGCTGAGCGCGGAGAAAAACCTGACGTAATCGTCGTCGATCCACCGCGCAAGGGCGTGAGCGCCGATGTGATCGAAGCCATTGCCGCCATGCAGCCGGAACGTGTCGTCTATGTCTCCTGCGATCCGGCTACCCTCGCCCGCGATGTCAAGCTGCTTACCCAGACCGGTTACACCCTCCGCTCTGCCGAAGCGGTCGATCTTTTCCCCAGATGCGCACATGTCGAGACGGTATGCTTATTGTCCAAACTTCAAAGTAAGGAACATATCGAGATCGAAGTGAAGATGGACGAGTTGGATTTGACTGCTGCGGAGAAAAAGGCAACCTATGAGGAAATCAAGACATATGTTCTGGAGCATACCGGATTGAAGGTCAGCAGTCTGTATATCGCACAGGTAAAGCAGAAATGCGGTATTATTGAACGTGAGAATTATAATAAACCGAAGTCGGAGAATGCCAAACAGCTCCAATGCCCACCGGAGAAGGAAAAGGCGATCAAGGAGGCATTGCATCACTTTGGTATGATTTTGTAGATGCTTTTTGAAAGAAGTTGCAGATGGCGGTCGGCACCAAATGATCCCTCGCTATCAAGCTGTCTAAAGGTGAAACTGTCAGTATGAGAATGCTAATGAACGTGCGTAAAACACTGAACTGCGATATTGGGAATATCCGAAAGCTGATTTCTTTCCAAGAAGGCATCGTTGAATAAGAGGTGGATGGTATGGCGGCAAAAAAGAAAAACATAATTAGCAAGGCTAGCCCTCACACAATAAAAAAATTTGAGCTGATAGAGGAGTACATCAAATCGTGGGCACAGAAGTTGCTGCTGACTGAGTCTTGCAATGGGCTGATCTTTATAGACTGTATGTGCAACAGTGGTGTATACACCGACGATGCCGGACAATTGGTGAAAGGTACAGCAGTACGCGTCTCAGAAGCACTTAGGGAAGCATCAAGGACCTATACGGAGAAAAATATACACATTTACTTGAATGACAAGGATAAAGCGCGCGTAGATGAGCTAAAAAAGCATCTTCCACAGGATGAGCGCAATTTTAAGATTGTCACCTCTTGTGGTGATGCGCACGAGCTACTCCGAACTATCGGACCACAGTTATATGGAACTGGGCACCTGCATTATTTCCTGCTCTACGATCCGTATGATGCGACTATTGACTGGGAAGCGCTTCTGCCGTTTTTTCGTAACTGGGGTGAAGTTATGATTAATCACATGGTTTCAGATCCGGTGCGGGCGATCACAAGCGCCAAGAAGAAGACGACAAAGGCAAAGTATGAGAACACTTATCTGGAAGACTTTGAGAAACTGGTGCCTTACGGAAGTGACAAGAAGGCCTATGAGGCTAGAGTGGAAGAAATCATAAATTCACTGAAAGGAGCTCGCAGGTACTACGTATCGGCATTTCCGTTCTATAACACGCAGAACTCGCTCGTCTACAATTTGATTCATTGCACGAGCAACAAGGAGGGCTTTAAGCTCTATAAGAAGAGTGCTTGGAAGGTATTTGGCGCACAGTCCTCTACCAAGCACTCGGTTGAGAACAGGCAGTTGTCATTTAACCTTTTCGGTGAGATTGCTGAAGAGGAAGATGAAAGCTGCTTGCATGTTATCGATATAGCGAAATACCTGCAGCGCAGCTTTAGAGGCCGAAAGCAGGTGCCGCTGGATGAGATGTGGGAACTTTTGGATAACCACCCGATTTTCCCGTCAGAGGGATTTCGTAATGAGGTAAAGAGCGATCTTACCGATTTCTTTGGCGCGAAGATTGAGCAGATTGTGAATCCTGATACAGGAAAGAAGGAAATGGTGATCTCTTTCTCTTCTTGAGATTGAGTTTCAAATAGATGAGGTGATTGGAATTTATGGCAACGTCGCAGAAATTTGGTGGCAATTGGACTGAGGAGAAGTTGAATATCTTCACCAGCTACCTGGACGCATACCTGATTGCACTGCAAAATCAGAAGTTTAAGAAGATTTATATAGATGCCTTTGCTGGAACCGGTGAGATCGAGACCAGTGACGGCGGGCAGTTTCTTGTGGGCTCTGCTAAGCGTGCACTGGAGTCTGAAAAGAAGTTCGATCATTACTATTTCATAGAAGCGGACTCTCAGAAGGCAGGAGAACTTCAGAATATGATAAACTCCGAGTTTCCGCAGATGAGGGGAATTGTTACAATTTACTGCGGCGATGCGAATGATAAGCTCGCGGAGATTATTAGCAACGTAGACTGGAGATATAACAGAGGATTGCTGTTCTTAGATCCATATGCGACGCAGGTAAATTGGGCTACGCTTGAAAATGTAGCACAGACGAAATCGATAGACGTATGGTACCTGTTTCCGTTCTCTGCACTTGAACGTATGCTGCCGAAAAACGGAAAGTACGATAAATGGGAGGATTGCATAGATCGATTGCTTGGAGATGCCGGATGGAGGAAGGAATTCTATAAGAAAGATCCTCAGATGACGCTTTTTGACTTGTTCCCGGAGCCCGGACAGAGCGATGGCGAACGGATGGTTAAGGACGCAAATCCAGATCACATAAAGGAGTATATCCTCTCTCGGCTTGGGACAATCTTTCCATGTGTGTCAAAGCATGCGCGGATTTTCAGGAACAGCAGGAACTCGCCGATGTTCCTATTCTGCTTTGCCATTGCGAGTGAGAGTCCGAAAGCGCAGGGACTTGCACTGCGGATGGCAGACTACATATTAAAGAACAAGTAGGCGGAGGATGAAAGCACCTTGAAGACGATAAAACGAAAATCCATGCTTTATCAAACAGGGGTAGAGTATGGTGACTACACAATGAATCACGTGCAGGGGTGTGCACATGGGTGCAAATATCCATGTTATGCATTCCTGATGAAGAAGCGATTCGGGCAAATTAAGGATTACGAGAGCTGGCTTGAGCCAGTGCTTGTATCAAACACGCTTGAATTGCTGGATAAAGAGATACCGAGGCTCAGAGATAAGATTCAGTCTGTGCAGCTTTGCTTTACCACAGATCCGTTCATGGAAGGATATCCAGAGGTGTCCCAGATGAGCATTGCGGCTATCCGAAAACTAAACGAGGCCGGTATCAAATGCACTACATTGACGAAGGGATTGCTTCCCATGGAATTGGCGGAACTTTCTCCGGAAAATGAATATGGGATCACGTTGATAACGCTGGATGAAGCATACCGGGAACAGATGGAACCGGGAGCTGTTCCCTGTGCAGACCGACTGGCAGCGCTGAGAGCGCTTCACGAAGTTGGTTGCAAGACGTGGGTGAGCATAGAACCGTATCCAACACCGAACATGATAGAGCAGAATTTACACGAAATCTTGGAAGCTGTAGCATTTACCGACAGGATCATCTTCGGCAGAACGAATTACAGCAAGACAGCAAACGCCTATGAAGGACAAAGGCACTTTTACAATGAATGCGCAGCAGAGGTGACGGCTTTCTGTCAAGAGCGCGGCATTGATTATCACATAAAGGAAAAGACGATCACAGAAGAATGAGGTGGAAACAGTGGCGTTATTACAAGACTTGATCCGGCAGATCAACGATCCAACACTCAGGGATAGGATTTTGCAGGAAACAGATAACCTAATGAAACAAAAAAAGTTCGGGCTTGTGTTTGAAGAGCATCTGCCGGAGTGCACGCCGCTTTATGACGTGCCAATTCGTGTCGGCTCCAAGGTCGCGCTGAAGACCGGATATGTGAGCGACATCTATACTGTCGTAAAGATGGACGGTGATGAGGTACTCTGCGACCGCCGCGAGACACACGAGCAGAAGACCTTCAAGCTGGATGATCTTGTAGTAGTGGCTGAGTTTGGTGAGCCGATTTACCCGACACTTAAACCTTTGGATACCGTGGAGAACGCTCCGGATAGCGGTCTTTGGCATACGCTGATTGAGGCAGACAATTACCATGCCCTACAGCTTTTGGAGTATCTCTACGCAGAAAAGGTGGACTGCATATATATTGATCCGCCATACAATACCGGCGCAAAGGACTGGAAATATAATAACGATTATGTGGATAGTTCTGACGCTTATCGCCATAGCAAATGGCTCTCCATGATGGAGAAGCGTCTGAAGCTCGCAAAGAAACTGTTGAATCCACAAGACTCTGTATTACTCGTCACTATTGATGAGAAGGAGTATTTGCATCTTGGGTGCTTGCTCGAAGAAATGTTCCCTGATGCACGTATTCAGATGATATCAACTCTTACAAATTCGAGAGGCGTGGCACGAGATAATGGCTTTGCACGTGTCGATGAATACATTTTTGTTATTCAGTTTGGAAGTTCAAAGGTTAATAGACTGCCTCTAAGCGATGAGTGGCGTGTAAATGTCAATGAAAACGATACAAGGGTTACACACCTTCGCTGGTCTATGCTGATAAGATCTGGATCAAATTATTTGCGAAAAGATAGCGTAAATCAGTTCTATCCCATTTTTGTTTTTAATGACGGGAAGAAGATTCATTCCGTCGGAGAACCTTATTATGGAACGAACCGTGAGGAGGTTGTAGCGCCAGAAGGAACCTTTGCAGTATGGCCTCTTCGCAGAGACGGAGAAGAAGGAAACTGGCAGATTGCAAATACTAATTTGCGTGAGCTAATTAAGCAAGGTTTTGTAATGCTCGGAAAGAAGAAGGATAACAGCATTCCGGTCTATTATCTAAAAAAAGGTGAAATTGCTAAAGTAACGTCAGGGGTTTATGAGATTACAGGATATCGCGAAGATGGCTCTATAATTTCAGATACCGAAGTGCGCTCTCTTGTTACGGGAACACAGTGGCGGATTGGGTCACACGATGCAAGTACTGGCGGGACAAACCTTCTTAAATCGTTCTTTGGAACAAGTAGATTCACATTCCCAAAGTCGATATATGCAGTTCATGATACTATTCGTTTCTTCTTGGCAAATAAACCGAACGCTCTTGTTGTTGACTTTTTTGCGGGATCTGGAACGACGCTTCATGCTGTCAATTTGCTTAATGCGGTTGATGATGGAAATAGAAGATGCATTTTAGTCACAAACAACGAAGTCTCAGTAGATGAGGCAAAAGAGCTGACACAGAAGGGACTGAAGCCCGGTGATCCCCAGTGGGATTCCCTTGGAATTGCTCGGCATGTGACATGGCCTCGTACTATGGCCAGCATGACAGGCCGAGATATCGAGGGAAAACCTTTAGAGGGTTACTATGGATTTGAAAGTGACTGCTATGAAGTAGATGAATCCATAGCTGTTGTATCGAAAACCACAGGGAAGCCGACAAAGGCAACTGTTTATCGTAAAGGTAAAAGGCAGATGTATCCAGAACTTTGTGAGATAAAAATGGCTGATGGATTTAAGGCAAACGCAGCCTTCTTCAAATTGAGCTTCCTCGACAAGACTTCCGTAGCTCTTGGCAGACAGTTCAGAGAGCTCCTTCCGGTGCTCTGGATGAAGGGCGGAGCTGTTGGCAAGTGTCCGGCTCTTGAAAACGATGATCTTCCGAACATGCTGATCTTGCCGCAAAACAAAATGGCTGTTCTGGTAGATGAAATATATTATTCAGAGTTCGATGCCGAATTGAGCCAGCATCCAGAAATCCAGACAATCTTCATTATAACGGATTCAGAGACAGCATACCGGTCGATGATCCGTACCTATGATGGCAAAGACTGCTATCAGCTTTACAGAGACTATCTGGATAATTTCAGGATCAATACGGGGAGGTAACCATGAGAGTAGAATTATTCCCTTTTCAGAAAAGAGCGCTTGCTGATATCCGTATGAAGACTGCGGAGGCAATGGGCAGCTATCACAGAACACATGCGCCGCAGGTGGTTTCCTTTACTGCTCCAACCGGAGCCGGAAAGACCATCATTATGTCCGCGCTGATTGAGGCTATTCTTTTCGGTGATGAACAGTATATGGAGCAGCAGGATGCAATCATCGTCTGGCTTTCGGATTCGCCTCAGCTGAACGAGCAGTCAAAGCAAAAGATCGACTCCAAGGCTGATAAGATCAAGTTGTCGCAGTGCGTTACAGTTTCCGAGGAATCCTTTGATAAAGAGGTATTTGAGGACGGTCATGTTTATTTTCTGAATACGCAGAAGCTGTCGGTCACCTCCAAGCTAACGAAAAATGGCGATGGCAGGACTTATACAATTTGGCAGACGCTTGCAAATACTGTTCGGGAAAAGAGCGACAGGCTGTACTTTATCATAGATGAAGCACACCGCGGCATGCAGGGACGTGAGGCCAGCAAGGCCACGACAATCATGCAGAAATTTATCAAGGGTAGCGATGAGGATCATATTCCGCCGATGCCAGTGGTGATTGGTATGTCTGCGACGACTCAACGGTTCAATGCTCTGGTCGAGGGCACATCCTCAACCATACATAAGTCCATTGTCACAGCGGATGAAGTGCGGACGTCCGGACTTTTGAAAGACCGCATTGTCATCACTTACCCAGAGGCCAGTGCGGTCAACAACGATATGGCTATCCTGCAGGCGGCAGCAGACGACTGGAAGGAAAAGTGGGAACATTGGACGCAGTATTGTTTTGAGCAGCATTACGCCTATGTGAATCCAATTCTGATCATCCAGGTGCTAAATGGAACCGGGGGCAAGCTGACCGATACCAATCTGGATGATTGCATCGCAAAGATCGAGGAGCGGACAGGATTCAAGCTGGAAAACGGTCAGGTAGTCCACACCTTCGGAGGAACAACTGCCTCCCTTACGGTAAACGGGTTTGAAGTACGTTATGAGGAACCTTCTCGTATCGCAGATGACCGAAATATCCGTGTTGTGTTCTTTAAAGAAAATCTGTCTACAGGATGGGATTGCCCAAGGGCAGAGACCATGATGTCCTTCAAACACGCGAATGACGCTACCTATATTGCCCAACTCCTTGGACGCATGGTCAGAACTCCGATGCAGATGCATATTCAGGTCGATGATGTCCTGAATGATGTGCATCTGTTTTTACCGTATTTTAACGAGGAAACGGTCAAAGATGTCGTGGAGGCATTGCAGAGCACTGAGGGTGGAGATATTCCGACAGACATATATGGCGAGTCACTATCTGGAAAACGCTTCGAGACACTAACTGTTAAACCGAAGAAGAAAATGCAAATGTCAATTCCGGGACAGATGACTTTGGAGGTGTTTGCAAATCAAGGTACCGAGGCGCCAGCTTTGGTATCCATAACGGATACACAGGGTGCACCTACTCCGGTACAGCAGCAGACACAGATTCCGGATGTAGCAGAAGTGACACCCGCACAGCCTACAAATGCCTTCCAGCAAATGAGCGCCGATAGCACACAGACCGTTCAGACGGATGTTAAACCGACAGCAGATGCTCAGCCGAGCGCAGTTACTGCACCCGAAACTATGGCTCCAGATAGCCAGCAGGAAGAAGTAGAGGATTTATTTGACCGTGAAGCGGTTATGAAATTTATCAATGATGCCGGCCTGCTTTCTTATAATGTCAGAGCGCTCCGGATTAACGATTACCTCAAATCGCTATATCGGATGGCACACCTGCTTAGTATGTCCAAGCTGCACCGTGAGGCAATCAGAGAGGTGCAGGATGAGATTGTCCAGATGATTCGTGATTATGTGGAAAATCTGAAAGCTAAGGGCAAGTACGATGACCTCGTGCAGCAGGTGAAACAGTTCAAGCTTGCCACGCAGATTTTTGATGTGTTCGGCGAGACTGTGGACAACTATTCTGTTCATGATATGTTTACGACGACCGATACAGATATTGAACGTCAGTTCCAGATTGCCGATGTGAAGTTGGGACGTGAAGGCATTGGTATGGCATATGGCAATAAGTATGGCGACCTCAGTGACCTCACGGCTTTTAAGATAGACATCATTCTTTTTGTTGCTGACGAGAACTGCATGAACAGACTTCATTCCTATGCGGAAAACCGGTTCCACGGACTGAATGATGATTATCGCAGATATATTGCCACTATCAACTCAGAGAAAATCCGCAGAGATTACGACAGCATCGTCTCTGACGGTGATGTGGTCAGCAAGCATAACTTCCGTCTTCCGGAGACAATACAGGTTCCGCATGAGGCCGGTGGCAAAGAATACCGTGATCACTTGTTCGTTAGTGATGCCACAGGAACAGCAAAACTGAAGCTAAACGGCTGGGAGGCTGATCTTATTGCAGAGGAAGAAAAGCGACAGGATTTTGTCTGCTGGATTCGCAATCCTTCCAGAGCGTCATGGGCACTGTGCATTCCATATGAAATCAACGGAGAGATTAAACCAACTTATCCCGATTTTATCATAGTGCGTGAAGATGAGCGCCTTGGCTATGTGATCGATATCCTTGAGCCACACAGTGCAGACTTTAAGGACAATCTTGGAAAGGCTAAAGGTTTTGCAGAATACGCAAGACAGAATCCGGGTGTCGGTAGAATCCAGCTCATCCGTATGGGTAAGGATGCAGCGGGAAGAACTCAGTTCAGACGACTGGATATGTATAAAACCGCAATCCGTGAAAAGGTTTCTCGTGCGATAAACACAGATGAGCTAGACCATATCTTCGATACAGATGGTGTCATTGAGTAAGAATCAAAATATCTAGGCGTCTTCACAACTTCTGCAACTTTGATACTTTTGTGGTGAAGCTAGGTAATAACCAAACGAAACCTTCCGCAGATTTCATCCAATGTGAAGATGAATTCTGCGGAAGGTTATGTTTTAGGAGGCTATGAATGTGCAAGTTGTGATAGTTGTATCTTCATAGGTGACTAAAACGAGGGGTGTCCAGAGGGGCGCAGCTCCTTGGCGCTGGGTTTCCAATAGGGGCGAGA
>OIXG01002860.1_pt1 | contig 12266 bp, 7 predicted proteins | sample 1587731 | NCBI WGS metagenome assembly OIXG01 (sample SAMEA3888908, study PRJEB22519) | human gut metagenome | biome: human gut; feature: human-associated habitat; material: faeces | place: Denmark | collected 2010
CGCTGACCTCTTGAATGCCATTCAAGCGCTCTCCCAGCTGAGCTATACCCCCACATCGGGTGGTCGGCGCTGCCGACTTGTATAATATAGCAGGGATTTTTGAAAATGTCAACCCCTAATTTTTGTTTTTTTCGCGGTTTGCAAAAGGGGAAAACGGGGAGAGGCCTACGCCTCTCCCCTGCTTACTCAGACCTTCAGCTGCTTACCCTTGTTGACCTCGTTGAGGCTGGCCATGACCATGCCGGTGAGGGCGAAGAGAGCAATAACGTTGGGCAGGACGATGAAGTTGTTGAACATATCGGTGACTTCCCAGACGAAGTCACTGCCGGAGACGGTGCCCAGGAAGATGAATACCAAGGCGATAACGGTGTAGATCATGTTGCAGAGCTTGCTGTTCTTGCGGCCGAAAAGGTAGTTGGCGTTGATCTTACCGAACAGGTTCCAGCTGAGGATGGTAGAGAAGGCAAAGAACAGCAGGCAGATGGCCACGAACTTGGCGCCCAGGCTGGCGCCGAATACGGAGCCGAAAGCCGTCTGGGCCAGGTTGGTCTTGCCCAGGGTAGCGGTGATATCGCCGAAGTAGCCGTTGGCCAGAGGGCCGTCAGCGGTGTACAGGGTGCAGATGATGACCAGGGCATTCAGGGTCAGGACGATGAAGGTGTCGATGAACACACCGATCATGGCCACGACACCCTGATCGTGGGCGTGGGCCACATTGGCCTGTGCGTGGGCGTGGGGCGTAGAGCCCATACCGGCCTCATTGGAGAACAGGCCGCGCTTGGCACCCTGGGAGATCGCGGTCTTGAGGGCGTAGCCGATACCGCCGCCGATGATGGCCTGGGGCTGGAAGGCATACTTGAAGATCATGCCGAAGGTGGAAGGGACGTACTTGATGCGGGCGCAGAGGATCACCAGACCGCCCATCAGGAAGATAGCCGCCATAATAGGCACCAGCTTCTCGGTGACGGCGGCAAGACGCTGCACACCGCCCAGGAAGATGATAGCACAGATGATGACCAGGACGATACCCACGATCCAGGAGGGGATGCCGAAAGCCGTCTGCATGGTGGAGCCGATGGAGTTGGATTGGACCATGCAGCCCATGAATCCAAGGGCCAGGATGATAGAGACGGCGAAGAAGCCCGCCAGGAACTTTCCGAAGCCGCCCTTGAACGCCGTGGTGATGTAGTAGACCGGGCCGCCCTTGATATTGCCGTCAGGCTCAACGATACGGGTCTTCTGGGCCAGGGTAGCCTCGGCATAGATGGTGGCCATGCCGAAGAAGGCGATGATCCACATCCAGAAGATGGCGCCGGGGCCGCCGGTGAGGATGGCGCCGGAGGCACCCACGATATTGCCGGTGCCCACCTGGGCGGCGATGGCGGTGGCCAGCGCCTGGAAGGAGGTCATGCCGCTTTTCTGGGCGCCGCCGCGGAGGTTCATCTCACCGAAAAACTTTTTCATGCCCTCGCCGAAGCAACGGACCTGGACAAAGCGGGTCTTGATAGAGTACCACAGGCCCACACCCACCAGCAGGAAGATGAGGATATAGTTGCTGAGGTACTCGTTGATCTTGGATACGATGGGGAACAATACACTTTCTAACATACAATTTCTCTCCTTGCATAAAAAATAGAGCTGCCGGAAAACGGCAACTCTGGAGAAGTCTGGTCAAGCGAAAAACTCGTCTGCTCCGTCCTTTTGCCTGAGAGATTCGGCGCTCGCGCGCCTTGCACCTTCGGCACCCAACTGAATGGGATTCTCCAGAGTTCCCTCCCCATCCGGTCTTTCCATTCCGGGCGGTTCATCGGGCTGTATCTAATTGATGGACGTATGTTACCACATAACGGACATCTTTGCAACCCCCTTTTCGAAATTTTTATGAATAGACGCGCACCTTCCTGCTTTGCGGTGAATAAATATCCCCCGGCCTAGCCGGGGGTATTTCTTATGCGGGCGAAGCCCTATGTTACCAGCCACGCCTCATGCGGCGTTAGTACGACTTGCCATTTGCATAGGCTGTCCTACCCACACCGGTATAAGTCCGGCACCTTTTCATTCTTATATAGCCGTCATCCCTAACACTTATGCTTTTCTTCTGCCTAATTATCTCAACAGCAATCTTTACTTCTATCACACAACTTGCTAAACTGTTTCTGCCACTTCATTCTTGAATGGCCTCCCTTTGTTTTGTAGTTTGCAGTTGCCAGACCACATCTCTACTATAACAGAGGGAGTTTTATTTTTCCTCATCGGCAGCAGCCTCTTTTGAACCACTCGCCCAGCGAGTGGTTTTCGGGATACAAAAAAGGAGACGGCAAAAGCCGTCTCCTTTTTTGTTTGTACGCGATCAACCGCCGAGGAACCCGCCTATTCCGGCGTTGGGATCCGTTTCCGGTCTGTTATTCGGATCTGTGGTATCATCGTGGTCGCCGTCCGGCATATTGAAGTCGTCGTCCGCCTCGTCGCCAAAAAAGCCGTTCCAGCCGCCCAGCATCATAAAGGCGTCCTCCACCACGATCTCGTCGTGGCCCTCGATCAGCTCACGCTGGTAGTTCAGCACGGAGCCGGTAACGGTGGTCACATTGCCGTCGCTGTCCGCCATGTTGACGGTGTAGGTGGGGGCGGTGTGCATGGTGCAGACGGCGGTGGGGGCATTATCCGCCGCCACCAGGGCCGTGTAGACGCGGCTGCCGCGAACGTCCAGGGCACAGTTCTCCGACGCCAGCATACCGCTGTCGGCGCAGACGGCCACGCTGGTCAGACCCGAACAGGAGAAGAAGTCCTTGTCGGGCAGATCCTCATGAATGGCCTTCATGACCTTCTGGAAGATCACGGCGCAGGGGTTGCCGCTGGCCACGATGCGCTGGTTATGCTCGTAGCCCGCCCAGACGGCGCAGCTGTAATAGGGCGTATAGCCCGCGAAGTAACGGTCCTTGTTGCTGTTGGTAGAACCGGTCTTACCGGCGATGTGCATACCGGGGAACTGCGCCTGATAGCCGGTGCCCTGCAGGGATGCCTCCTGCAGGAGGCTGTTCATCAGCGCCGCAGTGGTGTTCTTCATGGCCACGGTGGACTGTGCTTCGTTCTCCAGGATCACGTTGCCGTTGGCATCCTCCACCCGGATAAAGGTGCGCGGCGCGGTATACACGCCCTCGTTGACGAAGGTCGCGAAGCCCGCGGCCATCTCCTCGGTGGTAACGCCCTTCTCAAAGCCGCCCAGTGCCATGTTGCCCACCTGCTGGGAGTCGGTGTAGGTCAGGTTCTTGAAGCCCAGCTTGTTCACAAGGAAATCGTAAGAATTGGTAACGCCGTAGGCCAGATTGATGCGCACGGCGCAGGTGTTCAGGGACTGTCGGAGCGCAAGGTGCAGGGGCATAAGACCCTGATAGCGCCAGTTGTCGTTTCGCGGCCACACGTCGCCGTTGAGCAGCATGGGGTAGTCGTCGATGACGCTGGCGCCGTTTATGGTGCCGTCATCCAGCGCAGGGGCGTAGGTGGACAGGGGCTTGATGGCAGAACCGCACTGCCGGGCGTTCACAGCCCAGTTCCAGCCGCGGTCCACCACCTTTTCACCGGCACCGCCGATCATAGCCACCACATAGCCGTTGGTGGGGTCCACGATGGTCAGGGCGATCTGCAGCTGATCCTCCACCTGCTCACCGGCTGCGTTCGTATAGCTGCTGGTATAGGGGATATTCTCCAGATTATAGCACACATCCTCCGCGATCTTCTGATACTTGGGATTCTGGGTGGTGTAGATCTTGTAGCCCCTGCTGTAGACCATGTTGATGGCCTGGTCGTAGGCGGAGACCTTCTTGCCCTCGCTGTTGACCTTTTCGGTGATGCCCAGCTTCTCCACCAGTGCCTCGGCCACATCGGTGATCATGGCATCGGTGAACCAGGAGTTGCTGCCCTTGATGGTGGGGGTGCTGTCATCCGCCGGGGAGGCGGTATCGTCGCTGGTATCGGTGGTATCCTCCGTGTCCGGCTCGGTGCCGGTACCGTCGCTGCCCACATACTTGCCGGAGATGGTAAAGCCGTTGGCGAACTGGATATCCTCGGCCACGGCGGCGTCATACTCTTCCTGGTCGATCTTGCCCTGAGAGAGCATCTCGCTGAGGATGGTCAGCTGGCGCTCCCGGTTGTTCTCGCGGGTCCAGGAGCTAATGAAGGGATCGTACATGGAGGGGTTGTTGGTGATGCCCATCATGCTGGCGCACTCGGCCAATGACAGCTCGGACACGTCCTTGCCAAAATACACCCGCGCCGCCGTCATCACGCCGGAGCAGCGCTGGCCGAAGTAGACCTCGTTCAGGTAGGCTTCAAGGATCTCGTCCTTCTCATAGCGCTTTTCCAGCTCCAGTGCGCGGTAGATCTCCGTGATCTTGCGCTTGACCGTCACCTGATTGTCGCCGGTGACGTTCTTCACCAACTGCTGGGTGATGGTGGAGCCGCCCTGCACGTTCTTGCCGAACAGGGTGTACAGAATGGCGCGGGTAGTACCCTTCCAGTCCACGCCGTGGTGCTTTTCAAACCGCTTGTCCTCAATGGCCACCGCTGCATCCTGAAGGTACTTGGGAATGTTCTCCAGGTCCACCCAGATGCGGTTTTCGTCCATGTACAGCGTTTGGTACATGACCCACTCCTGGGTGTCGGGGTCCTGGTAATACAGCTCGGTGGAGACCTGGGTCTCGAATTCGTCCAGATAGACCTCCACCTTGCCGCGCATGGCGCTGTTGATGTACGCCATGAAGATACCGGCGAAGATGGACGCCGTAAGCACGAACACCAGCAGCAGCGTGCCGATGATGCGTCCGGCCTTCTTCCAGCCGTTCTTCTGCTTAGGGGTCATGTTCCGCACACGCTCCTGCGCGTCATGCTGCACGCGCCGCGCACCCTCGGCGGCACTGTGCTCTACCCGGCGCGCACCCTCCTTTGCCTCGTTTTCTATGTGCCGGGCGCTCTGCCGGATGCGTCCCCAAAAGCCGGTGGACGACGACCGTCTGCGCTTGTTCTCACTCAAGACAGGGCACCTTCCTTTCTTTATTGATGTTCCTGTGTATTCTTTTCGTTCCGGGGTCAAAATTCACATACCAATCCACTATAAGGAACATTCTACCATACTTGTCAAATGCAAAAAAGAGGATTTTTTGCAGAAATCCGCCCGTTTGGCTGCTCAATTCCCGTTATTTTCCCCCATTCCACCGATTTTCAGTCCGACAGATGGCAGAAACTGCCGAATGCTTCCACTTGCGTTTTCTCCAGCTTTCGGGTATACTATGGATATAAAGACAAAGGAGGACTCTCCCATGAGCGAGGAATTCGGCCCCAACTTCATCACCCTGACCGACGAGGACGGCAACGACATTGAACTGGAATACGTGGACGCGCTGGAAGTGGACGGCCAGACCTACATGGCGTTCTTCCCCGTGGTGGAGGATGATGCCGACGAGGAAGCCGCCGAGGAGTACGGCCTGGTGATCCTGAAGTCCGTTATGGAAAACGGCGAGGAGCTGCTGAGCACCCTGGACAGCGACGAGGAGCTGGATAAAGTCTACGACCTGTTCATGGAGCAGATCCTGTCCGACGAGGACGAGTGATCTTTCGACGGGATTTTTCGTCCTGCCGATGGCGAGACGCCGCCGGCTGCGCCGGAAAATTGACTGGATTTTTCGCCAAGACGAGGCGCGGCGGTGCAGCGGAAAAGATGCACACACCTCCTTCGGTGGAATTTTTCGTTCTGCCGATGGCAAAGCGGCGATGGCGTACTTTCTGTACGTCGAGCCGATTTGGCGAATACCGGGTTGGAAAAATGAGCAGGATTTTTCGTCCTGCCGATGACGAGACGCCGCCGCTGTACTTTGTGTACAGCAAGGCGGCTCGGCGAAGGCAGGGCGGAAAATTGAGCGATGGGCAGCGGTTCTATTTATCCTGACATTAGTTATACGGGACGTCGGATCGGCAGATGGTTTGCAGGCCTCCCGCCTGCCGTATGCGGGCGGATGCTGGAAGCAGTAAAGTCAGCCGGAGACGACCCACCTGCGAGTTGTGCAGGTTATAACATGGCCGCTGCCTGTCGCTGAGCACAAGACCCCCATTCCGTTTCGGAATGGGGGTCTTGTGCTCAGTGAGCGCGGTAAAATGTTCACAAATTCCAGGCGTTTCCCTCTTGCGAAAAGGTGCGGTATACGATATAATGACCGAGTATGTTACCAAACAAGGGCGTATTGCGCCCAAAATCGAGAGGAATGAATTTCAATGAGCGCATCAAGAGAAAAGAAGATCCGGCAGGATCTGGCGGCCCAGGGCGTCACCGACCCCAAGAAGATCCGCGAGGCGGAGGAGAAGGCCAAGGCACGCAAGAACAATATCCTGTACGGCGTGATCGCCGGCGTGTTCGTGATCGTGGCCGCGGTACTGCTGGTGTATAACTCCGGCGTGCTGCAGCGCAGCGCCACCGCCGTGACCATCAACGGTGAGAAATATACCGCCGGGCAGGTGGAGTATTTCTACGCCAACGTGAAGAGCAGTCTGGTGAAGAGCAGCTATGCCAGCTTTTACGGCATCGATACGTCCAAATCCCTGGACCAGCAGGTGGTGAGCGACACCATGAAGACCGCGCTGGGTATCGAGGACGAGGGTGATGTCACATGGGAGCAGTATGTCCGCGACACCGCGGTGAAGCAGCTGGCCATGTACGTGCTGACCGCCCAGGAGGCTGAGGCCAACGGCATGGGCGCCGATGAGCACACTCAGGAGGAGCTGGATGCCACTATGGAGGAGCTCAACGCCGCCGCCAAGCAGAACGGCTACTCCACGAAGACGTATCTGAAGCTGATCTACGGCAAGAACATGACCGTGGATACCTTCAAGGAGATGGTGCAGCTGGTGGACGTGGCCACCCACTACCAGAGCCACTACGCCGAGGAGCTGACCTACACCGTCAGCGACCTGGAGACCTACTATCAGGGCAACAAGAGCAGCTTTGACGTGGCCAGCTATGAGTCCCTGTACTTCAAGGGTACCGCCGACAGCACCAAGGACGATGACGGCAACACCGTGGAGCCCACCGATGAGGAGAACGCCGCCGCCAAGGCCAAGGCCGAGAGCGATGCCGCCGCTGTGCTGGCGCGCGTGCAGGGCGGCGAGGCGCTGGAGGATGTGGCCAAGGATTATGAGTCCGCCAGCTACACCAGCACCGATGCCGGCAGCAACAACGGCAGCGACGTGGCCAACTGGGTATTTGACAGTGCGCGCAAGGCCGGCGACAGCGCCGTTGTGGCCAGCGATCCCAACTGCTATGTGGTCGTGTTCCGCAGCGTGGGCCGTCAGGAGTACGCCACCAAGGACGTGCGCCACATCCTGTTCAAGGTAGACGAGAGCGCACTGGACAGCGAGGCCGAGACCTATGAGGCCGACCTGCAGGCGGCTAAGGACGCGGCCAAGACCGCAGCCGAGGACGCGCTGGCCCAGTGGAAGGCCGGCGAGGCCACCGAGGACAGCTTCGCGGCCCTGGCCAACGAGCTCAGTGCGGATGACGGCAGCAACACCAACGGCGGTCTGTACACCAAGATCTACAAAAACCAGATGGTCACCGAGTTCAACGACTGGTGCTTCGATGCGAGCCGTCAGTCCGGCGACACCGGTATTGTATACGGTGAGAGTTCCAACTACAAGGGCTATCATGTGATGTACTTTGTGGGCGACGATGTGCCCTACTGGCAGGTACAGGCCGAGAACGCTCTGCGCAACACCGACACCGAGGCCTGGCTGGACGGTCTGCTGGACAGCGCCGAGGTGGTGCAGGAGAACGGCATGAAGCACGTGGGCTGATGACCGCCCCTTCTTCGAGTCTATGAACGAGCGTTTTCTCAGAACAGAAATGATATTGGGCGCACCCGCTTTGGACAAACTCCGCCGCAGCCATGTGGCGGTGTTTGGTCTGGGCGGTGTGGGCAGCTACGCCGCTGAGTGCCTGGCACGCAGCGGCGTTGGCACGTTGACACTGGTGGACCAGGACACGGTATCTGTATCCAACATCAACCGCCAGCTGTGCGCGCTGACCTCCACCGTGGGACAGTATAAGGCGGAGGTCGCGGCGGCGCGCGTGCGGGACATCGACCCGGACACGGTGGTATACCCGATCTGCGCCACCTATGACGCCGCCCATCGGGAGGAATTTTTCTCCCGGAAATTCGACTATATCGCGGACTGCATCGACCTGGTCAGCTGCAAGCTTGACCTGATCCAGCAGGCCCGCCTGCGGGGCATCCCCATCCTGTCGGCCCTGGGCACCGGCAACAAGCTGGAGCCTGAGCTGCTGCGGGTCACGGATATCTCCAAGACCAGCGGCTGCCCGCTGGCCCGGGTCATGCGGAAGGAGCTGCGCGCCCGGGGGATCCACCACCTGAAGGTGGTGTTCAGCCCGGAGCTGCCCCATGAGACACAGCAGCTGGAAGCACCGTCACCCGGACGGCGCAGCGTTCCCGCCAGCGTGGCGTGGGTGCCCTCTGTGGCCGGCCTGATGATGGGCGGCACGGTGGTGCGGGATATTATCGAAGATGGAGGTCTTGTACCATGATATTGACAGGCGCACTGGTCAACGGCGGAGCCATTGTCGTCGGCGGCCTGCTGGGCACCTTCGGCGGCAAGCTCATGCCGGAAAAAATGCGGCAGACGGTGCTTGGCGCTACGGCGCTGGTGTCCATGGGCATCGGCATCTCCGGCGCCATCGGCAGCAGCAACCAGCTCATCCCCATACTGTCGCTGGTCATCGGCGCCGTCATCGGCGAGCTGCTGCACATTGAGGACGGCGTCACCCGGGCGGGCGACTGGCTGCAAAAGAAATTCGGGAAAATGGGTCCCATCACCGACGGCTTTGTCAGCGGCTCGCTGGTGTTCGCCGTGGGCGCTATGGCGGTGATAGGTTCGCTGGACAGTGGTCTGAAGAACGACCACGGCATCCTGCTGGCCAAGTCTGTCATCGACTTTGCCGGATCCGTGGCCTTTGCCAGCTCCATGGGCATCGGGATCGTCTTTTCCGGATTGTCGGTGCTGGCGGTGGAAGGTGTGATGACGCTGCTGGCCTCCCTGCTGACGGGGGTGCTGACCGACGCGGTCATCACCGAGATCTCCGTCACCGGGTCACTGATGATCATCGGCATCACCCTGAACGTGCTGGGCGTCACCAAGCTGCGTATCCTGAACATGACGCCGGCGCTGCTGCTGCCCGTTCTGCTGTGCAAATTCATGTGAGCGCTTTAATTAAGAGGAGTACATAGCATGGCTTTTGAAGGCTATACACAGGAGACACTGGACTTTCTGTGGGGCATTCGGTTCAACAACGAACGCTCCTGGTTTCTGGCGCATAAGCAGGACTATGAGGCACATCTCCTGGCCCCCACCCGTGCGCTGGGCGAGCAGGTGTATGAAGCCCTGCACGCGGCATTCCCCAAGGAGCCGTTTCTGCTGAAGCTCTCCCGCATCTATCGGGATGCCCGACGGCTGCACGGGAATGGACCGTACAAGGACCACCTGTGGTTCTGCGTCCGCGCCGGCGGCGAGGACTGGACGGGGCGGCCCACGTTTTACTTTGAGATCGGGCCGGACTATTACAGCTACGGCATGGGCTTTTGGGCGCCGAAGGCGGCGCTGATGGAGGCGTACCGCAAGGCCGTCGACGAGCATCCCGAGGTGCTGGAAAAGCTGGTCAAAAGGTTCAATAAACAGGCGCAATTCACGCTTTCAGGCCCAGAATATGCCAGGAAAAAGACTGCCCCCTCTCCCCTGCTGGCGGCGTGGTACAACAAGAAGTCTATCAATTTACAACACGACGCCGCGCCGGACGAGCGTATGTTCTCGCAGGAACTGGCACAAGATATCATTGAGGGCTTCCGGACACTGATGCCGCTGTACAAGTATTTCGATGGTCTGTGCGCCGCGGAAATGGTGTAAAAAACCGCCCTTTTTGGGGTTGACAGCGGGTAAAAAAGCGGGTAAAATACCCCATAATGAATGAGGGAGTAATTCCGCAGCGCCGGTTTTGGCGCGGCGTGGCACACCGTCATCCCGGCGCGGCAGCGCCCGATGTGTCCTGAAAGAATGAGACTCATGCACAGACATAGCCTGTCCGTGCATGAGTTTTTTTGTTGTCCTTTGGTTTATTTTCTGTTTCGCTTTTTGTTCTGCTTTTTTGCTTCAAATTATAAAACCATGATATAAAGGAGTAATAGACGATGGAAAAGGAATACAACCGCAGTCCGCAGGAGGTGCTGGAGGAGCTGGGCTCCTGTCCCACCGGTCTGACAGAGGCGGAGGCGGCTGAACGTCTGGCCAAGCACGGCCCCAATAAGCTGAAGGAGGCGGAGAAGCCCTCCCTGCTGCAGCGGTTCCTGACACAGCTGAAGGACCCCATGCTGCTGATCCTGATGGCAGCGGCGGCGGTGTCCGCCGTGACCAACGCACTCAGCGGCGAGAGCTTCACCGAGGTATTCATCATCCTGGTGGTGGTGCTGCTGAACGCGGTGCTGGGCGTGGTGCAGGAGAGCAAGGCCGAGGCGGCCATCGAGGCCCTGCAGACCATGACCGCCGCCAAGTGCAAGGTGCTGCGGGACGACCACCAGGTGGTCATTGAGAGCAGCCAGCTGGTGCCCGGCGACGTGGTGCTGCTGGAGGCCGGCGACGCCGTGCCCGCCGACGGACGGCTGCTGGAGAGCGCCTCCATGAAGATCGAGGAGGCGGCGCTGACCGGCGAGAGCGTCCCCGTCACCAAGGCGGTGGGGCTGCTGACCGGAGACAATGTTCCCCTGGGCGACCGGAAAAATATGTGCTACATGGGCAGCACCGTGGTCTACGGCCGCGGCAAGGCAGTCATCACCGCCACCGGCATGGACACGGAGATGGGCAAGATCGCCGGTGTGCTGGCCCAGACGGAGCAGGAGCAGACGCCCCTGCAGCGCAAGCTGAACGAGCTGGGCAAGACCATGAGCAAGCTGGTGCTGGGCATCTGCGTGTTCATCTTTATCTTTGACCTGGTGGTGGCCGGCGAGTTCACGCTGGACACCGTGCTGAGCACGTTTATGGTGGCCGTTTCCCTGGCGGTGGCGGCCATCCCGGAGGGACTGGCCACGGTGGTGACGGTGGTGCTGAGCATCGGCGTGACCAACATGAGCAAGCAGCACGCCGTGATCCGGCGGCTGACGGCGGTGGAGACGCTGGGCTGCACCCAGGTCATCTGCTCCGACAAGACCGGCACCCTGACCCAGAACAAGATGACCGTGGTGGAGCACACCGGCCCCACGGAGCTGCTGGCCACAGCCATGGCGCTGTGCAACGACGCCGCGCTGGAGGAGAACGGCGCCATCGGCGAGCCCACAGAGGCGGCGCTGGTGAACTTTGCCGCTGCCCAGGGGCTGAAGAAGCCTGTGCTGGAGAGCCGCCAGCCCCGCTGCGGCGAGGCCCCCTTTGACTCCGGCCGGAAGATGATGTCCACCATCCACCGCACAGACAACGGCTTTATCCAGTACACCAAGGGCGCGCCGGACGAGGTGCTGCGCCGGTGCACCAGCTATACGGAAAGCGGGCAGATCCTGCCCCTGACTGAGGAAAAGCGCACCGCCATTCTGGCGGAGAACAAGGCCATGGCCGACAAGGCCCTGCGGGTCCTTGCGGCGGCGGAGCGCCTGTACGACGCACTGCCCGACCGGCAGGAGCCGGAGGACCTGGAGCAGGACCTCTGCTTCATCGGTCTGGCGGGCATGATCGACCCCATCCGCCCGGAGGTCAAGGCCGCCGTGGCCGAGTGCCGCGCCGCGGGCATCCGCCCTGTGATGATCACCGGCGACCACAAGGATACCGCCGTGGCCATCGGCAAGGAGCTGGGCATCATCACCGACGCCAGCCAGGCCGTTACCGGCAGCGCGCTGGACAGCCTCACCGATGAGGAGCTGGACAAGGCGGTGGAGAAGTACAGCGTCTATGCCCGGGTGCAGCCGGAGCATAAGGTCCGCATTGTCAACGCCTGGCGGCGCAAGGGCGCCATCACCGCCATGACCGGCGACGGCGTCAACGACGCGCCCTCCATCAAGTCCGCGGATATCGGCGTGGGCATGGGCATCACCGGCACGGACGTGACGAAAAACGTGGCGGACATGGTGCTCAGCGACGACAACTTCGCCACCATCGTCACCGCCGTGGAGGAGGGCCGCCGGATCTATGACAACATCCGCAAGGCCATCCAGTTCCTGCTGGCCAGCAACATGAGC
>OIXG01002866.1_pt1 | contig 12249 bp, 9 predicted proteins | sample 1587731 | NCBI WGS metagenome assembly OIXG01 (sample SAMEA3888908, study PRJEB22519) | human gut metagenome | biome: human gut; feature: human-associated habitat; material: faeces | place: Denmark | collected 2010
TTTAAATGAAAAAAATATTAATTCGGTAAGAGAAATTCAAAGAGAAATTCACGAATATTATGCCGCCGATGCATCTAAATACGATGAGGAGCGCAAATTAAAAATAAGAAGAATATATGATTTAATTCCGTCAAATATGGAGAATAAGAAAAAACGTGTTGTGGCAAAAAACGTAGAAAACAGGAGGGGTAAAACATTTAACGATTATGAAGATGAGTTTGAATATTTAATAAGCAGCGGCATAGCATTAAATGTTCAGGCTGTTTCAAATCCTGTTTTTCCGCTTGTTGAATCCGTTGGTAAAAACCTTGTCAAATTGTATTTAAATGATGTGGGAATACTTACATGTATTTTGTACGGCAATAATATAAGGGCGGTGTGCGATGATATAAAGAGTATAAATCTCGGTTCGGTATATGAAAGTGTTGTTGCGAGCGAACTTGCCGCACACGGTCATAAACTGTTTTACTATGATAACCGCAGTAAAGGCGAGGTTGATTATTTAACCGATGATTATGAAAGTTTGTCGGTTGTACCGCTTGAAATAAAATCGGGTAAGGATTATACCGTGCACAGCGCATTAAATAACTTTGTAAAAAATGAGGATTATAACATAAAAAAGGCATATGTTCTTTCAAACGAAAGAGATGTAAAAATTAAAGATAAAATAATTTATTTACCTATATATTATATAATGTTTTTTTGAAAATCAAACGTGGTGCCGCAAAATGTTTTTTGCTGCACCACGATAGGCAGATGTTGCAATATCCGAACACGCTCACAACGCTGAAAAATCAGCCTTTTCTTCGTTGTCAGTCTTGACATACGTCAGTATGCCTGCGACTTTACGCCTTGAAAAGTTAAGATTTTTCAGGCGTTATTGAGTTCAAAGAATTTTTTTAGAGTGAATTTTTCGCAGTACAAGGAAAAAACGCAGCTAATACTGTCGTATTTGCGAGTATTTTGACGCAATAACAGCGAAAATTTCTGTGTTAAACCAATGCGTGTTCAACTCCCTCTTGCCTAATGCGTTTACATTAAATAAGACGGTAAATTATTCTTTTTTTGTTTTTCCTTTTTTTTGGTTTTTGGAGCCGACGGAGTTTTTGACGTTTGCGATACAAAATCGCTTATATCGTTTGCAATAAGGCTTACAATATACGAATTGAGCGACATATTAAGCTTTGCGGCACGCTTTTGTATAACCTCTTTTTGCCCTTTCGGTACGCGCAATACAAATGTATCAACTTTTTCGCGTAAATACCGCTCTTTTGCACCGCCGTAGTATTTGTTGGTGATTTTTTTACCGTCTGCCATTTGATACCCTCCGTTTTACAAATAATATATTCGTTGATGTAAATATTATATTTCAAAAATGGTGATATGTCAATGTTTATTTACCCTCCAAAAATTCTTTCGCTTTTTGGAGTGCTTTGTATCTGTGGCTTATTTTGTTTTTTTGCTGTTCGCCCATTTCGGAAAATGTTTTGTTGTATTTTTTAACATAAAATACCGGGTCATAGCCAAAACCGCCGTTTCCTTTGCGCTCGTAAGTAATTTCGCCCTCACAGCGCCCCTCAAAAATATGTTCGCTGCCGTCGGGCATAATAAGCGCAACCACACTTATAAAATATGCGCTTCTGTTTTGTATATCTTTCATATTGTAAAGCAGTTTGTCTATGCATTGGTCGGGGGTGCAGCCATCGCCCGCATAGCGTGACGAATAAAGTCCGGGCTCGCCGCCGAGAGATTTAACCACAAGCCCCGAATCGTCGGCAAGTATTGCACAATCGGTAAATTCTTTAATTGCGCGTGCTTTAATAAGCGCATTCTCGGCAAATGTTGAGCCTGTTTCCTCGGCGTCAAGGTGTATTCCCACCTCGCTTTGGCTCATTATTTTGTGCGTTGAAAGTATTTCTTTTATTTCGGCAACCTTGCCTTTGTTGTTTGTGGCAATAACTATTTCCATTTTATAATCACTCCGTTACTTCTTTTGCACCGTCGCCTATTTCGGATACATAAAATTCGGGTGTAAGACCTGTTTTTTCTTTGTAGTTTTTACCCACTTTTTCTATAAATTCGTCAACTGCGTCCTCGCGTACTATGCTTACCGTACAGCCGCCAAAACCGCCGCCCGTCATTCTTGAACCCAATACACCGTCTATTTTGCGTGCTTCTTCAACCATTGTATCAAGTTCAAATCCGGTTACTTCGTAATCGTCGCGCAATGAGTCGTGCGATTGGTTCATAAGCTCGGCAAAGTGTTCTATGTTGCCTGCGTTTAATTCATCAATCGAGCGCAATACTCTGTCATCCTCGTATATAACGTGGTGTACTCTTTTAAGTACCGTTTCGTTCGTTATTGCGTCTTTGTGTTTTTCAAATTCTTCAACCGAGATTTCGCCCAAACAATTTTTATCGGGCATTACAGCTTTAAGCATTTCAAATCCTTGCTCGCACTCGCTTCGTCTTTCATTGTATTTTGAGTCGCCGAGAGCGTGTTTTTTCTTGGTGTTTGAAATTACAATTTTTTTGCCGTCAAGTTTAAGCGGTACAAGCCTGTATGTAAGGTCGTCGCATTTTAAAAACACCGCACAGTCTTTTTTGCCCATTGCCGACGCAAATTGGTCCATTATACCGCAGTTTACACCGCAATAGTTGTTTTCGGTGCGCTGACCTATGCGCGCAAGGTTAATGTAGTCTATAGGTTCGCTTATGCAGTTTTTTTCGTTGTGAAATGTTTGTATGCATAAAGCGGTAGATACCTCTATTGCCGCCGAAGACGAAAGTCCGCCGCCGTGAGGCACCGTATCGTCGTACAGCATATCCATACCGCAAATATCGTATCCGTCTTTTTGCATTTCGTATGCAATTCCCAGCTGATAGTTACCCCAATCCAAATTGCGGTAGCTGTCAAGCTTTGATATGTCTGCCTCAACCATTACGTCAAGGTCGGTGGCTTTAAGACGTATAATATTGTCGCTGCGTTTTCTTACCACAATTGTGGTTTTCATTGTAAGTGCTGCAGGAAATACAAAACCGCCGTTGTAATCGGTGTGTTCGCCTATAAGATTAACTCTTCCGGGCGACTGAAAAACGCGTAAATCGTCTTTTGTGCCTCCGTATATGCGTATAAATTCATCTTTTATTAAATTAATATCCATATAATATATTCTCCTTTAACCTCGGTTATTGTTTAAATATTTTTCATAAGCCTGTTTAAGTTCTTTTGCAACGCTTTCGGGTGCGGTTGGGTTGCAGTGTGCCCACGCTCCCGTTTCGCTTGAAGCACAGAATTTTATTTTGTCTTTTGAACGCATAGGCGGATAAAACGCAATGTGAAAATGGCTGTAATCTGATGTATCCTCACCCGTGTTTACGGGGTTTTGATACATACACATCATATACGGAAATTTCATATCAAAAAGGCTGTCGAGAGTGCCTACCGTTGCTTTTAAAATTTGCGCAAGATGCATTTTTTCGCTGTCGGTAAATTCTGTTAAGTTTTGTTTGTGGTTTTTTGCCATTATGTATACGCCGTACGGATACTCGGTAAAGAACGGTAAAAATGTTATAAAGCTTTCGTTTTCTATTATAATACGTTCTTTAAATTCAAGCTCCGATTTTAACATATCGCAAAACAAACAGCTTTTGTGTTCGTTTAAGTGTGTTTTTGCCGAGTTAATCTCAAGCTCGATTTTTTTGGGTATAAACGGATAACCGTAAATTTGACCGTGAGGGTGCGGCATTGTAACGCCCACAGCCTCGCCGCGGTTTTCAAATATAAATACGTATTTAATTTTTTCGTCTTTGGATAATTCGCTAAATCTTTCCGCCCATAAATCAACAAGTTTTTTTATGTGTCCTTCGCTTAATTCGGGGAGTGTGGTTGTGTGGTTTGGCGAATATAATACAACTTCGCATTTTCCGTACGACGGCATTGTTTTGTACACGCCGTTTACACACTCGGCAACATCGTCACATTCGGGCGGATTTTGCGAAAGCGCGGGAAAATCGTTGTCGTATTTTAATACTTCGTAATTTGCCGGTACTTTGTCATTGTCGGGGCCCGGGCAAAACGGGCACCAATCTTTGGGCATCTGCGGTCTGTTTTGTCTGTGCGACGCAATCATTACCCAATCGTTTGTAAGTGGATTAAACCTTAACTCTGCCATTTAAAATCATCTCCGTAATTCATTCAATATATCTTTGTTAAATAATTTAATTAAGTTACCTACATTATACTATATAAAATTGGGTTCGTCAATAGGTTTTTGCACCATTATTTTATAAACTTTTTCACGGCAATCTGTATCTCGTACTTGTCATCATTTTTAAGCGCCGATTTTTCCGAACACATTTGTGCGGAAAGCGCACTGCATTTTAAATATTCGGGCATATCGAGTTTGTTTATATCCGCAAGCTTTGCCGCCGTTCCCGCGGCGGTTAAATAAGGCTGTATGTTAAGCTGCATATATGCGTCGGGATTTGTAAGCATAGAGTTTACATTGTGCAGTATAAGCGACGATGAGTTTCGTATCGACAGCCCCGTTGACGCTTTTATCGCTGTTTCGGCATTTGCAATTGCGGCAAATATGTTCATTTCGAGTATGTTGCTCGCCGCAATAAATATTTCGGCACGCTTGCGGTCGCAAATTTCAATGTTAAGTCCGCATTTTTTAAGTATGTCTTTAAAATCTTCAAGCTTTTTGCCCTCGCCCTCAATTATGTACGGTATACCCGCAATGCCCGCGGGCAGAGTGGTGTATACGTTTGCCGTGGAGTAAATTGCCGCAATGGTGTTTTCGTATCCCGTATCCAAAACGTCGCTTGCATATTTACGGCTCATATGAAATATTATTTTTCCGTGAGTGTGATTGTATTTAAGCGCACCAACCGTACGCGGTATTTTGTCCTCGGGTACGGCAATGCAAATTATATCCGAATTTTCAACCAAGTTGTCTATCTTTGTATATAATGTAGCTTTAAACTCAACGGCCGCCTCTGCGGCGCTTTTTGCCGGCAAGTCGTAAAAGCCGCCCAAAGTAACGGGCATATCGTTTTTCGCAAAATGCTTTGCAAAACGGCGCGCAAGTTTACCCGAACCTATAAATGAAATAACCATAATGTGATGCCTCCGTATTGTGTTCTTATAAGGTACATAATACCACATTTTGCAAAAAAATACAACTGCATTTTACAATTTAATTACAACAAATAAAACCTCTTGACTTTTGATTAAAAATAATATAAAATGTGATAGTCCCAAAACGCAAAAGCATTGTTTTGTTACATTTTATGCGAGCGTTTAAACGGGTTATATGTTATAACAAAATTGTTTCATAGATTACCCTATCGTTACATTTTTGTTACAACAATAAATACTGCATTGACTATAAAATATTCCAATGATATAATCAATGCAAGGTTAGAGTATATCTAACATTGGGGCATTTTTGTTTAAGAAAAGGGAAACAAAAAGGTCCGGTAAACAATTATCCCTTTCAAAAAAAATTTATTAAGGAGGATTTGAGAATTATGAAAAATCTCAAAAAAGTGTTGGCACTTGTTGTAGTGTTTACAATGGTTCTCACAACGGTTGCTTTTGCAAGCTATCCCGATGTAGACAACACTGCAGATTATGCAGGTGCGGTTGAACTTTTGTCATCTTTAGACATCTTAAAAGGTGACGATGCAGGTAATTTTAATCCTGATCAAAACATCACAAGAGCAGAATATGCTGCTGTTGTATGCAGAGCTTTAGGATTAGAAAACAGCGCTAACGGCGCTAAAGGTGCTACAATGTTTACAGACGTTGCAGCAGATCATTGGGCTACAGGTTACATTAACCTCGCTTCACAGCAGGGTATTGTAAACGGTATGGGCGACGGCACATTTGAGCCTGAAAGCAATGTTACATATGCACAGGCAGTTAAAATGCTCGTAGTTGCTATGGGTTATGAACCTATGGCTGCACAGAGAGGCGGATATCCTTCAGGTTACCTTTCAGTTGCAAACAGCATTAAATTAACAGCAGGTGTTTCTGCTTCGGGTAACGATACACCGGCTCTCAGAAGCACAGTAGCAATGCTCACAGCTAACGCTATGGAAATTGCTGTTATGGACCAAACAGGTTTTGGTACAGACACAAAATACGAAATTCTTGATGATGAAGATAACTATGAATCACTCCTCACAAGAATGGACATCTATGTTGCTACAGGTGTTGTAGGTGACTACGAAAACGAAGATACAAAAGAACAGGTTAAATTCAAAGTTACAGAAGATTCTGACGATTTTGAATTTACAGAAGCAGCAAGCAAAGGATTTGATTATTACAAATTCTATGTAAACGGTTCAAACATCGCTGATTACAAAAATCAGTCTGTAAAAGTTTACGTTGAAAAAGCTTCTTCAAAGAAATACTATGTAAAAGCTATTGTTGTAGCTGATACAGGCAGTGTTCTTGATATTGATATTGCAGATATCGATGAAGATAATGCTGCACTTTCAACAACAAAAGATTATGTTGAGTATTATGAAAACGAAGACGCTACAAAAACAACAAAACTTTATGTTGATGAAGATGTTGATGTTTATGTAAACGGAAAATTAGTATCAACAAAAACTAATACAACTAATGATGGATATGCAGTATTTAATACAAATTATAATGCATTCAAAAATGACGATTGCACAATCGCATTTGTTGAAAACACAGACGACAAATACTATGATGTAATCAAATTTGTAAAATATGATTACTACACAGTAGATGAAGTTGACACAGCTAAAGAAAGACTTACACTTGACGGCTCACAGATAAGCTTCGCTGATTTCCTTGATGATTCGGCTTATGTAATTGCTTTCAAAGATGCTGATGGCAAAGATATTACTCTTGCAGACTTTAACGAAGATGATGTTGTAGCAGTAGTTGCACAGAATCCCGGAAAAATTAAACCTAACACAGACAACAAAGAAATCACATTCTACAATCTTGGTGAAAACACAGTTGTAGGTACTGTTAACGGAATCAACGCTGATGATAACACAATCAATATTGATGATAAAGAGTATGATGTACTCAACACAATTACAGTTGGTACAACAAAAGGCTTCACACTTTCATCTGAAGGAACATACTTCCTCTCAATGACAGGTAAAGTATTTGATTTTGACGGTACAAAAGGTTCTAACGGTAAATACGGTTATATCCTTGATGCCGGTGCAAACGATTCTACATTCGATAACGGCCTCCAGGTTAAAATTCTTACAACCGATATGGGCGTTGTTGTAATGGATGCTTACACGACATTTAAATATCAGACAAAAGATAATGCTGGTACAATCACAGACGAGTCAATGAAACCTTCTACAGATGTTGCTAAAGTTGCTGCATTTGAAGCTGTTTACAAAAACGACAAGGGAACAGCTACAACAGCTATGAGACTTGTTAAATACAAAACAACATCTGACAATTACATTAAATCAATTGAATGGTTTGATGATGTTAAAGCTGTTAACGGTAAATACAAAGACAGCTCACAAAAAGTTGACAGCAAATTAGTTGCTGATAACGTAGTTGTATTCGTAGTTGAAGAAGGTAAAGATATTGACGATGCTTATACATCATCACTTTCAGCTCTTATCGATGACAACGATTACAAAGGTATTGTTGCTGACGAAGATGACAGCGAATACTATGTAATGGCTATGACCAAAGGTGCTGACGCTATCAACCTTGCACAGAATATTTCTGTTGTTAAGAGTGTAAGCGATATCTCATACAATGGTGATGACGTTACACAGGCTGTTGTTTACACAAACAACGAAGAAGCAGAAGTTAAACTTATCTTTGATGATGACAGCAAAGCATACACAGGTACAAAAGATGTTGCTAACCTCACTGCAGGTTCTGTAATTCTTTACACAGCTAATGCTGACGGTGTTGTAAGCGATTACATCATCCTCGGTGTTGTAGCAAACAAAGTTCTTGTTCCCGATAACAATGCTCTTAATGCTATGACAGCTGAAAGAAACAACACAAAATATTCATATGCTTACGGTTACATTGATACAATTGAAAAGAACAACAAAGGTAAAATCATTAACCTCATTGGCAGCGCCGTTGATTATCAGATCAAGACAGCTACAAACAAATACACATATGAATATAAATCAAGAAATGCTAAAATCTATGTAGATGATTACGAAGGTACATCTAACATTGATGAGTATGATGCAGAGAAGAAGACAGCTACATTTGTATTCTTCAAACTTGCTGATGATGATGTTGTAGATGTTTACACATTTGATGCAAGACAGACTGTTAAAGGTTCAGAAAAACCGACAGTTTCTGAAGAAAAGAAAGCTGAAGAAGAGAACAAAGCTCCTTCAACAGCTCGTTCTACACCCTCAGAAGGTGGTAGCGAAGCTGGAGAAACAAAACCAGAAGCTGCTGATACAACAGTAGTTGCTGACGAAGATATTGCTGATATCGCACCGGTTGAAATCGATGCAGTTGAAGTTGAGTAATTCATAATTACTTAAATTATATCTTAATAAATAAAAGAGCCACGGCTTATGCCGTGGTTCTTTTATTTTATATTATTGACTATACTTGCCGTTGATGTATCTGTATTGTCAGCATAAGGTAATAATTTTTACAATGTGAGAAATGCATTTAAAAATCAAAGTTGAAATATTTTTATTGTTAATATAAACAACATTAAAATTGCCGCAAAATCAAGGCTTCCTCTTGGAGGGAAAGCTGTCATCGTAAGATGACTGATGAGGTGAAAATATACACATAATATAAAGTACAACGCTCTGTATAAATTAAAATAAACAAGCTGTTAATTATGGTTTATTATGCTTTAAAATAAGAAAATATAAATTAAAATACCACCTCACCACCGCCTGTGGCGGAGCCTCCCCGGGAGGTAAGCCGTTAATATATTTAATGTGTATTGTATGTTTTGGGAGAATTTTGATGTATTATTAGATAAAGGATATTATAAATATATTTATATATTTATATATTTATTTTGCCAAAAAACCGCCCCCAACAGTTAGATTTTAGGTCTGACTATTGTGGGGGCGGTAAATTTGTAATTGTTTTATATTTACTGTTATTTATACGGTGTTACTGTCAATAAAATTCACGATGATAATTTACGCTTTACAACTGCTTTCTTTTGAGTTGTTTTCCTTATGCGTTCCGCAATGTTCACACTCTCCGCCGCATTTCATAACGTGTTTGTCAATGCCCATTCTGTCGTAATAATTTTGAATTGCGGCTGCAATTGCCTCCTCGGCAAGTACGGAGCAGTGCACCTTTACAGGGGGGAGTCCGTCAAGTGCTTCCATAACTGCTTTGTTTGAAAGCTTTAATGCCTCATCGATTGTTTTTCCTTTAACAAGCTCGGTTGCCATAGAGCTTGTTGCAACAGCCGCGCCGCATCCGAATGTTTTAAATTTAACATCAACTATAACATCATTTTCTATCTTCATATACATTTTCATTATATCGCCGCATTTTGCGTTACCAACTTGTCCTACGGCATTTGCATCGGGTATTTCACCCACATTTCTGGGGTTTGTAAAATGATCCATTACTTTTTCGCTGTACATAATTTATTCTCCTTCCACACCTTCGTATAAAGGCGACATTAATCTTAATTTTTTTACAATTTTAGGTAACTCCGTAAGGAAATAATCAATTTCTTCCTGTGTGTTTTCCTCACCAAGCGATACACGCAATGAACCGTGCGCAATTTCGTGCGGGAGTCCTATTGCAAGCAAAACGTGCGATGGGTCAAGAGAACCTGACGTACAGGCAGAACCCGACGATGCGGCAATGTTTGCAATATCGAGCCACAATAAAAGCGACTCGCCCTCTATATACTTAAACGAAAAGTTTACATTAGACGGTAATCTGTCGGTCGGGTGACCGTTAAGCTTTGCATACGGAATATTTTTTTGAATGTAATTTATAATATAATCTCTTTTTTGAGTAAGATTTTTAATTTTTTCGTCAAGATGTGCCGTTGCAAGCTCAAGTGCTTTTGCCATTCCAACAATTTGGGCAATGTTTTCGGTACCTGCACGCTTTTTACGTTCCTGTCCGCCGCCGTGAATAAGATTTTCTATTTTAACACCTTTGCGTATATAAAGAGCGCCTATGCCTTTTGGCCCGTTAAATTTATGAGCCGACATTGAAAGCATATCTATATTCATTTCTTTAACATTTATAGGGAGTGCACCCACAGCCTGTACCGCGTCGGTATGAAACAAAATTCCGTGTTCGTGCGCTATTTTACCTATTTCGGCAATGGGTTCAACAGTACCTATTTCGTTATTTGCAAACATAACGGTTATAAGTATTGTTGTGTCTTTAATGGCATTTTTTAAGTCATCAAGTCTTATTTTGCCGTATTCGTCAACGGGAAGGTATGTAACCTCAAAACCGTTTTTTTCAAGAAATTCACATGTGTGCATTACCGCGTGGTGTTCTATTGCCGTTGTTATAATATGATTGCCCTTTGCTTTATTTGCTAAAGCTGCGCCTTTTATAGCCCAATTGTCCGACTCTGAACCGCATGATGTAAAAAATATTTCGTTTTTATCGCAGCCGATTGCATTTGCAACCGTAATTCTTGACGCGTCCAAAGCGGCTTTGCTTTTTTCACCGAGTTTATAAACCGTTGAAGCGTTACCGAAATTTTCGGTAAAATACGGCAGCATAGCCTGTACCACTTCAGGTTTAACGGCGGTTGTTGCCGCATGGTCAAAATAAATTTCCTTATCCATAAATTTTAAAACCTTCTTTCTACTGAATGTATCCTATGTCATCAATGAGATTGCTTCCTCTAATGGCACTTGTTGCGAGCATATCGCACCTTTCGTTTTCGGGGTGACCGTTATGTCCTTTTACCCACACAAATTCAATATTATGTTTGGTTATTTGTGCGTCAAGTCTTATAAGCAAATCCACATTTTTGGCTTTTTCGGTTTTGGTTCTGTACCAATTGTTGGACTTCCATTTTTTAAGCCAACCGAGTTTTACCGCGTCCACAAGATATTTGCTGTCGCTTGTAAGAGTTACCTTGCAAGGCTCTTTTAGCGCTTCAAGCGCTTTAATTGCCGCAAGCAATTCCATACGGTTATTGGTTGTACACTTGTAACCCTCGCTCATTTCTTTTGTATGCAAATTGTATTTAAGCACCGCGCCCCAACCGCCTTTGCCGGGATTGCCGCTGCATGCACCGTCGGTAAAAATCTGTATATGTTTCATAAATGGTTCTCCGTTTATATGTTTACCCCAAAAAAACATTTCCAAACATTTTTTTTAGGTTTTTTTACAATTTTTTCGTTTATTAAATAATAAGTTCGTCGCTAAAATCACTTCCGGGTCCGTTATCGCCGTCATCGTGATTTTGCGGTTTAATCATAAGCTTATCTATTGTGGGGTACACGCAAAAAGTTATAATGTACCCAAACAGCGAAAAGCCGAATATTATAAATAATATTGCGCCTATTGCAATATAGTACAGCATTGCAAATGAGAGTACAATAAGTATTACCGATATTAAAATATTAAGCGGCAGTTTTGCAAATGCAAAAATAATTGCATTTTTTATAATATCTTTAAGTTTTAAATCAAATGTTACCATCATAACATATATATAATAGTGTGCCCACGTGTAAATTATACTTAAAAGTACAATTACAGCCGATAAATACGGAGATGCCTTGGCAATTGACGGTGCAAGCACGCCCGTACCGTACACATAAAACACAAATGAAACATATAAAAGAAAGTATGCGGCATAATCGATAAATGTCATAGCCACACCTTGTTTAAAGTTCTTTTTAAAATGCTCTTTAAAATCACTCCACACCCAGGCGTGTTCTTCACGCTGAAAATTACGTATTACATAAGTAAATCCCGCTGTAGCCGGGCCTGTAATAAATCCCGCAATTATTAAAAGCGCTATTCCTATTATATCGCCCGTAAACGAAATAAGCGGCTGTTTAATAATATTATCCAAATTTAACGTAAGCGAAAGCCGTAACCCAAATATAAGCGGTAATAATGCCGCAAGGTATATTAAGTTTAGCAATACAAGCTTTGTAAATTTTCTGCCGAATAATTCAAAAAACAAAAAAAATCTGTGCTTTTCGGGAGCGTTTTTAGATACCCCGGGACCAACTTTGTCGTAATTATTAAATAAACCCATAAAAAAT
>OIXG01002875.1_pt1 | contig 12217 bp, 10 predicted proteins | sample 1587731 | NCBI WGS metagenome assembly OIXG01 (sample SAMEA3888908, study PRJEB22519) | human gut metagenome | biome: human gut; feature: human-associated habitat; material: faeces | place: Denmark | collected 2010
CAGGCAATGCGCACGACGGAGCCGGAGCTCGTGATCCTGGATGTGATGCTGCCGGGCGAAGATGGCTTTTCCATCCTGAAAAAGCTGCGCAACACCCCCTCCCTGCGGAGGCTGCCCATCATCATGGTCACGGCCAAATCCAGTGAGTTGGACACCGTGCGCGGGCTGGATTGCGGTGCGGACGATTATATCACCAAGCCTTTTGGCATCATGGAGTTCCTGAGCCGGGTGCGGGCAGCCCTCCGCCGCTCGGAGCCCGAGACTCATACCAGCGTCTACAGCTTCCATGAGATCCTGCTGGACAACGCCCGCCACAGCGTGACTGTCAGCGGCGTCAATGTAGACCTGACCTACAAGGAGTACAGCCTGCTGCGGCTTCTGCTGGAGCACACCAACCTGGTCGTGACCCGTGAGACCATTCTGCAGGTGGTCTGGGGCACGGACATTTCGGTGGAGAGCCGCACCGTGGACATGCACATCCGCACCCTGCGCAAAAAGCTGGGCGACGCGGGCAAATACATCTGTACTGTCCGCAAGGTGGGCTACAAGCTGGCGGACAGTGAGGAGGAACCCGAAGAATGAAACCACGCAGTATGGAAGAAAAAATCGGCTATCGGCTGTTCCTGATGGGATTTGTGGGCCTGTTATGCACGGCAGCACTCTGTATTTTTGTATTCCATAAAGCGTTCCGCACACAGGTCTGGACGGCAATGGAGCACGAAGCGGATCTGGTATCCGCCGGGTATCGTCTTTCCGGTGACCCGCGGCAGCTCAGTGCATACAGCACCAGCAGCCTGCGCATCACGCTCATTGACCCGGACGGCAATGTTCTGTTTGAATCCGCCACGGCACAGCCGCTGGAAAATCATCTCACCCGCCCGGAGATCCAGCAGGCCATGCAAAGCGGGGTCGGGCGCGACTGCCGCGATTCCCAGACCACCGGATATGAAACCTATTACTACGCTCTCCTGCTCCCCAGCGGCGAGATCCTGCGCGTAGCTCAGGATTCTGAGACGACCTGGTCTATCTACGATGATGCCATCCCCGCCATCATCCTGAGCTGTGTGCTGATGATGGCCGCGGCTGCACTCATGGCCGGGCTGCTGACCAAAAGCCTTGTGCAGCCGGTGCTGAAGATGACGGATGATCTTGACCGCATCCAGGACAATGTGCCCTACAAAGAGCTCATTCCTTTTGCAGAGAGCATCCATTCGGACCGCCTGCTGCGGGAGAACAATGAAAAAATGCGGCAGGAGTTTACGGCCAATGTCAGTCATGAGCTCAAAACGCCGCTTACCAGCATCTCCGGCTATGCAGAGCTCATTGAAACAGGCATTGCACAGCCCAAAGACATCCCGGATTTTGCCCGGAAGATTCATGTGGAAGCATCCCGGATGATCCAGCTGGTCAATGATATCTTGCAGCTGTCCAATCTGGACAATGTCAGTGAGGCCGGTACGCCCCTCACGATGGAGACGGTTGATCTGCTGGAGGTCGCCAGAGAGTGCGTGGAGCGGCAGAAAGTCAACGCCAAGCGTTCCTTTATCTCCCTCACCTACCTGGGCGAGAGCGCTCCCGTGCTGGGCAGCCGCAGCCTGCTGGACGAGCTATGCCAGAACCTGTGCGACAACGCCATCCGCTACAACCGTCCCGGCGGCAAAGTCCAGATCATTACCGCCTGTACCCGGGACGGCCACTGCTCCCTCACTGTGAAAGACAACGGCATTGGCATCCCGAAAGAAGCGCAATCCAGTGTGTTTGAGCGCTTTTACCGGGTGGATAAGAGCCGGAGCAAAGCCACCGGCGGCACCGGCCTGGGGCTGGCCATCGTCAAGCACATTGCCCGCATCCACAACGCCCGCATCAAGCTGGAAAGCGAGATCGGCGAGGGTACGACCATTACCGTGCTGTTTGAGACGGCACATTAAAATTCATCCCAGAAATATTACGTCTGCCTGCACTGCCGGGCAGGCGTTTTTTGCTGTCAGAAACGCTGTTTTTCGTCCATCCCGCAGGGCGCGCACGCTCCCCAGCGAGAGGATATCCGCCCCGGCATCCCAGCAGTGCTGGACGGTCTCAACGCATCGTGCTTCCAGTTTCCGGCACTGCGTTTCTGCAGGCGTGGCAGATGCCGCTTTTTTCTGGAATGTCAGCTGGACGGTAAAGCCATCCCCTGCTGCCTGCACCCCCAGCACACTGCGGCGGATGGTAATGGGCGTTTCCTCTACCGTAAACGTATGCTCCTGCCCATATTCCAGCAGCACACGGGCCATCTCGGTTTCTTCTTCAGTCAGGCTGAAGGTGCCAGTCTCCGTCAGCAGCAGCGCTTCTTTTTGGAGCGTTATGCTCCCCTCTTTCAGCTGTACCACCGGGAGCAGCAGTCCTTTCCCCCGCTCATACAGGTGTGGTGCACACTCTGCCGTATCCTTGGCGCATTGGAGCAGCTGCTCCGGGAAACGCTCTTCCTCTTCTGCCCGGGCCAGAAGCTCCTCACAGCCGGGCGTCACCGCCAGCACCCGGGTGGCCAGCCGGAGGTCCGCCCGTTCACAAAAGAGCGGCTCACAGGCGGAAAGCTCCCCCCGCAGGCTGCCGGTATTCAAAAACAGATACTCACACAGGCGGTAGCTGGGCCGCTGAGGCAGATGTTCCTCCGCCGCAAAGAGGGCCTGCTCCAGCGTTTTGCCGGTCCCGGCGCAAAGCTGCACGGAAGCAGTCGCATCCGAGGAATCAGCCGCAGCCTCCGGGAATTGATAGAGCAGTGCCACATTCCACTGCTCCGGTGTCTGTTCCAGCAGCAGCGCCCGGACAATGCTTTTTTCGGTGTTTTCACTCCGCAGGAAAACGCCGCACCAGCAGAGCAGCAACCCCAGCAGCAAAAGCCGCAGTGTGGCCCGGCGGCTCATGGGCTTACCTCACAGACACTTCGGCCGCGGAACTTCTCCCAGAGCAGCCGGAGGATGTGGGCCAGCACACAGATGCGGAAGAACATTGCGGCCAGCCAGAGAAGCAGAAAAACCGCGTCGAACCGGGAAAAGGCCCCCAGTGTCCAGGAGCGCAGCAGCTCATAGCCGGGCAGGCCGCTCCCCTGCCGTGCGCCAAACAAAAGCGCCATTCCAAAGCAGAACGCTGCCTGCACCCCAAAGCTGCCCAGCGGCATCCAGACCGCCTTGCGCCACTGCCGCTGCGGGCAAAGAAAGGTCCATGCGAAATATTCCGGGTAGAGGATCTGCCCCAAATCTGCCCCTGTAAAACGGTACGATGCCGGAAATAAATTCTGCCAGTGCAGCTGCCGGACAAGCCCCGCTGCACAGAGCAGAGCCCCCAGCCCTGCCAGCCACCAGAGTACCCGGGAGGAGCGGTCAAACACAGCCTCCGGCAGCGCCCAGCCTGCCCAGAGCAGCAGCGGCAGAACGCTGAGCGCCGCCATGGAAGAAAACTGGCTCCAGCAGACTTCCTGTGCTGTGCGGACAGTTCGTATCAGCTCCACTGCAAACCAGAGTCCGGACACTCCGCAGCCCAGACGAGAGAAGACACCTTTTCCGGAGAAAAGCTCCCGGGCCTGAAACTCCGCTGCCAACAGTGCGGAAAGCAAACAGAGCCCCAGCGCTGCCGGGAGCCCCCACAGGAGAAAACTCCGGGCAGAAAGTTCTTCTGTTTTGAGGAAACTGGACGCCAGGCTGGAAGCAGCCAGTCCTAAAAACAGAGTCCGCGGAGCAAAACCGCCGTTCCCTGCAGGTTGATTCATTCCGGTTTCCTCCTTTGCCAGATCGTAAATGGGTTGTGGGATAAGACACGGTAGTTGCGCCGGATGACCCCGTCACTCGAGAATGAACTATCGTTCAGATACGGCACTCCCAGCGCCGAAACCTGTGTCAGCCCAAAGAGAACAAACAGCCCGGCACTGACCAGCCCCACCGGGCCCGCAAGACCGGCTGCTAGCACCACCAGAAGCCGCAGCAGCGTGGCCGGCTCATAAAGAGAGGGCGTAATAAAAATCGCCACGGACGTAATGCCCGCCACCAGCAGCACCGGGGTACTCATCAGGCCTGCAGCAATGGCGGCGTCTCCCACAATGAGCGCCGCCACCAGACTGACCGAGTGCCCCAGTGTCTGGGGCATCCGAAGCCCGGCCTCCCGGATGATCTCTAAGATCAGGATGATCATGACCATTTCGGCAAACAGCGGCAGCGGCGTGGCTTTTTCGGCCGCCGCGATTTTAAAGAGCAGTACCGGCGGAAGCAGCTCCGGCAGATACACGGCGGTGCAGACGAAAGCCCCCGGCAGGAAAATGCTCAGGTAAAAGGCTCCATATTTCAAAATACGCAGGAACGACGAAAAAAAGGCCGTGGTGGCATAATCGTCCAGACAATCAAAGTTTTCGCAAAAAAGGGTGGGCAAAATCATGGCAGAGGGACTGCCGTTGACCAGAACAATGATTTTCCCCTCGCAGAGTTTTGCCGCCGCCACCGCCGGGCGCTCGGTATAGCTGACCGGAGAAAACAGCCGGAAGCGGCATGGAAAGAGCCAGGGCACAAAATAGCTGGAATCCAGCAGCAGCTCCGGCTTTGCCTGTGCCAGGATCTTCCGTACCTGCGCAAGCGCTCCGGGACTGACTTTCCCCTTGCAGTAGCAAAGCGCGTACTCGGTTTTCATCTCACAGTCCGCCTGCGTTACTTCCTGCACCAGCTGTTCGGTTCGGATGAGCCGCCGCAGCAGGCTCAGGTTGACCCGCAGCAGATCCGCAAACCCCTCCCGGGAGCCCCGGAGATTCCCCTCCCCTGCCGGTTCTTCCACCGAGCGAAACTTGAGGCTCTGGACCGAGAACGCGATGCCCTGTGCACAGCCATCCAGCAGCAGAATGGCCATCCCGGCCGTCAGCCGCCTGGTCAGATCGTCCAGTGTCTCTACGGGGCTGCTCTCCGCCGGGAGGCCGGAATGGTGCAGCAGTAAATCAAAGACGACACTCCCGCCCGGCGTTTCATCCAGTGCGGGCGTGCGGCGGCTGACAGTGTCCAGCAAAAGCTCCCAGAGCGATTCCAGGCTGGCCATCCCGTCAAAAAGCACCAGCGCCCCGCGGCAGTGGTAAAGCTCGACCTCCTTGGAATAAAAATCCGCCGAGCTGCCAAACATTTCGTCAAGCAGGGCGAGATTCTCCGTTAGTTTCGGTGAAAGCTGTGGCAAAATACCCCCTCCTTTCTCCAAGCAGTATGCCCCGCCCTGCCAACGATATTCCAAGCCAATGGAGGGCCCCGTCTTGAAACTGTTGATCTTCCGCACCATTTTAATTTATCTCTGCGTGCTGTTTTCCATGCGGCTGATGGGCAAGCGCCAGCTGGGAGAGCTGCAGCCGGAGGAGCTTGTCTCCACCATCCTCATCTCCAATCTGGCCTCCATCTCCATTGAATCCGAAGAAGTGCCTGTTACCGCCAGCCTCATCCCGCTTTTTCTGATCGCCGCGCTGGAACTGCTGGGGTCTGTGCTCAGTTTCCGGAGCCAGCGGTTTTTCAACCTGATGTCCGGGCGGCCCAAGACCGTGATCCTGGATGGGCAAATCGACCAGAACGCTTTACGGATGCTTCGGCTGACTGTGACCGATCTGATGGAAGCCCTGCGCGGAAAGGACATTTTTGACCCCCGGGATGTTTCCTATGCCGTCATTGAGACGAACGGCAATCTTTCCGTCGCCCTGCGGCCGGAACGGGAACCGGCCCGGCTGGCCGATCTGCAGCTGAAGACCACCCAGACCAACGCCACCATCCCCTTTGTTCTGGACGGGCAGGTTCTGGAAGACAACCTCCACTGGTGCGGTAAGAATCATGCCTGGCTGGAACGCACCGCAGAGGCTAACACCGTCCTGATCTCTGAAATTTTACTGCTTGTGGGCAATGAGACGGAGGACTATTTCCTGCTCAAAAAAGAGAGCCGCCACTCCGGCAGCTCCCGCAAAAAGGATGTGTGAGGTCTATGAGACGAATTTACGCCTGTATTGCCATTGTGGCCGTGCTGTTGATGGCAGCTTTTTACAGCAGCTGGAAAGTACAGCACTTTGCCGAGGAGATTTTTTCTGACATTGACACCGCCATGGAAGCCATCCGGGATGAGGATTTCACAACCGCCCGCAAGGCATTGGCCCATGGGGCTGACCTGTGTGACCAGATGCGGATGCACATGAACCACCTGCTCCGCACCGAGGATTTTACAGAGCTGGAAGCCTCCCTCCGCGCGGCAGACGGCCACCTGGAAATGAACGCCGCCGAGGAGGCCTTTGGGGAGCTGCGCCGGGCACAGGTCCAGGTGGAGACGATGGAATGGCTGGCCCAGCGGATCATCTGAACAGGCAAATCAAAAAGCCGTACCGGCTCCGGAACAAATTGTCCGGAAACCGACACGGCTTTTCCTGTATTTGCGTCTTATTTCTTGCGGTCGCCCATCAGCTTTTTCAGTTCATTGAAAAAGCTCTCGACATCCGCAAACTGCTGGTAGACCGAGGCAAAGCGGACATAAGCCACTTCGTCGATCTTTTTCAGTTCCTGCATCGTCAGCTCTCCAATGCGGACACTGGTCACCTCGCGGTCATAGGAGCTCATCAGGCTCTGCTCAATGCTGCTGACAGCACGCTCCAGCGTCTCGTAACTGACGGGGCGCTTGGCGCAGGCCCGCAGCATGGCGTTGAGCAGCTTCTGGCGGTCGAACGGCTCACGGGAGTTGTCTTTTTTGATGACGATGAGGGGCACCGTTTCCACTACCTCATAGGTGGTAAAGCGCATGTGGCAGCGCAGGCATTCCCGGCGGCGGCGAATGCGCTCCCCGTCTTCGGTCGGGCGGGAATCGATCACCTTGGATTCTTCATCCCCGCAATAAGGACATTTCATAGTAGTTCCTCCTGAATTCGGCCTTTTTCGCCGGAAATGGGAAATGGCTGTGGGCCATCAGTTCTTGTCCGCCTTTTTGCGCTCGCTCCAGACGACCCATGCGGAAGTGGAAACACAGAGCGAGGTGTACACACCGCTGATCATACCCATCATCAGCGGGAATGCAAAGGTGAAGATGCTGTCCAGGCCATACAGCTTGGAGATGATGCACATAACGCCCAGCGCCATCACCGTTGTCACCGTGGTGATGACGGTACGGCGGGCCGACTGGTTGACGGAGTGGTTGACCAGCTCTTCAAAGGTAGATTTCTTGCCCATCAGGCTGCGGTTTTCGCGGATACGGTCATAGACCACAACGGTATCGTTGATGGAGTAGCCCAGAATGGTGAGCATGGCGGCAATAAAGTTGCCATCCAGCGGGGTGCGCAGGAGCACAAAGGTGCCAAACACCACCATCAGGTCGTTGAGCAGGGCCAGCACGGCCATCATGCCGCCCGTCAGGCCGCCGATCTTCTTGAAGCGGAACGCGATGTACAGCAGGATCAGCATCAGTGCAAACACCACAGCCACCAGACTCTTCTGGAGGAACTTGGTGCCCATTGCCGCGCTCACGTTGCTCAGAGAGAGCTGGGCAAAGGCATTGTCCGGGTACTGCTCGTTCAGAGAATCCAGCAGGTTCTGAACCTCGTCGGTGGTCACGGTCTCGGTGCCGGGCATCGAGATCTTCAGCGTCTGCTCCCCGGTGGCAACGTTCTCGCCGGTCTGCAGGGTCAGGTCCTTGCTGCCCAGTGCGGCGGAAGCCGTCTTCTGAACCGCAGAGAGGTCAAAGCTGTCCTCGTAGCTCAGGGTGATCATTGCACCGCCCGTGAACTCGGTGTCCAGCCGGACGCCCAGCACCACGGCGCAGAGGACGATGGCTGCCATCAGGCAGGCGGAAATGGTCAGGAAGCGCTTGCGCAGGGAGACAAAGTTGATGGGCTTCTTCTCTGCCGGTTCGTTTTTGTCTGCACCATACAGCCACGGGTTGCGCAGCGCCTTGATGGACGCGGCGCCACGGATCATCACGCGGGTAGCGAACACGCCAAACACAAAGTTGAGCAGAACGCCTGTGAGCAGCGTATAGCCAAATGCATAGATGGTGCCAGCCGTAGAGGGGCCAAAGGCAAAGAACACAAAGTGCAGTGCCTTGGCAAACAGACCATCCGAGGGGCCAAAGGCACCCATCAGCACGATGGCGACGATGACGATGGTCACGTTGCCGTCAATGATGGGAGTCAGGCCGCGGGCAAAACCGCTCTTGAGGGCACCGTCCAGCGATTTGCCGCTGCGCAGTTCCTCCTTGATGCGCTCTGCCGTAATGACATTGGCGTCCACGCCCATGCCGATGGCCAGGATAATGCCCGCGATACCGGGCAGGGTGAGCGTAAAGCTCTCAAACACCGGGAAGTAACCGGAAACGAACGCCAGCGTTGCCGCCACCTGTCCGGCCAGCGCGATGCAGGCCAGGAAGCCCGGCAGACGGTAGAGGGCCGTCATCAGCACCACGATGAGGGCAAAGGCAATAAGGCCTGCCAGCACCATGGCGCTGAGGCTGTTCTCGCCCAGGCTGGGGCTGACGGTAGAATAGCTGTCCACCGTCAGAGCGAAAGGCAGCGAGCCGGAGTTGATCTGGCGGGCCATCTTGACGACATCCTCCTGGGTGAACGGGTTGGATGCCGAGCTGGTGATGATGGCCTGTCCATCGGTGATGGCGGCATTGACGGACGCCGTGCTGACATTCTCATCGTCCAGCCAGATGCTGATGGTGCCGCCGGACTGGTACAGCTTGGTAGTGGCATCGCCGAACGCCTTGGCACCCTCGTCCGTAAACTTGAGCGCGACATAGTATTCCGAGCTGCTGCCGCTGACAGGGCCGTACTGGGCCGCTGCACTCTCCACCATGGAGCCGTCCAGGATGAGCTCGCCGTCGGCACTGCTCCCCTCCCGGAACGTCAGGTAGGCGGTGGTGCCGATCTCCTCAATGGCGGCTTCCGGGTCGAAATTCGTCTCACCGGACTGCCACGGGAACTCGAGGATGAGGCTGTCAGAGTTGTTATCCACATACAGCTCATAGTCGGTCACATTGAGAGCCACCAGACGGTTTTCAATGACGAGCTGGGCTGCTTCCAGCTGGTCGTCGGTCGCGTCATAGTCATCGGACGGGACAAAGGTCACATTGACACCGCCCTTGATGTCCACGCCAAAGCGGATGTCCTTTGCGCCTTTGAGGTAGGGAGTGGTCACATCACCATACTTGACCGCGACGCCAAAGAATGCCGTATAGACAAACGTCGCGATCAGCAAAACGGTGACGATCAACTGCCATGCTTTGCCTTTTGTCTTCATAAAAATCGGGAAACCTCCAAATATAATAAATCTCCACTGCGCCGTCGTTGCGGCGGTGCAGGGAGATTTTCAGCACGGGAAACGATCAGGCTTCTTCTTTTTCAGCCAGCAGCTTTTCGGCAGCTGCCAGGCGGACGCAGACGCACAGCAGGTCGGATGCAGTTTCCACCTCGTCCAGGCTGGGGTAAGTGGGTGCAATGCGCAGGTGTGAATCGTCCGGGTCCTTGTGGTAGGGGTATGCAGAGCCGGCACCGGTCAAAGTCAGGCCAGCCTCCTTGCAGAGGGCAGCCACCCGCTTGGCGCAGCCGGGCATCACATACAGGCTGATGAAGTAGCCGCCCTTGGGGTTGGTCCAGTGGGCGATATCGCCGCAGGGAGTCAGCTCCTCTTTGAACGCGGTCTTCACAGCGTCAAAGCAGGGCACCAGGCGGCGGCGATGCTTTGCCATGTGGGCCAGCACGCCCTCCTTGTTCTTCAGGAAGCGGACATGGCGCAGCTGGTTCATCTTATCGTAGCTGATGATCATGACCGAGAAGCGCTTGCAGATGTACTTCATCATGGCTTCGCTGCAGGCCAGCGCCGAAACACCGGCACCCGGGAACGTGATCTTGCTGGTGGAAGTGAACATGAAGACACGGTCTTCCGTGCCATACTTCTTGCACTGGTTCAGCAGGACCGGTGTCTCGATGATCTCATCGGTCAGATGGTGGACGATGTAAGCCTCGTCCCAGAAAATTTTAAAGTCAGGAGCGGCGGTCTTCATGGACGCAAAGCGCTCAATGGTCTCGTCGCTGTAGGTATAGCCATCGGGGTTAGAGTACTGGGGCACACACCAGATGCCCTTGATGGTATCATCCTCGGCCACCAGCTTCTCGATCATATCCATATCCGGGCCGGTGGGGCTCATGGGGACACTGATCAGCTCAAAGCCAAACTCCTCTGTGATGGCAAAGTGGCGGTCATAGCCGGGCACCGGGCAGAGGAACTTGCGGTTGGGCACCTGAGACCAGGGGCAGGGAGACTCCGGGAAACCGAACGAATACCCCATCGAGATCAGGTTGTACATCAGCTGCAGGCTGGAGTTTCCGCCCACGAACACTTCCTCAGGTTTGACCCCCATCACATCGGCAAACAGCTCACGGGCCTCATGCAGACCCTCCAGGTCGCCGTAGTTGCGGGCATCGGTGCCAGCGTCAGTCGTGTAATCCGTCATCTGCAAAAGTCCCATCGCCAGATCCATCTGGTGAGGGCCGGGTTTGCCTCGAGCCATGTTCAGCTTCAGGCCCATATCCTGAAATTTTTTATACGATTCTTCCAGCTTTGCTTTTTCAGCGGCCAGCTCTTTGCGGCTCATCTCAAAATAATTTGCCATAGTGCACACACTCCTTTATCGTACTTCCTTGGTTCCCACTGTGTCTGGGCTGCGTTTTTTCCATACGCCCCTGCCAGAGGGCGTTTTTGCACTTTTGTTTCACTGCAATCCAGACTCTCATATTCTACTACATTTTGGCCGCAGAAACAAGTCGGATGCCGCAAAAAAGCCCCGCCAAAAGCAAAAAGCTTTCAGCGGGGCTTGCACTTCCCTGCTGTGGGCCGAGCCTCAGCTCAGGGAAGCCTGGTTTTTATAACGCTTGCGCACCGCACCATAGTCCATGTGGGCCTCGCCGCCCTCCACGGTATCCTTGTCGATGGTGACACGGACGATGGTGGGGTCGTTGGGCACGGAGTAGATCAGCGCCGGGCGGTCGTCCGTGCTGAACTGGCCGCGCAGTTCGTCCAGTTCGGTCTGGCTCAGGTTGCGGCGGTTGATGATGGTGGCCACCACGTCCAGGGCATGGGGCTTGAGGCTGTCCATGGTGATCTGCAGCGATTCGCGGATGTCTTCTGCGCTCACGTTGTAGCCGCTGGTAACCAGAATGACCGGGCAGCCCAGGTTGGCGGCGATTTCGGCATTGAGCTCAAATTCAAAGACAGGGTCTTTGGCCAGAAAGTCGGTGCCCACGCAGAGCACGAAATCGTGGGTTTCCAGCAGTTTTTTGTATTTCTGGATGATGTGTTCAATAAGCAGGTTGCGGGAGCCCTGATTGATGATCTGGCGGGCTTCGCGCTGGGTGTAGGCAAAGGTGTCCGCGTAGTCCATGTTGAGTTTGAAATACTCAAGCATGAGGTTGATGTCGGGGTCGCGGTCGTCCCAGAGGGGTTCGTTGATGATGGGGCGGAAAAAGGCCACCTTGCGCATGCTGCGGCTGAGCAGCTGCATGGCCCCCAGGGCAATGGCGCTTTTGCCCGTCATGGGGCCGGTGGCGGTGATGTAGAGACCTTTAGGCATGGTGCCTCCAGCGGTTGGCCGTCGTGCGCGCAGACGGGGATTTTCCGGCCCGGGCCGTTGCGCGGCCCGCCGGACGCCGCTGCGCAGGCGGAGGAACACAAAAAGGGCGCGGGCTTTGCCGCGCCCCGACCACATGTATATGTCCGGCGTTGCCCGCGTCCGCCGTTTCCGTGGCGTCGTCCCCGGCAGGACGGCGTCGGGTCCGGGCGGACGCGGGCATCATTACGGTTGTTCCCTACTTGGCCTCAGAGGGGTCGGGGTAGGGCATTTCAGCCATCTGCTTGAGCATGGCGTAGCGCTCCGCATAGGCTTCGGCCAGTTCGGCGCGCAGCTTTTTGGAGGCTTCGGGGTCTTTCTTCTCCAGCGAGGCGTAGCGGGTTTCACCGCCCAGGAATTCCTGAATGTCCGCGCTGGGGGCCTTGCTATCCAGCAGGAAGGGGTTCTTCTTTTCCTTGGCCAGCTCAGGGTTGTAGCGGTACAGGGGCCAGTAGCCGGTCTGCACGGCCATCTTGGCTTCTTCCTGGCTGCGGCCCATGCCCTTGCGCAGGCCCTGGTTGATGCAGGGAGCGTAGGCGATGATCAGCGAGGGGCCTTTGTAGGCTTCGGCTTCGCGGAAGGCCTTGAGAACCTG
>OIXG01002878.1_pt1 | contig 12209 bp, 7 predicted proteins | sample 1587731 | NCBI WGS metagenome assembly OIXG01 (sample SAMEA3888908, study PRJEB22519) | human gut metagenome | biome: human gut; feature: human-associated habitat; material: faeces | place: Denmark | collected 2010
TTTTTCGCTAAATCCACTCACAATCACCACCAGTGACTGCCAGACTTAAGAGTCCGTCCATTCTTTCTATCTCTTCCTCAGTCTTTTGTACCTTGGCATCATCTGCCAGGGCTCTCAGAATGCAGTTCACATCTTCTGGTGAGAACATTCCCATAGCCTGCGATAAATCTCCTATGTTCTCACGGTTCACGTACAAAGTACCACCTCCACTAAGTCTTACAGTGATGACCTTACTCTTATCAGATACATCTCCCAGTGATATAGCATTATGCTCTGTATCGCACGCGAACACTACCCCATTATATTCAATGACGCCATCCTTTGCAAGATATTCATATGGGCAGGACTGCTGATACCCTCCATTCAATTTCTGATACATTGGATTTGCCCTGGAGAGTGCTGCTTCATATGCCTGCTGCTGTTCTTCTGCTTTGTCCTTTCTTGCTTCCTGTTCTTCCTTGATCTCATCTATCTGCCCATCTACCTTACCAATCAGTTTATCCCACTCGCTGTTAGTAAAGGAATTTCCTCCAATTGCAAAGCTCTCCTGTGTTTCTCCCTTTTGCAATTTATCTGCAATTTCATTTTTCTTTACAGTAATACACGACATCAGTTCTGTTTTAGACATGTTTTGAACCATTGACATTTCCATTCTCTCTACCTCTTTCTACTGTTAAATTTTAATACAAAAGGACAGCATTCCATTACAGAATCGCTGTCCTTAGCTCATTCCATGTATCCATACAGTATGTATATCGTACATTTTGAATGAAAATATTATTATATTTCTTCTAAATAATTTACATATTCCAGGTTATTGAAAGCATTCAGTACATTCTGGTGTTCCATCGTATTTTTCAGATCCAGTACTACTGTCAGAGCAACATCTGAAGCCAACAGGGTCTTTTCTTTTGACTTATTCATAGATACCAGCTCATAGCCTGTTTCTGCAATATATTTTCTAAGCTTTACCACACCTTTTAACTTCTCTACCTCCAGATAGATGCTGATGTACCTGCTATGTTCCTCTACGCTCTGACTTAAATACTGCAAAATACGATTCGCGATCATGATCAGGGCAAAGCACACAATTCCAATAAACAGATACCCTGCTCCTATTACCATTCCCATAGCGGAACACACCCACAGACTTGCCGCAGTGGTAAGTCCCTTGATCTGATTGCGCCCGGTGACCAGAATAGTTCCCGCTCCCAGAAATCCGATTCCACTGATCACTCCTGCAGGAATTCTGCTCACGTCTGCATCCAGACCGGGCAGCATACCCAGCTTGACATTTAATGCCGTGGAGGCAGCCGCACCCAGACTTACCAGTGCAAATGTCCGAATTCCGGCATTGTGCCTTTTGGCAATTCTCTCCAGCCCTATCAGACAGCCCAGCAATGTCGCTATGATAAGCCTGATCACAATTGCCAGGTCGCTCCATCCCTGTACATAATCCAATATTTTCTCCATAGGCGGGTCTATCGCCCCTTTCCACAGTGCAAATACCGTTCCTTCCTCAAAATTAAGGAAAGCATCATCTCCGACCTGATAAATCTTCTTATTCTTAGGATTGTATTCTTCCAGTTTCACAATGGTATCTTTTACCTGTACATGATAGCTCTGATAGGAGCCCATAAAGCAGGAATAAATTACTTTACATGGCAGTATTCCGCTGTCCCTTAATGTAACACTCTCCGGACGAAGAACTAACTTACAAGCACTTCCTGCAGCCATATCACCTGTCTTTACAGGAATAGATACCTCTCCGATCTTCATGACGTCATGCTTTTCCACCGTTCCTTTCAGGAAATTAGCCTCTCCGATAAAATCTGCAACAAATGCACTCTTTGGAGAATAGTAAGTTTCCTGAGGAGTACCCATCTGCTCCACTACGCCACCATTCATAATAATGATCTGGTCTGACAGACTCATTGCCTCTGCCTGGTCATGTGTAACATAAATAGCAGTAATACCTACTTTCTGCTGTATTCTGCGGATTTCTGTTCTCATGGAAATCCTGAGTTTGGCATCCAGATTACTAAGAGGTTCATCAAACAGCAGCACACTTGGTTCTACGACCAGCGCTCTTGCCAGTGCAACACGCTGCTGCTGACCACCGGATAACTGATTTGTTAATCGGTTCTCCATTCCGCTTAACTCTACCAGTTCCAGCATTTCCATAACCTTACGATGAATTTCTTCCTTGGGCAGCTTTCTCAGTTTCAATCCATATGCGACATTATCAAATACATTATAATGTGGGAAAAGCGCATAACTTTGGAATACCATAGCTGTATCTCTCTTATTAGGGGTCAGCTCATTAATTGCTTCATCTCCCAGATAGATTTCTCCCTCATCGGGGCTTTCAAAACCTGCGATCATACGCAGTGTAGTCGTTTTTCCGCAGCCGGAAGGTCCCAGTAAGGTAACAAATGTACCTGGTTCAATATCCAGTGTGGTATCCTGGACTGCATAAAACTCTTTTCCTGTTTTAGGATCATTATATATTTTGGAAATATGTTCCAGACGAACACCTTTTTTCTGCTTTTCCATAACCTATTCCTCCGTTTTGATTTTTCTGCTGACTCCGAAGAATTTCATCAGCGTGTTCATGATCAGCACTGCACCGTAGGTAATGATGATCAGTACGGTTGCATAAGCGCAGGCAACACCGTAGTTTCCTTTTTCTGCCTGCTCGTTGATCTGACAGGTGATCAGCAGGAAGTCAGGAGTTACTAACAGGATGATGGCTGAAATAGCGGTAATACTGCGGACAAATGCAGTTACCAGGCCGCTGAAGAAGGAATCCTTAATAAGGGGTAATGTAACAGTCATAAATACTCTTGCTGAGTTTGCACCCATGTCGTAGGCAGACTCTTCAATGGATTTATCGATCTGGCGCAGAGCGGAGATACCGCTTCGTGTACCGGTAGGAAGGCTTCGAACGATAAATACAATGATCAGGATAGCACCGGTTCCATAAAGACCGCTCATAAAGCCGCTGCGGAACAGACCATTTGCATAACCACGGATATATCCGATACCAAGAACCGTACCAGGTACAGCCATTGCCAACATAGATACGAATTCAATGAAGTTTCTTCCTTTAAAGCGCTTCTTAACAACCAGGTAGGAAATGACCATGGATAAGAACGCAGTAAGAGGAGCTGCGATCAGGGACAGTACGAAGGAGTCTTTAAATGCCTTCAGTCCGCTGGTCTTAAACATGTACTGGAACCATTTAAGGCTTAAGCTGTAATCTCTGCCCCAAAGGGTGAACAGTGCGCCAAACGGAACCATGATATACATTAAAAGCACGAAAGCTGCTACCAGGCCGCAGAAAATAGTCAGCGGAACGGTTACGCTCTTATCTTCGATAAGCATTCTCATACGGGAAGCTTTACCAGTAAGAGTAGCGGCTGTTTTCTTCTCCAGGTAATATTTCTGGATCAGGAACAGAATAACAGTCAGTGAAAGCAGGACCACAGACATGGCTGCTGCACCGGTGGAGTCGTAAGCACCTGTTACCTGCAGATAAATGGTAGTTGCCAGAGTATCGTAGGAACCACCGATCAGCATCGGGTTTGCAAAGTCTGCTACAGACTCAATAAAGGTTACCAGGAATGCATTTCCAAGACCTGGAAGCAGAAGTGGGAAAGTTACGCTTGTGAATACTTTCCAACGGGTAGCTCCCATATCTCTGGTCGCTTCTTCCAGTGACGGGTCAATGTTCTTTAACAGTCCCTTTAACATCAGATAGCATACAGGGAAGAATGTAAGTGTCTGAACAACGGAGATACCTAACAGTCCGTAAATATTAGAATCATAAATTCCTAACAGGGAACGGGTGATGATACCGCTTCGTCCGAACAGCATGATCATGGACAGAGACAGTACGAATGGCGGAGATACAACAGGAAGCATAGATACCAGACCAAATAACTTTTCCAGTATCTTTGTTTTCAATTTAACATATACTTCTACATAAGCAAATAATAAACCAATGGCTGTAGAAGCAAAACCTACGATAAATCCAAGTGTCAGTGTGTTTTTAAACGCATTGCGGAAACGTTCCAGATTTAAAACACGCTTAAATACATCCAGTGTAATGGTTCCCTCTGCATAAAAGCTGTCTACTAACAGCATTAACAGCGGATACAGAATAAACAGCGCCAGAAAAACCAGAAGGACAACGATCATTGAGACCATGATCGGGTCAGCAAAAAATTTCTTCCGTTCCAGCTGTGCACTTTGTTTTCCGGCCATTGCGAGACCCCCTTTTATAATTTACTATGAATTTTACAACCAATTCTGTCTTTGATTTGAAAATGCTGCGCAATGTTTATTCCATTACGCAGCATTTTCTGCTTAGCTTAACTTACATAAGCTTTACTTTCTTTTTAATAATGACTTTCGCAGCCTCTTTATTACTCAGTTAAGAAACGGCTGGAGTCTGCGCCATCAGATGTGCTTCCTAATGCTTCGAAGAAGTCTTCTACATACTTCGCACTGTTCTCTTTTGCATCTTCAAAGTCATAGTCAATGGTATTGGTCATATCCAGACCGAACTTTTCAGCTTCTTCTGGCTGAGTTGCGTTCTTTAATACCAGGAACTGATAAGAACCATTCTCTTTTGCATGGTCTACACAGTCAGGAGATAATGCATACTCGATCCACAGTTTTGCTGCATTTGGATGAGAAGCGCCCTTTAAGATAGCGGTTGCACCAACTTCGAAGGATGTTCCGTCTTCTGGAACGATCAGCTGGATGTTGTCATATCCCTGAAGGATCTGATAAATACCATCATGTAAGAAACCAATAGCGATTACACACTCGCCAGGGCCAACCATCTTGGAAGGACCGGAACCGGACTTGGTGTACTGGGCAATGTTCTTGTCCAGAGCCTTGAAGTATTCCATAGCTTCGTCATGGCCCTTCATCTGGATCATGGTGTTGATGATCAGTTTAGCAGTACCAGCGGTATTCGGGTTGGACATCATGATCAGGCCCTTGTACTCTTCCTTGGTCAGATCATCCCATGTCTTAGGTGCTTCCAGACCTAAACGCTCCAGCTCTTCTGTATTGACCATGAAGCCCAGGATGCCTTTGTAGATACCATACCAGCAGTTGGTAGGATCTTTGTACTCATCACCGATCAGGTTTACAGCGTTCATGGCATCATACGGCTCTAACAGATCTGCTGCAACTGCCTCATTATAAGGATCAGTTGTTCCGCCGAACCATACATCTGCTGAAGGCTTTCCAGCTTCTTCAGAAACCTTGGTGTAAACTTCTGAAGTAGAAAGTCTCTGGTATTTTGTCTTAATTCCGTAGAGTTTTTCAAAGTTCTGGCAGGCTGCTGATAAGTATTCCTCTTCGCAGGAACCATATACAGTTAATTCGCCTTCAGCCTTAGCTGCTTCGATCAGAGCATCCATATCCCCGCCGGCTGCTTCTGTTTTCTCATCAGCTTTGCTCTCTGCGCTGCTTTCTGCAGCTGCTGCTGTGGTTGTTTCCGGAGCTGCTGTTGTTGCAGCCGGTTTTGAACCGCCACATGCTGTCAGGCTTAACGCCATGGTACAAGCCAGTAACAATGCAAGTTTTTTCTTCATAATAAAAACCCTCCTGTCTTTTCTGTTGACTTAAGTCTACCAGAAATCAGGAGGGGAAAAAACTGTATTTTTTGTTATTTTGTCGTATTTTCTGAACTATGCAGTTCATTATTCATGCACTTTTGCTATATTTTGTTGCGATTTTCATAAATATGATATTTTAATTATAGATAATCCGTAATTTCATCACCTTTTAATTGTCATGAAATTACCGCAGCTATATATTCAACATTCTTTCACACTTTATGCCTATCTTTCTTATCTATTTTATCTGTTTTTACCTCACTTTCGTTTCTTTTTTTAGATATTTTGCAATAAATACCTTGTGTTTTTCACTCGTTTTATGTTATAGTAAACACATAATTGCATCGAAAAATATAACGCATTTTATTTCACATTTATGAAAGGAGTTTATACCTTATGAGCAGACTCGTTATACCTACTAACAGCGAGGCTCAGAATGTCGTAGAGGGGCTTTACAAGGATCTGGAACGGCGCATCATCGCCAGCCCGCCAGGTCTTTGTCCTGTCGACCTGACCGCTGCATTTTTAAAAATGTGCCATGCACAGACCTGCGGCAAATGCGTTCCCTGCCGAATCGGTCTCGCGCAGCTCTCCAATCTTCTGGAAGACATCCTAAACGGAAAAGGAACCATGAAGCATTTAACCATGCTGGAGGAAACAGCCCGTGTCATCGAAAGCACGGCTGACTGTGCCATCGGCTATACCGCTGCCCAGATGGTTTTAAAAGGACTGGACGGCTTCAAAGAGGATTTTATGGAACATATCTTACACAACCGCTGCCGCAGTAATCTTGATCAGCCGGTTCCCTGTGTGGCTCTGTGCCCGGCCGGAGTTGATATTCCGGGTTACATCGCCCTGACCGGTGAAGGACGCTATGCCGATGCAGTCCGCCTGATCCGCAAGGATAACCCATTCCCAACCGCCTGTGCGCTGGTATGCGAGCACCCATGCGAGTCCCGCTGCCGCCGCAACATGCTGGATAATTCTATCAATATCCGCGGTATCAAACGTGTAGCTGTGGATATGGCAGGATATGTACCGGCACCGGCCTGTCCAACCTCCACCGGCAAGCGCATCGCGATCATCGGCGGCGGCCCCAGCGGCCTGAGCGCTGCTTATTATCTGCAGCTGATGGGACATCAGACCACTGTATTTGAAAAACGCAAGAAACTCGGCGGCATGCTGCTGTACGGAATTCCAAGCTACCGCCTGCCACGAGAGCGCCTGCAGGATGATATCAATGTCATTCTGGAAACCGGTGTGGAAGTCCGTCTTGAAACTTCGGTCGGAAACGATCCAGGACAGCTGTCTCTGGATGAACTCCGCAAAGAATATGATGCTATCTACATCGCCATCGGCGCTCATAGTGATAAAAAGATTGGTATTGAGGGAGAAGATGCCGGCGGTGTTATCTCCGCTGTCGAATTCTTACGTGCTATCGGCGACGGCAAATATCCGGATCTTACCGGAAAGAAGGTCTGCGTCATCGGCGGCGGCAACGTAGCCATGGACGTAGCCCGTTCTTCTGTCCGCCTGGGTGCAGACAAGGTGGCAGTTGCCTACAGACGCCGCAAAGCTGATATGACAGCTCTTCCGGAAGAGGTTGAAAGTGCCATGGCTGAAGGCGTAGAGATCATGGAACTTTACGCACCGGAGCGGATTGAAGCAGACGAGGACGGCCAGGTAAAAGCTCTCTGGGTAAGCCAGCAGATGCCGGGAGAAATCCGCGGCGGACGTCCTTCACCGAAGGCTATCGGCACCGACTCTATCCCGGTTGAATGTGATATCGTCATCGCAGCTGTGGGTCAGGGCATCGAAAGCCGCTACTTCGTAGAACAGGGAATCGACGCCAAATGGGGTGTGATCCAGGCAACCGGATGGACCTCCATCCAGAATATGCCGGGTATCTTCGCCGGAGGCGACTGTGCAACCGGACCGGCAACTGTAATCCGTGCAATCGCTGCCGGCAAGGTAGCCGCAGCCAACATCGACCAGTATCTCGGCTACAACCACGAGATTACCTGCGATGTAAAGATTCCGGAACCGGATCTCTCCGACCGTACTCCTTGCGGACGTGTCAACCTGATAGAGCGTCCTGCCGGAGAACGCAAAGGTGACTTTACACTTACCGAATGCGGCATGAGCCTCAAGGAGGCTGGCCAGGAAGCCAGACGCTGCCTGCGCTGTGATCATTTCGGTTATGGAAACTTCAAAGGAGGGCGGACCACATCATGGTAAATACGAATCTTGTATCCATCAAAATTAATAATATACCGCTGCAGGTTCCTGCCGGAACCCGGATTCTGGACGCCTGCCGCGACAACGGTTTTCACGTTCCTTATCTTTGCTATCTGAAAGATATCAATGAGATCGGTGCCTGCCGTGTCTGCGTTGTAGAAGTGAAGGGAATCCACCATCTCGTTACCTCCTGCAACAACCAGGTTCAGGAAGGCATGGAGATTCTCACAAACTCCCCGCGGGTCCGCGAAGCCCGCAAGATCAACGTGGAACTGCTTCTTTCCCAGCATCACACCAACTGTCCCACCTGTGTGCGCAGTTCCAACTGTGAATTAAAACAGGTGGCAAGTGATCTGAACCTGACCGTTGACCGTTATAAAAACGAATATCCGGAAATGATCTGGACTTCTACTTTCCCGCTGATCCGCGATGCAGGAAAATGTATCAAATGTATGCGCTGCGTTCAGATCTGCGACAAGATCCAGACCCTAAACATCTGGGATGTATCCGGAACCGGTTCCCATACAACCGTCGATGTTTCCCACAATCTGGAAATCAAAGAATCCGACTGTTCTCTCTGCGGACAGTGCGTTACCCACTGCCCGACGGCCGCGCTTCAGGAGCGGGATGATGTGGAAGCCATCAATGGTATCCACGGTGAACTTGCAAATGATGACAAGGTAACCGTAGCAGTTGTCGCTCCGGCTGTCCGGGCCGCATGGGGTGAAGAATTTGGTCTTTCCCCGGAATTTGCTACTGACAGACGTTTAGTATCCACTTTAAAATCCGTTGGATTTGACTATGTATTCGATGTTGACTTTGCAGCCGATCTGACCATCATGGAGGAAAGCAACGAGCTTTTAGCCCGCTTACAGCAGCCGGATAAATACAGCTGGCCAATGTTCACCTCCTGCTGCCCTGGCTGGGTCAGCTTTGCAAAGAGCCAGTATCCGGAGCTTCTGCCGCAGCTTTCCACGGCTAAGTCCCCGCAGCAGATGTTCGGTGCTGTCATCAAAACTTATTTTGCACAGAAAAAAGGCATTGCACCGGAAAATATCACCTGTGTTTCCATCATGCCGTGTATGTCCAAGAAGCGCGAACTGACTCTTCCGGGCATGGACAGCGCCGGAACCGGACAGGATATTGATTATGTTCTGACCACCCGTGAAATCTGCCGTCTCATCAAGGCCGATCACATCGATGTATCCAGACTTCCGGAGTGCGATTTTGACGATCCTCTCGGTGAAGCAACCGGAGCTGGTGTGATCTTCGGTGCCAGCGGTGGTGTACTGGAAGCAGCGCTTCGTACCGCTTACCACACCGTAACCAGTGAAAATCCGGAGATCGGCGAACAGAGTCCGCTGAAGGTTCTGCGCCAGATCGGTTCCTTTAAGGAACTGGAAATCGATATCAAGGGTGTGAAACTGCACTGTGCAGCACTCAGCAGCCTAGGAGAGGCCAGACGCCTCATTCAGGCGATGAAACGCGGCGAATGCCACTATGATTTCGTTGAAGTCATGGCATGTCCGGGCGGCTGTATCAACGGCGGCGGCCAGCCGATCCGCCCATCCTTCCAGAATAAGCCGAAGGACTGCGCAGACCGCGACCAGTGCCTGCGCGGCTACGACGCCCGCAGCGCCATCCGGTTCAGCCATGAAAACCAGGCCGTTCAGACACTGTATGACGAGTATCTTGAAGCTCCGTTATCCGATCGTGCACATCATCTGCTGCATGTGGAGGAATATTAATATATCCAAACGGTCACACAACAAAACCCCAGAGAGTTGCCGCTCTCTGGGGTTTTGTGTCATTCACAGATGACCAATCTGAGGCTAGTTACCAACTATTTACTCTATCTTTTCTTTTAGCCTCTCAGCCTCTCTTCAATCTCCTCCATCTCCGGAATTGCCGAGATTCCGCCGCGGCGTTCGACGCACAGGCTTGCCACTGCGTTGCCGACCCTGCCAAACTGAATCATCTGCGCCCGGGTCAGGTGTTCCGGCGAGGTTTCTTCCTGCAGATAGGAAGCGAGAAAACCGCCCCAGAAGGAATCGCCGGCACCGGTTGTATCGACCGCATGGGAGGAAAAGCCCTCTGCTTTTATGATTCCATTTTCATTGCCGATCAGGGCGCCATCTCTTCCGAGCGTCACTGCCACCAGGTGCACTCCCTGACGGAGCAGATACTGAATCGCTTCCTCCGGGTCCTGATACGGGGTCAGAAGCGAGGTTTCTTCATCCGAAATCTTCATCATATCCACATAGGGAATCAGCGACTGCATCCGAAGCTGCGCGGTCTCCGGGTCACTCCAGAGCGCCGCCCGGTAGTTCGGATCGTAGGAAATCACCGCACCGCTGTTTCTAGCAATATTGATCGCCTCATACGTTGCCGTCCGGGATGGATCATCGGTCAGCGACAGGGAACCGACATGAAATACTCTCGTATTTTCCAGGATCTCCGGATCGATCTCTTTCATGCACAGATTCGTATCTGCCCCCGGCTTCCTCGCAAAGGCAAATTCGCGCTCTCCATTTTCTTTCAGACTTACAAATGCAAGCGTGGTAAAATACTTCTCATCCTGAATCAGGTTGTCCGTATTGATACCTGCCCGGATCAGGGTTTCCTTCAGGAAATCACCGTGCATATCCTTACCTACCTTGCCAATAAATGCTGTCTTCCTTCCAAATTTCGCAGCAGCCGCCAGCAGATTGGCCGGCGCACCTCCCGGATTCTGCTCAAACAGACGCATTCCCTGCTGTGAAACGCCTGCTGGAGTAAAATCGATCAGAAGCTCTCCCAGCGCTGTGATGTCTGTTTTTATTCTCATACGAATCATCCTCCGTATTACAAGTTATATCAATGGTGCCGCCATCCAGCCCTCTCACAGGCGGACAGCCACATCCGTTCGTCTCTCACAAGGAATTTTACTTCCGAATCGCGATATTTGCAAATTCTACTTTCGCGTCCTGCGCCAGCAGACCGATCTCGTACTCCGGTTTCCGGAAAATACGATAGGTAAATGCCACCTGCTCGCCCACGAACACCTCAACCATATCATGATCGACCGAAATCTTTACATCAATTGCCTGTCCATCTTTAATCTCAAAGGTCTTCTCAGCCACCCGAACGCCATCCGGTCCAGGTTCGGTTGCCTTCGGAACCGCCTGGCAGGACTGCTCCCAAAACGGGTCAACTCCCATCGGCAGGGACAGAAGGGACACTCGCTGCATCGCCACATCAAACTCTAAGAACAGGCAGCCGCTTGCCTCCCAGTCGGATTTCAACAGGATTCCGAAGGAATCATTCGCTTCTTTCGGGATCACCGTGCCGGTAAACAGGAACTTTTCTTCCGGCTGCTCCAGGAAACCATACGAGGTTGTCCCGCATCCATCCAGCTCAACCGTTGTATCTCCATACAGCTTATATTCTCCCATGACCGGAAGGTATTTCCAGTCAACTTTCTCTTTAAAGCAGTTTACATACTCTTTCGGAAGCTTCACATCCAGCTGTCCGTCTGACGTTGCAACCACCTCATGCGGAATACAGAACGTGCCGCCCCAGTACCACTCGCCGCGGTCGCTGTTTTCTGCACGGTCATGCTCCCAGGCAAAGTAGAAACGGCGCCCGTTGTCATCCTGCATGGATTTAGCTGCGTAGAAGCGGCGTCCGCCGATGCCGTCTTTCTTCGGCTTTTTCCACGGTCCAAACGGAGATTTGGAAGTGCGGTAAATCGTGTTGCCAAACTCGGAAAAGCGGGAATAGGAAAGATACCAGGTATCGCCTATCTTGTACATCTCGCTACATTCCGGGCAATTCGTATTGCCTGCCGAATACAACGGACCATAATACTCCCAGTTTACCAGATCTTTCGAGCGGTACAGGACGATACAGCCGCGTCTTGTCACCGGCATATCAAGCCGTCTCGCCGAGATCAGAATCCAATAGCATTTATCTTCCTCATTATAAAATACATACGGATCGCGCCAGTCCAGCTTTTCATATAACTCTATCATCGGCGTGATAACCGGGTTTGCCGCGTCCTTCGTCCAGGTGATACCATCCTCGCTCGTCGCATGGCAGATCGTCTGCTGATATTCTGCCGTCAGGCAGTAACCCGTATAGAATGCATGATATTTTCCTTCGCCATAGATAACCGAGCCCGTCCACACGCCGGACGCATCCGGCTCATCGCCCTCGCCCGGATACAGTGCTGTCGGCAGCTCCTCCCAGTGTACCAGATCCTCCGAAACAGAGTGGCTCCAGGTAGTACGCAGTCTCGCCGGATATACAGTGGTTCCCGGCGGGGAAGTCAGCGAAAAAATATGATATTTA
>OIXG01002882.1_pt1 | contig 12199 bp, 6 predicted proteins | sample 1587731 | NCBI WGS metagenome assembly OIXG01 (sample SAMEA3888908, study PRJEB22519) | human gut metagenome | biome: human gut; feature: human-associated habitat; material: faeces | place: Denmark | collected 2010
ACGACAGCCTCCTTTGCCTCTAAGATGGATGGCAGCAGCATCAATGCTGCGAATAGTATAAACATGGTCATGCTGGACGGCCCCATTGTCAGCGCCGTGATGCGCGGGTAATACTCCATATACCCGTGCCCGTAGCACCGCGCGACGACGCAGATACCGGAAAGCATCAAAATGAGCGCCAGCGTGCGTGCGTCGCGTGCGTCAAAGCGGAACAGGTGGAACGTGGTGCGGCGTCTGGCTCCAAAGCCACGCGCTTTCATGCTGTCCGCGGTCTGCACAGCGTTTTCCATGCTCATGCCGAGCAGCGCCGAAAGATTCTGCACGGCGTGCGCCAGCTTCTGAAACAGACGCGGGCTGTTATCCTGCAGCATGGCGCGGGACTGCTTGATCTGCGCAGCGTTCTGCTGCATCTGGGGGATGAACCGCAGCGCGGAGGTGATGAGCAGCGCGGTCACCGGGGCGACCTTTCCGAACAGATACAGGAACTTGTCCGAGGTCATGACCTCGTTATAACTCGAAAACCACAATACAACGCTTGCCAGCATGACTGCTGCCGCCGCACCATAAAGCATGGATTCCAGCGTCAGCGGGTTCCCGGAGGGCAGATACGTCAAGATCGTCGCGCCCTCATGGTTAAAGGCCGGATTGACCAGCGCTGCAAGCACTGCCATGGGCAGTAAGCCCATGACAGCGAAGCGCACGGCCTTCCGGCCTTTTAAATAAATGTCATATGCCAGTGCTCCGGTCAGCGAGATTGCCAGATAGACTGGGTGCATGAGGCACATGGAAAAGAGCAGCACCAACGCAAAACACAGAAAATTGACTGTTGGATGGTAGCTAGAAAAGGTATCTCTGTTTTTCATGCTTCACCGCCTGCCGCGTAGCCGCCGCCGATATCCTTGCCCAGTTCGCAGGTGTATTCCCACTCTACGACGTCGCCGTTTTGAAGCTGGTAGCGGCTGCACCCGTAGTTGGGGAACCAGTCGTTGACCTTGTACATCCAGCCGGACGTTTCCCCGCAGTCAAATTCGTAGAGGTTTCCAATGCCCTCGATGTAGGCGGAGTTGTAGATTGGCGTCATGGAAAACTCCATATGGAGCTTGTTTTCCCGGCAGACCTGCTGGAGCACGTCAAAGACGCTCTGGCCCTGCTGAAACGTGACCTCCACGGGCTTTAACAGCCAGCCGTCCTCCGGCACCAGTTCGGCCTTTTCCTTGTCGCACAGGCTCATGTGCTCCAGAATTGACGCACAGGAGATAGAGATCGTGCAGGTGTATTCCGTTTCACCGACCGTCACGTCCTGCGGTTCGACGGGCTGCGGCTTGCCCTCCGGAACGGGGTCGGTCAGGTACTGATCCTGACCCTCCTTTCGTTCGGGCTTGCCGTAGCCGTTTCCCGCCGCGCACCCGCAAAGGAGCAGAAGCGCCAGAAGGAGCGCGGCCAGTCTGTAAAGCTGCTTCATTGCATCACATCCGTCATGTCATAGAGTGTGGTTTCGCCCGTCTCGGCACGATGGATGGCGGCCAGCGCGTAAAACGCCTGCTCGGTCGCCATGCCGTCGTCACCGCCGCTGCCGTCACGCACATGCACGAACGCGCCGTTTTCCTGCGCGAAGCGCAGAAGCGCGTCTTCGACGGTAATTCCGTTCTTCGTGAAGCGCTCGTCATCCAGCGGAACGCCGAGCTCCGTCAGCGCCACGATCACCTGCGCGACCGATTCGCTGTTGCTGGACCCCCACGAGACATACCCGCCGTCCGGCTCCTGCAAGGAGGAAAGGACTGCAAGACCGCGCTCCACGGCTGCCGTCACGTCCGCCTGGTCGCGGTATTTGGCAAGCGCCTGCAACGTCATTGCCGTAATATCCACGTCCGGCTCCCCACCGGTCAGTGTCCAGCCGCCGTCCGGCAGCGCCCGCGCAAGCAGCTCGTCCACATACATCTGCCGCGTCGCCTGCACGGCGGCGTCCGGATTCTCCGGAATTTCATAGTTCCCGCTGTCCAGCGCCAGCAGCGCGAAGATCGTGCCGTTGATGCCCTGCCTGGTGACCTGTTCAAAGTCGGCAAGCGGTTTGAGAAGGTCAAATCCGGCCACATCAGCGGGATTTTTCCCGATAGCCGTCAGCGCCAGCACCGTGCGAGAATATTCGGTGTATTTCCGGTCACTCAACACACCGTTCTTCTCCCGGACTGCCGCTTCTACATTTTCGTAATAGGCGTCAAAGTATTTCTGCGGAACCTTCACACCGGAACGCGCCAGCCCGAAAATCAGCCAGTCTCCGCCAACAGAACCTGTCCCCGGCTCGGCGATCTGCGCTTGCAGATAGCCAGCCGTTTTTTCAAGCTGTGTTTCCGGTTTGCCGCAGGCGGTCAGGGAGAGCAGCAGAGAAAGCAGGAGCAGGATACAAAGTAATTTAGAACCAGATCGTTTCATGCGCTGCATCTCCTTATCATTCGAGAACCGTTGCGGCGGCACAGAGCGGCTTACTGTCTCCGTCAATATAGAATACGCGAATTCTTGCGCTGTCCGGCAACTTCACACTGCCGCTGATGGTCAGCACCTCCAGCTTTGTCAGCATTCCGTTTTCATCATAGCAGGCGATCAGGACCTTATGCCCTTCCGGGATCTCGCCGTCAATAGAAAGCGTATTTGCCGCCGGGCGGAAGCTCCATGTGATATCGTCCGTGAGCGCACCGGTTTCGGTCGTATCACCCACATGGATCGGAATCGTTGTCGTAATCGAGGTAACGTTATTGCCGGTGCTCATCTTATCGCCGGCCGGCAGATTCCGGTACATAGTTTGCCCGCGGCCAAACTCCAGCGTGATCTCCTCCGTGCCGTCTGCCAGAGGCTCCGACGGGGCGGACACCATATCGGTCACATCGCGCGTCGAACCGTCCGTAAGCGTCGCCGTCACGACCATGCCGGTTTTGTCAAAGGTCTCACCGGCTGCGTACTTCGTCTTTTTGGGCATCGTTGTGACCTCGATCTTTTCAATGCTTCTGCCGAACGCCATCAGATAGCCGGAATCGTTTTTGAAGTAGAGCGTGCCGTCGCTGTCTGTGATCGGGCTGCAAATGGCATACTGCGCCTGCTTGTCAAACGGTGTAAACAGCGCATAGGCTGTTCGATATGTTACTCCATTGAAAGTCTCTGTTGTCAGATAATCCGCTTTTGTCTGCCCCGGCTTGTCACGCAGGACACGGAACGTTCCCGGCGTATAGTTGTCGATAAAGTAGACATAGACATATCCGGGGTCCTGCTCATAGGCTGTCGTCAGAAGGCCGCTCGTCTGCGGATAGCCCTGCGTCTCTACGCTATACGCAATTTTCCAGTTTGCCAGATCGATAACCGTGATGTTGTGACCGGAGTATGCTGTAAACTGGCCCGTTCCGCTGACGCCGATATACGCGCGGCCATTATAGACGACCGGCGTAGAGGTACTCATAGCCAACTCATCCTGAATTCCATTCTTTAACGTCAGCGAATCACAGTCGGTAATCACTTTGTTTTGAACCTTTACTCTGTAAAAACTTCCGCCTTTTGACGTGAAATAGTACGCATCAGTGTCTTTGTCATAGCAGATCGTACTGCGGATATCACCATCGAGGCCGCTCTTCGCGTCCAGGACTTTGCCTGTCAACGGGTCAAGCAAATAGAGATAAGAGCACTGTGCCTCGCCATCATCTGTGCCGACCATAACGAAGTCACCGCAGGCATAGGCCCCGGCCCAATAGAAGCCGCCGTTTTGTGTCATGCGCCATGTCGCAGCTTTCTCTTCCATCTCGTTTTCCGGATCTTCATCCGTCAGAGAAATGCACACGAAGCAGCCGTCTTCGCTTTCGCCGTTCCAAAAGCCCGTGTAAGCATAGCCATTCAAGATTGCAATCGGGCAGTTTGGCTGGTCGCCAACCGGGTCTGTATAGAGCCACAGAGATTCCAGCGTTTTTGCGTTGAAAGCCTGAATCCGGCCATTGGACAAGCCGACCAACAGGATGCCGTCCGCATAAGTCGGGCCGTTGATGGCAAAGCTGGACGCACCCGCCATATCGCCCGTGGCTTCTATTGCACCGGTCGCCTTATTTACACGGTAAATGTGCTCACCGGCATAGACAATCAGGCAGTCGTCCACAAGGATGGGGCTGCTGACCGCGCCATTATCCCATCCCTTGCCCAGTGGAGAAGCCCAGTAGAGCATACCGTCCGCCGCGCTGATCGGCGTCTTTGCATTCGTAATGCCGTTGTTGCTGTCCGTGCCGCGGAAATTTGACCATTCGGTATCAAGATCACGGTCGATTTCCGGATTTTCTGCCGCTGCCTGAAGTGTGACCGGTACCGCGGAGAGATTTGTATAATCTTCCCCGTCAAAATGCAGGACAGTCTGACCGTTTTCATTCGCGATTTGCAGCGTACCTGCCTTTGCGGCATATCCGTACAGTGAGATGCTGCAATAATAATTGTAACTCCCATCGTCTGCCGGCCAGACACGATTTCCTGCACCCTGCTCGTAAATATAGATCAAAGCATTCTGCGGATCTGTCTGGAATGTAACGGCAGTTGTTGCTGCCTTTTTTACTGTGATGATATAATCGCTGGAAGTACCGGGGGCATATTGATTCATAACCCTGATTTGAACAGTTTCCTCTTCCTCACTGCCAGTCAGATTCACAGTCGCGGTGCCTTTTGAAGAAACCGGCTTCCCGTTTACCGTGATCACATAACCATTGTCCGTGTCACCGTACTTCGGGCTTTCTGTATGCTTTTGCAGCAGCAGATCCAACGTCGTTGCAGCCGCAGGGATCAATATGCTGTATTCTTTTTCATCCAGACTGTAGCCTGTCTGCTGACTGTTTTTTCTCTGGAGCGGAAGCGAACTGCCGCTATAGCTTGCGCTGATATTTTTCAGGCTCAGGCTGCGCTCCAATGAAACAAGATAATCTGTATAGTAGGTCACACCGTCTGTATTATCCGTGTAGGTTACGCGAATGGTAACTGTGTTGCCATATGCACTGCCCGGAAGCAAAACTTTTGCAAGGCCGTCGCCTTCAAATCGGCTTTCCAGTGTGACCTCGTTTGTTTTTCCGCAGTCCGAGGCTGTACTCAGCATACTATAAACTGCCGTACAACTGCCCCTGCTGTTCGTCCTCCATACATAGACGGAACTGGAGTTGTCCGGAACCGTAGCCGTATAGGTATGCACAGACTTTGCAAAGCTCGGTGATAACTCGATATCTCCCTTGTACTTTTCATCGGCAGCACTGCTGAGTGCAAGAGACGTTAGCCAGTCCTCCTGCTTGACCGATACCTGAATGACCTCGCTGCTGCCAAGCGTAAAGGATTTCTTCGCATGGTAATAGGTGCCCTGCGTTGCGACATACGAGTAGTCGTCACCCGGTACAAGCGTGTAGAGATAATTGACCGTACCTCCGCTGCCACTCGTTTTTGTGTACGCCAGCTCTTCGCCGTTCCTGTTTACGACCGTCAGCGTCACATCGCTGGCAGTCTTGAACGTGACCTTCTTTCCTTGGCCCGGTTGGATCGTCAATGTATAGGTTGTCGCATAGTTTCCGGAGGAAACCGTGATCATGACCGTCGTATTGCCGGAGATTGTCACGGTCGCGCTGCCATCCGCGTCCAGCACATTCCCGTTGACCGTGATAACAGACCCGGAAACCGTGGCAGTCGGATAGATTTTCAGCGTATTCTCGGAATCGAGGATCTTATAAGTATACTCCGTTTTAGTGCTGGAGAAACTCTCCGTCGCAGCCTGCGCCGTACCTGCTGCATTTGTGACACGCAGGCTGCCGAGCGTCGGCATACGGTCGAGCCGGTGCGTCAGATCCATGCTCTGCGTATAGTTGTCTGAACCAGCTTTGCTGGCGCGGAGAATGACCGTGCTGCCTGCCGCACCGCGGGAGAGCGCATTGTCAATGCTGGTCGCCTTGGACTTGGCCGGGATGTCCTTTTCTCTGGCCGCGCCTCTTACATCCGTGTAGACAGCCTTGACCTTTGCACCGGTGGTGCTCAGTTCAAAATATGGATACAGGCGGCCCGTAAAGCTGTCCGGCACCTGCACGGTCGCGGTATGGTCTGTCAGCGTATACGCATAGCAGTTTGCATCGAAATCCGCGTCATAGCCGCTGGAAATTTTCAGACTGCGCTCATTGAACCAGTCGCCGCTGGGCAGGCTGGCGCTGACCGTCATTGCTCGGCTGACTGTGATCTTGCCGGAGACCATCCGGTTCTCCTGCCGGACATAGAAGGTATAGCCGCCTGCCGGGAGTTGGAGCGTACCGGTATGATTGGGGTCTGTAAACTGCTTTCCGTAGTCATTGACGGCGGACACAGTATAGCTATCGCCGGAATAACCGGAGAAGGTCACGGTATACTGGGTTTTCTGGCCGTCTTTATAGTCATTGATCTTCGCCGTGATCGCAGCTGCATAGCTTTGTGCGTTCTCACTGGTAACACCCAAGTAGCCGTTAATCGCCGTCTGATATTCGTCTGCTGCGGCATTCTGCACATCGGAATCTTCTTCCAGATAGTCCGCCATGACCTGCATCAGCGTTTGCAGGCCGGAAGACGGGGTGCTGTTCATAGCTTCACTGAATCTGAAATGCGTCACGGTATTGGCAGCGCTGTCAACGGAAACGTCACTTGGCGTACTGCCATAGATATAGTTGCCCTTCACGCCCTCGATTGCCGAAATAAAGCCGGTGCTGGCGTCCGTCGTAAAGCTGTATTTACTGGCGTTCAGCGCCTGCCGGATGGTCTGGCCGTCCGTAAAGGCTAGCCGCACCGGCGCAATGAGCAGTTTACTTGCTGTTTCGGCGGAGAAATAGAAGTAATTGTTTGCATTGACCGCCTGTGTCGAAATTGCGGCTTCTTCCACAGGTTCCTCTGCAATTTCTTCCGTGCCGGTATCCTCTACGGGCACAGCGTCTACGGTTCCCGGCTCTTCGACCGGCTCTGCGTCCGCTGCCAGCACGCCGAGCGGCAGGCAGGACAGGAGCATTGCCAGCAGGAGCAATGCAGCGGTCATTCGTTTCAGTTTCATCAAGATTCCTCCCATCAGTACAGGCAATCCAGCCATTTCAGCCGCAGTTTTTTCGGCCAGTTTGTGTGGGTTTTCAGCAGGTCGAGGACGGACGCATGGAACTGCTCCATGCTTGTCCGCTCCTCGTTTGTGAGCGCTTTTGTGGAAAACAGCGCCCGTGCGTTGAGCATCGTCATGTCACGCAGACGGGAAGCAGATTCCTCGCCAAAGCGTTCTTTCATGTCCTCGCAAAGCTCCAGCATGGAACCTGTGCCGCGCTTGAGACCCATTGCGGCCAGCAGTGCCGCGCAGTCTGTAAACAGGCAGGCGGCTGCGGCAGATGGATCCTCCTGCGTGAATGCCTCGTTCCGTTTCTTGAGGATGACCGCGTGGCGGATGAAGATGGCCGCAAGCAGCAGAAGCAAAATTCCAACCACGAGCAAGATCCAGAACGCGGGCTTGTTAAGAAGCCCGGTGCGCTGGCCGCCGTCCGGGGTGTTGTCCTCCGAATCGTCCGGCTCCGCGTCGTCCTGCTCCAACTCCTGACCTTCCGTTATGCGCGGGCCGTCGCCACTGCCTTCCTTGCCTGCGCCGACCGGCTTGATGCCGCTCTCGGTCTGCTCGGCGGAGAGGTCTTCAAGGCCCGGCGTAAGACTGAGCGGCAGCCAGCCAATGCCGTCCTGATACACCTCGACCCACGCGCCCGCGGCGCTTGCGTCCACGTTCACCGGTTCCTTTTCCGCGTTCTTGACCGTATAGCCCTCGACATAACGGGCGGGGATGCCGTAATAGCGCAGCGCCAAGGCCGCGACGGTCGCGTACTGGTACGTCGTGCCGTCCGCGGTATCTGCCAGCGGCAGCGCGATGGTATCGCTTCCGTCAAAGCACAATTCCAAAAACGCCAGCGCCGCCGTCTGCGCCTGCTCTTTCGTCAGGCTGTCTGCCGGGCCGTAGCTTTCACAGCAGCTATCCAGCACCGCGCCAAGCTGCGCGCGGAACTCCGCAGGAACGGTCAGCGCGTAGGAATACACAAACTCGCGGTACGCGCTTTCCATCTGTAAGTACGATTTCACGCCGTCCGACGTGTCATTTTGCAAAAAGTCCAGAAGCTCCGGCAGAATCGTCTGTGCGTCCGAAACGGTCTCGTAGGAATAGCCGCGCTCACCGCGCAGACCGTTTGTTTCGAGCGTAGAGGGCTGAATTTTGTTTTTCGTCAAGCCTGCGCGTTCCGGCAGCACCGTACACGGCTCATAGCGATACAGGCTGCACCCGGCAAGGTTCTGGACACTGACGCTGCCGGACTGATAATTGCCCATCAGCCGCGCAGCCGTTGCCAACTGGCTCTGCGGATAGAAGCCGGACTGATGCAGCCAGTAAAAGAGGTCTTTTTCCTCTGCGGCAGTCTGCGCGTCCAGCGCAGACCATACTTCATTTTCGTATGTATCGCCGACGAAGCCGCGCAGATAGAGCATCTGCGCCGTATCCGCCGTGACGGACAGGATGGTGTCCGTGCTTTCTGTCTTTGTGACCGGTTCGGACAGATCGCCCTCCGGCAGAAGTTCTTCTGCTTTTTCATAACGCCAGTGGTGCAGGCTGTCCTTTGCGTTCTGTGAAAGGCTTTGCATTGTGCCTGTTTGCAGGAAAATTGCGGCTATGCCCGCAACGATCACGCCCACAATCAGGAAGCCCGCCGCCGAGACGGCGTTTTTATTTTTCTGCCATGTCAGCATCAGCAAGGCAATCGCTGCTGCGGCAAGGAGCAGGATGCCCGTCTGCACGAATGCTGCCGCTACACTCAAGGCTGCTAATAGAACCGCCGTTAATGTCGGTACGCGCGAGAGCACGACACTCATCATCGCAAGCAGAAGGCCCGCCACGATCCCGGTCAGCCAGAGGCTGGTGCCGTCCGTTTCGGCAAGCGGCAGGAGGATGCCTTTTTCCGCCGCCCACAGGTCACGCAGCATATTCCATGCCGCGCCGAAGCCGCTCAGCAGCGGATTCCGCGCGAACAGAACAACGAGCAGCAAAGCCGCCAGCAGAATGGGGAACAGCAGCTTCGTCTTTTGGAAATGCCGGATGATTGCGGCTGCAATGCAAGTCAGAATACCCGCGCCCAGCAGCCAGAGCATTGCAGAGAAGCCGCTTACCGTGTAACAAACTGCGGCAAGCGCGAGGAAAATCAAGACGCTGGCAAGGAGGTCAAAGAGTACGCTTTTCTTGTTGCTTTCCCGATAAACTCCGGCCCGCAGGCCGGTCAGATTCTTTTGTTTCATATCCGGCCCTCCTTACAGTTCCAGATCGGAGAGCTGCGCAGTGTAATCCTTCTCATTAAACCGTTCACCGCAGATAAGCGCGGTCAGGCGGCCAATCGAGAAAAGCTGCTCCGTTTCCGCCTGCTGTTCGCCGGAAACATAAATCAGGTGAGACCAGCTCCCGGCGGGCACTTCTTGGAGCATCAGCGACGCACCGCTGACGCCGGTTGCCGCCTTTGCCGTAAACAGACGCGGAAGCAAACCGATGAGGTCGTCCATGTCCCGAATCTGCTGGAACACGCAGCGGCCCGTATCGCCCTCGTTCCAGCCGACTGTGAATTGCACGGACTGGGAAAGGAGGTTCCGGCAGACGGAGACAACGATTTCAGCTTCTGCGTCGGTGCGGGCGGCAGTGGGCTGTTCCTCCGTGCGCTCCCAGAATACCGCGGCGGAGCGCGTGATGGGCAGCGACGGGTCTTTGACAATCAGCTTGCCGTACTTATGACTGAGCTTCCAGTGGATCTGCCGCTGGCTGTCGCCGGGGATGTAATCGCGGATCTGGAACATCTCGGACAGGTCATAGCCGGGCCGCTCGTTGGAGTAGTCCTCGGTATCGTCGATGTGCGCGGCCGCGGGGGACAGCACCAACGTCTGCAAAAACGTATCCGGCTGCACGACGCACGCGCCGTGCGCGTCAGGCTGCATTTTCACGCCGATGAGGCTGAAGCAGTCATACAGACGGGCAGATTCCACGGCCAGGCGAATGCGCCCGCACCACGGGCTTTGCAGAGAAATTTTCATCGTCCGTCTGCCCTTCGGCCAGATGCCGCCGCTCACGTTTACGATCTGCGTCTCTCCGTTCAACTGATTTTCCAAGCGCACACGGCAGACGATCTGGCAGACCGGCAGCCATGTTGGATTCTGCACGGTCAGCTCTGCCGTTCCGCTCTCACCTTTGCGGAGATTTACCGGCAGCCCGACCGCCAGTTTCAGCTTTTTGGCCGCGTACAGGTTGACCGGCAGGCACAAAAGCGGCAGCAGCACCATGCAGGCGGCGAGGCCGAGCGCGATGGGTCTGGCTGTCTGGACGGCAAGGACGAGAAGCCCCAGCGTCAGCAGCAGCCAGACGAATTTTCGTACTATTTTCATTTTTTCAGCACCGGCATATCCGTCGTCTTGAGAATTTCAGCCAGCACGGTTTCCGGCTTTTCCTCCATCATGCGGGCCTTGCTGTTGAGCATCAGACGGTGGGCGCAGACGTCCGGGAAGATCGCGGCGACGTCCTCCGGCATGACGAAGTCACGTCCATTGAGATACGCATACGCCTTTGCCATCCGGCAGACCGCCAGCGCACCGCGCGGGCTGACGCCGAGCGCGGCCTGCGGATGGGTGCGGGTCTTTTCCACGAGCGTGGTCACATAGTCCAGAACGGCGTCGCGCATATCCACTTTTCGCACGTCCTGCACCAGTCCCAGCAGTTCTTCCTTGTTGACCACGGCATACGCCCGGTCAAGGGGATTATCCACATGGCGGTCACGGAGGATGTTGACGCTGCTCTTGTGGTCGGGGTAGCCCATGCTGACGCGGATGAGGAAGCGGTCAAGCTGGGAATTGGGGAGCATCGTCGTACCGGCAGAGCCCACCGGGTTCTGTGTAGCGAGGACGATAAACGGGTCTGGCAGGGCATACGTCTTGCCGTCCACCGTGACCTTGTGCTCCTCCATCGCCTCCAGCAGCGCGGACTGTGTCTTGCTGGAGGTACGGTTAATTTCATCTGCCAGCAGCAGGTTCGTCATGATCGCGCCGGGCTTGTAGACGAACTCGTCCGCTTTTTTATCATAGACCGAGAAGCCGATGATATCCGACGGCACGGTGTCCGACGTGAACTGCACACGGCGGGTCTCCAAGCCAAGGACTTTTGCAAAGGCCATGGCCGTCGTGGTCTTGCCAACGCCCGGCACGTCCTCCATGAGCACATGACCCTGCGCCAGAATTGCCATTAGAATTTTCTCGACAATTTCATTCTTGCCGACGATGACGGACTCGATCTCCTGTAAAATCTCGTTGATTTTTGTATTCATAGCAAGCTGCTCCTTTATTTTTTGTTCTGTTACAGATCTCCACCGGTGTCTCCGGTACCGTCGCCTCCGCTGTCAGAGCCGCCGCCTCCGGAATCATCTCCGCCGTCGCCGTCTCCGCCGGGATTTCCGCCGCTTCCGCCGCCGGAATCATCGCCGCCCGGATTCGGGTCCGGGGTGGGGTCAGGGTCGGTCGGCGGCGTGTAGGTCTGGTCTATTGCGCCGCAGGTCGTGCAGACGCCCTCGCTGAACGTATGGTAGTCCGCAAACTCGCCCAGTGCGCCGAATTTCTCCAACAGCAGGCCGCAGTCCGAGCAGTACCCCACCAGATGTTTGCAGGTAGACTGCGCCGCGTCCGGCACCAGTGTGCCGTCACATTCAAAGAAATGGATCTGGCCGCAGACACTGCACTGCCAATCGTCGCCATACGGGCGATAGTGATGTTCGCCGTAGGTATCTTCCATCTTTTCGCCGCAGATCTGGCACTGCTGATAGTGGTGCTTATGGTCCTCGTCGACGATCCACACATTCTGCGGCTTATGCCCGGCCGCGGGGGATTCTTCTTCCTTCTTTGCCTGACAAATTTCACATTCAGAGGTCTTCACACCCGCTTCGGTGCAGGTTGCCGTGTCGGTCAGCTCTTTCCACTCGTGCGCGGACTGCTCCGTAAAGCCGCAGTTTTTGCACTTGGCGGTATGCGTATCCGTGCCTTCGTCCGCCGTGTATTCCAACTCGTGTGCGCTCGGCACACCGATCGTCTCTCCGCAGTCCTTGCAGACCTGTACGCACATTCCGCCGCCCTGATCTTGATACTCCTTATGCTCATGCGGGCAGCC
>OIXG01002886.1_pt1 | contig 12179 bp, 10 predicted proteins | sample 1587731 | NCBI WGS metagenome assembly OIXG01 (sample SAMEA3888908, study PRJEB22519) | human gut metagenome | biome: human gut; feature: human-associated habitat; material: faeces | place: Denmark | collected 2010
TTCATACAGATACATTGTCATCTGCGCCACATTTTCAAGACCAGACTCCACTTCCTGGTATACTGAACTCTCTGTCTGGCGGACACTGCAAATAATAATACATATTCCAAATATCAATACCGGGAGCAATGTCGCCCGCAGCATTGACGCTCGTAATTTTGATCTTTTTTTCATAAGCACCTCACATTTCTTGCATACGCTTTTTGCCGTTCATTATTCTAATTCTAGTATACTCATTTTTCCCACTTATTGCAAGTAAAAAGAGAGGAATCCTTTATCCGGAATTCCCCTCTTTAATTCTCATTCTAATAAAATTTTATTATTTGCTTTTGATGTACTCGTCGATTGCCTTAGCAGCTTCTTTTCCTGCTCCCATGGCAAGGATTACGGTAGCTGCGCCTGTTACGGCATCTCCACCGGCGTACACACCTTCACGTGTCGTCTCACCTTTTTCGTCTTTGGTGATCAGGCATCCGCGGTTGTTTGCATCCAGACCAGGTGTCGTAGAACGGATCAATGGGTTTGGACTTGTACCGATTGACATGATTACAGAATCTACGTCGAGGACAAATTCGCTTCCCTCTTTTACGATCGGACGACGGCGGCCACTTTCATCCGGTTCACCGAGTTCCATCTCAACGCATTTCATACCGGATACCAAGCCATCCTCGTCACCAAGGATCTCTACCGGATTATGAAGTGTCTTGAAGATGATTCCCTCTTCTTCTGCATGCTCTACTTCTTCTTTTCTTGCAGGAAGTTCTTCCATACCACGGCGGTATACGATGTAAACTTCTTCTGCACCAAGACGTTTTGCACTTCTTGCAGCATCCATCGCTACGTTACCACCACCAACGACAGCAACTTTCTTTGCGTGCTGGATCGGGGTCTTGCTTCCTTCTTTATAAGCCTTCATCAGGTTAATACGTGTCAGGAATTCGTTTGCGGAGTAAACACCCTTCAAACTTTCTCCCGGAATGTTCATGAATCTTGGAAGTCCGGCTCCGGAACCTACATAAACGGCTTCGTTGCCCATCTCAAACAATTCGTCGATTGTGAGGACTTTTCCGATTACCATGTTTGTCTCTACGTCAACACCGATGGCTTTCAGGTTGTCGATCTCTTTCTGTACGATTGCTTTCGGAAGACGGAATTCCGGAATACCATAAACAAGTACACCGCCGGCAAGATGGAGTGCTTCGTAAATCGTTACTTTGTAACCCATCTTAGCAAGATCTCCGGCTACGGTAAGTCCACTCGGACCGGCTCCGATCACAGCCACTTTATGACCATTCTGCTCCGGCATTTCCGGTGTATCTGTGCAATGTTCTCTGTGGTAATCTGCCACAAAACGCTCCAAACGTCCGATACCAACTGCTTCACCTTTGATACCACGGACACATTTTCCCTCGCACTGGTTTTCCTGTGGGCACACACGTCCGCATACTGCAGGAAGAGAAGTGGATTTGGACAGGATTTCAAATGCGCCGTCCATGTCTTCATTTGCTACGCGCTCAATAAATGCCGGAATGTCAATCTGTACCGGGCATGCGCTCTGGCAAGGTTTTTTCGGACAGTTGAGACATCTTCTTGCCTCGTTTACTGCCATATCATACGTGTAGCCCAGTGCTACTTCATCAAAGTTTTTATTACGAACGTCCGGGTCCTGTACAGGCATCGGGCATTTTTTCATATCCATATTACGTTCAGCCATTTACTTTGCCTCCTTTTTTAATAAGTTGCAAGCTGCTTCGCGGGCATGTGTCTCAAATTCCTTGTACATCGTTCCGCGGTGCATTGCCTCATCAAAATCAACCTGATGTCCGTCAAAATCCGGCCCATCTACGCAGGCAAATTTTGTCTCTCCACCGACAGTCAGACGGCATCCGCCGCACATTCCCGTACCGTCGATCATAATCGGGTTCATGCTGACCATCGTCTTAATGTCATATTTTTTCGTAGTCAGGCAGACAAATTTCATCATGATCAATGGTCCGATCGCAATTACTTCGTCGTACTGGTTGCCTTCCTGAATCAATTTTTCAAGTGCGTCTGTTACAAGCCCTTTTTCTCCGTAACTTCCGTCATCTGTCATCATAACATATTTATCACTGGCACCCTTGAACTCATCCTCAAGAATAACCAGATCTTTATTACGAAATCCCACGATAGAATGAACTTCTGCGCCCATTTCGTGTAATTTTTTAGCAACCGGATATGCGATTGCACAACCAACTCCACCACCTACTACGGCTACTTTTTTCAGTCCTTCGGTATGTGTCGGCACGCCAAGTGGTCCAACAAAGTCATGAATGTATTCCCCTTCATTCAATGTATCAAGCTCCATCGTAGAACCACCGACGATCTGATAAATAATAGTAATCGTTCCGGCCTCACGGTCAAAATCAGAAATCGTCAAAGGAATTCTTTCGCTGTCCTCTTTCGCACGAAAGATGATAAACTGTCCCGGCTCCGCTTTTTTCGCGATCAAGGGAGCTTCTACTACCATTTTGGTTACAGTAGGGTTCAGGGACTTCTTTTCCACAATTTTAAACATAAAAAGTGCCTCCTGTTTATTTTTTTGATAAAAATAGTCAAATTTCCTTCTATCATACCACATTTTACGATGTAAATCAAGGTTTGTGTCCGTTTTTAATTTGGCTTTATTTCGTAATTACTTGAAATCCCATAATTACAATTCCCAAAATCACAAGCACAAGACCCGTCGCACGGTTCAATGTCTTTGGTTCCGCTTTATTGGCAAATTTTGCGGCGATCCGCGCCCAGAGCAGTGTAAAGATCACACAGAGCACAAACACCGGCATATCCGGCTTTCCACCGATCCAAAAATGCGAAACCGCACCGGTCAATGCCGTAAATGTCATAATAAATACGCTTGTTCCAACGGCTGTTTTTAACTCATACCCAAGAACACTTGTCAAGATTAAAAGCATCATCATACCGCCGCCGGCACCGACGAAGCCACAGATAAATCCAATAACCACGCCACAAATAACGGACTGTACCGCCCGTTTTCCGGCAGATACGCTCTCCATCGCCTCTTTTGTCGTCATGACCGGACGCACGATAAATTTGATCCCGAGCAAAAATGTCATAAAGACCGAAAAGCCGCCCATTGTCGCCGATGGCAGCAGGCTTGCCACATAACTTCCCACAACGGTAAATGTCAGAACGCTTCCCATCATAATAAGTCCGTTTCTGACATCCAGATTTTTATTTTTATGATAGGTATACGCGGAAACGGCACTTGCCAATACATCCGACGACAACGCGATCCCAACTGCCATGTAGGGATCCATGTTCAAAAAGGTAATGAGCATTGGACTGACGACTGCTGCCGCACTCATTCCGGCAAATCCGGTGCCAAGTCCGGCTCCCATGCCGGCAAAGAAGGTAACAAGTAGTATCCATAATAACTGCATTTATTTTTCCTCCTTTAAGATCTCGTCCAAATTTTTATCCATCTGTTTTACTGCTTCAAAAAAGGCTTCCCGCGTCTCTTCTGTCATGCCGCAAAAAAGACTTTCGGAAAATCTATCCTGAAGTTTGTGTCCCCGGTCAATGATTGTTTCCGATTTTTTTGTACAATACAATTCCATCTTCCGCCGATCCCCTTTTACCGGTTTCCGCACAAGATAGCCTTCCTGCACAAGGCGGTCCACATTGACCGAGACCAGATTGGCTTTAATATGCCGGATCTCCACGATATCTCGTGCTGTCTTATGATCCGGATTGTTTGCAAGAAACATCAAAATATCAAATGCAGTCTGCGTCACCCCAAGCTCCCGGCACAACGGTTTGCAGATCACATTGTACGCAAGCGCGGTTTTCCGCGCAAATTCAAGACTAAATATCATAAAGGCTCCTTTCGTTCACTTTTGAATAGTTCATTTTTGAACTATCATAGCAAAAAAGAGCCTTAATGTCAAATCTATTTATATAAGGGAAATGATCTAATATAGACGCTCATAGATGGCACGCACCTCATCCCGGTCAAGTTCGGTATAATTGTTTGCCATCAGACGTCCCTGGCTGGTCATTACATTTTCTGTAAAATCCTCCAGTTCTTCTTGGGACACCCCATACTCGTGCAGTTCCTTTTTCGGGCAGAGATGATTTAACAGGGTTTCGAGTTCATCATACACGGCGCTCTTGTCGCAGGCAAGAATTTCCGCAAGCATTGCATTGAGCTGCTGAATCCGTCCTTCCGGCGCCAGCCGGAGATAGGTCTTTAAAACTTCCGTGAAAATGGCGTAATTCGACTCGCCATGCGGCACATGATACCTTGCCCCCAGCGGATAACTCATTGCATGGACAGCGGCACAGCCCGCATTACCAAATGCAATACCGGCAAATGTACTTGCCAGCTGAAATTCCTTCAGATCCACCATACGCGCCTCTTCTCCCTCTGCCGCAATCCTCTTGTAACCCCCTAAAATCATATGAATCGCCTTCGTCGAATACATTCGCGTAAATGCATTGGCTTTGGGCGAAAGATACGACTCCACGGCATGGATCAGCGCATCGATCGAACTTGTAGCAAAGAAGCGGAACGGCAGTCCCTGCAGCAGTTCCGGGATCAGCACCGCCGCGTCGGCAAACAATGCCGGCTCTGCCAGTCCCAGTTTGGTATGGCGGCTTTTTAATTCCAATATGGAAATATTTGTCACTTCGCTTCCCGTACCGCACGTCGTCGGCAGGATAAAAAGTTCTTTTCCTTTTTTTGCCGGAATCTTATGGTCGTAGAGGTCAAGCACCGGCGATACTTTTTCCAACGCAAATAATTTTGACACATCGATGATCGTACCGCCCCCGATAGCAAACACGCGGCGGTAATAACAGTTTTTAATGTCTGCGTAAATGGCTTCTACCATCTCGTCATACTCTGCACCATGCATCAGATGTGTCGGTTCGCCGGTTCCGTATTTTTCTACATAAACGACGGTCGCACCGCTTACATATTGGGAAAAATATGGTTCAAAGATATATTCATTTGATAAGATCAGATCACCTTTTCCAATTTTGTATTCGTCACAAAATTCCTTACAGGTATCGCACATAAAAATTTCCGGTTTTACTGCAAATTGTTTCATTGGGATTCCTCATTTCTACACATTTTGTCGCGCATTGTTACATATTTTCTTTGATTGCTTCTTCTAATATATCAAGTCCTGCCTGTAACTGTTCGTCGGTGATAACAAGCGGTGCCAGGAAACGCAGAACATTGCCGTAAATTCCTGCATTTTCTATAATAAGTCCCTTTTGTGCTGCCGACTGAATGACCTTGCTTGTCAGTTCTGCTGCCGGTTCTTTACTTTCAGCATCTTTTACCAGTTCCAGTCCGATCATGGCACCCATTCCACGCACGTCGCCAATCACCGGATATTTTTCTTTCCACGATTCATACGTCTCCATCACTTTTTTGCCAATTTCGCAGGCGCGGTCAGCCAGTTTTTCGCGTTCCATAATTTCAATGGTTTTCAGGGAGGCGGCACAGGCAAGTGGATTTCCACAATACGTTCCACCGATGATTCCCGGCGTCACTTTTTCCATAATTTCTTCTCTGGCAATGACAGCACTCAGCGGAAGGCCTGCCGCAATAGACTTCGCAGTTGCCAAAATGTCCGGCGCACATCCTGCTTCTTTCCAATATTCAGAAGCAAACATTTTACCGGTACGGCAGAATCCCGACTGCACTTCGTCTGCCACCAGACAGATTCCATATTTATCACAGATCTGGCGCACGGCTTTGACCCATTCAATTGGTGCCGGGATAAATCCTCCCTCGCCCTGCAGAGGCTCTACAACCATCGCAGCCACCGTCTCCGGCTGTGCACATTCCTCAAACACTTTCTCGATGCTTTTTACATAATATTCCAGTCTCTTATTCTCCGGCATTCCTTCCGGCGCACGATAATAATACGGAAATTCTGCGCGGTAAACGCCATCCGGAAATGGTCCCATGCCGACTGCATAGGCCTTTTTTGAAGTCATTGTCATGGTCATCAGGGTTCTTCCGTGAAATGCCCCGGAAAATACAATGATGTTCGGTCTGCCCGTATATGATTTTGCAATCTTTACCGCATTTTCATCTGCTTCTGCCCCGCTGTTGGCAAAGAACGTTCTTTTTTTGTCACCTTTTACCGGCACGATCTGATTTAATTTTTCTGCCAGTGCCACATATCCCTCATGTGTCACGATATTAAACATGCCATGAAAATATTTTTCGGACTGTGCTTTGACCGCCTCAATGATCTCCGGCTGGCTGTAGCCGACATTCAATACGCCGACACCTCCTACCCAGTCAAGGAAAATATTTCCATCCAAATCCTCAACCATTGCTCCCTCTCCCCGTTCAATCGCTACCGGGTAAACACATTTTACAGCCGTCGCCGTCGCCGCTGCACGCCGGTCGATCAACGCTTTGGACTTCGGTCCCGGTACTGTCTCCGTTACAATTTTCGGTAATGCCTGTCTTAATTCCATAATAAATTCCTCCGTTCTGTGAGTGGTTTTGTTTGTTGTTTCAGATACTAGCACAATTTTTTTACATACACAACGTTTCCCGGCCTAAATTTTTATTTGCTTTTTGTGCTGAATGACAAAATTTTATTGATTTTCATTTTTTACTCTGTTACACTAAAGAAAACGAGAATGGAAAGGAGTTTGTATCATGTCATATTCACTGCATTATTTTATCCGAAAAACTTCCACGCGCTATCAGCTGACACAGCTTGCCGGAAACGCAGGACTTCACGCTGATATTTCGTGGGTTTACCTAATGGAAGATATTGAAAATACGGACTTTCTGCGTGGTGGCGAACTTGTCATCACAACCGGCATGTCGATCCACTCGGAGCAGACTCTCCTCGCCTTTGCTGCGTCATTAAAAAGAAAACAGGCCTGCGGACTCCTGCTCAATGTCGGACATTATATCACGAAAATCCCTCTGTCGCTCATCTCCTACTGTGACGAAAATTCCCTGCCGCTTTTTACGATGCCGTGGAAAATTCACATTGCCGACCTTATGGAGCAGTATTGCAATGAGATTACGATCCAGCGAAATATCCGCTCACAGATTGAGAGTGCTTTTGAGAAACTGCTTTTTTCATCTCCCGCAGACGAAAGTGCACTTGCCCTCCTTGCCCGCTACGGCTGTCAGACCGGCGACACCTATCATATCACGGCAAGCCGCGACCCCATCCCATCCGCCACGCATTCTCTCCCCATGAATGATCTGTATTACGGCATCTTTTTTCCGGGCGAGTTTTCGGACACCCCCCATCCTTTTTCCTACGGGATTACTGTCTGCAACGACCTTTGCTCGCTGTATACTGCACACCGTCAGGCATACGAAGCCTATTTAGTCAGCCGGATCAAAAATCAGCCGGTCGTTTCTTATGAAGAAATTGGTCTTTACCGCACTGTATTTTCCATTCCCGACACCTCTTCCCTAATTGCCCTGTCTATGCCGCTTTTGCGCCCGCTCCTAAGTTATGACAAAAAGCACCACACGGATTATTTTTCCCTGCTCCGCCTCTACCTCGAACACGGGAAAAGTGTACAGGCAGCCGCCAAAGTGGTCTATACTCATCGAAACACCGTAAATTACCGCATTGGAAAGATCAAAGAACTGCTTGCCGCCGACTTTGACTCTCTGGCACAATGCTGCGAATACGAACTTGCGTTTCACATCTATGATGTACTTTCAGCCACTGCGCCGGAAGTATGGGAAAACCTGAGTTGAGGCCAACTGCATCTTGACAAACCTTCTAATAAAGTATACATTATTAGAAGGGTCAACCCCATTGAAAACCATTTCAGAAAGTGAGGAATAGAAAATGAGTGAATGTACTCATGATTGCTCTTCCTGCAGTTCAAACTGCTCCGGAGCACAACCACAATCATTGATAGCAAGCCCGCATGAGGGCAGTTCGATAAAGAAAGTTATTGGCGTCGTCAGCGGAAAGGGCGGTGTCGGAAAATCCATGGTAACCGATCTTCTCGCTGTGGCATTTAGCCGCAAGGGATATCATTGTGCCATTATGGATGCCGATATCACGGGGCCTTCGATACCAAAAGCATTTGGTCTGACGCAAAAAGCAGAGGGAACTCAGGATACCATTTATCCGGTTAAAACAAAGACCGGTATCGACGTTATGTCGATCAATCTTCTTTTGGAAAATGAAACCGATCCTGTCATCTGGCGTGGCCCGGTCATCGCCGGCGCTGTGAAACAATTTTGGACGGACGTTCTGTGGGAAGATGTCGATTATATGTTTGTCGATATGCCGCCGGGAACCGGTGATGTCCCGCTTACGGTGTTCCAGTCACTGCCGCTTGATGGCATCGTTGTCGTTACGACGCCACAGGATCTGGTATCCATGATCGTAGGAAAAGCCGTCAAAATGGCGGAAATGATGGACGTTCCTGTACTTGGTATCGTAGAAAATATGAGTTATGTAGAATGTCCGGACTGCGGAAAGAAAATTTCCATCTTTGGCGAAAGCCACGTAAAAGAAGTTGCTGACAAATACGATCTTCTCGTACTCAGCCAGCTTCCGATCAATCCTTCACTTACGGCAGCAGTCGATGCCGGAAAGGTAGAAGATTTGGAATTTTCTTACATGGATGATGCTGTTAAGATCATCGAAAACACAGAACAGAAAGTGTGAGCCTAACAATGGAAACATGTTATATATTCGGTGCAGGGGATTTTACTCCCTGCACCATTGATTTAACTTCAAAAGATTTGGTAATTGCGGCAGACGGAGGATATGACTATCTCATCCGTCTTGGTTTACGTGCCGATGTCGTATTGGGCGACTTTGACTCCGTCACTTCCCCGGATTTATGGGACGATGCAATCTGCGAAAAATTGACCTATCCGCCGGAAAAAGACGATACCGACATGATGCTCGCCATCAAACTCGGTCTTTCCCGCGGCTACCGCGAATTTGCCATTTATGGCGGTCTTGGCGGCAGACTCGACCACACCATTGCCAATATCCAGTCCCTTACCTATCTCGCAGGCGAAGGTGCTGCCGGTATTTTATACGGTGATTCTTATGCACTTACCGTCATCAAAGACAGTAGTTTTACCGTTCCAAAAGATGCCACCGGCATGGTGTCCGTATTTTCCCTCAGCGATTCCAGCGAAAATGTATCGATCAAGGGCTTGAAATACGAAGTGGATGGAGTTACACTAACCAATGCATTTCCACTCGGAGTAAGTAACGAAACAACTGCCAAAAAAGGCATTATCAGTGTGGGATCCGGTACTTTGTTGATTTTATGGCATCCGTAAGACACTAATGCCGGATTCCCCTTTTCCCCTTTCATGACAATTTTCTTCCTTTTCATGGATGTATTTCCCATATTTCGACAAATTATGATAAACTATCTTTAGAGACTTAGTCATTTTTGTGTATGACAACGTGGGAAACTCACAGTCTGATAAGCACGCCGCTTACCGGGCTTGTGCTGCAAAAAAGGCAGTTATCCGTATTTCAGACAACTGCCTTTCCATTTTGTCAAAGATAATTTGTTATCTTTATCGTACGTTCAAAGTTACTTTCGTACTTGCTTTTCCAACCTTGATCTTTACGATTCGTTTTCCTTTTTTCAATGCTTTCACTTTGATCGTAATTTTTCCGGCTTTTTTCGTGATCTTCTTTACTTTAATCTTCTTTCCGGATACTTTTACAGCATCGGTTGTTACTTTTTTCGGATTCTTTGCGGCAACCTTAATTACAATTTTTACCGTTTTTCCTTTTTTCGTATTGATTTTTTTCTTTGCTGCCACAATTTTCTTTGCCGGGTTTTTCTTTGCTGCCGGCGTTTCGCTCAGAACGATGACACTTGGGTTTGCATCCGGTGTCGCACTTGGAGCTGCGCTTGGGCTGACACTTGGTGTCGCGCTTGGATTGGTACTTGGAGCCGCACTAGGGCTGACACTTGGTGTCGCCGACGGCGTTGCACTCGGATCCGGCTGTGGTCTTTCCTCTTCAAATGGTTCGGATGGCACTTTCGCCTCTGGAACTGTCTTTACGCGATACACGGTCTCTCCAGCATTTTCTGCTGCGTACACAAAAGAAGTAATACCACGCAGAATCTGCTCCGGTGAGTAGTTCATAACACTGGCTGACAGTTTTTCCTGATCCAGATCAACAAATTCCAAAATGGCATCCGCAAGTGTATGACCATTTTTCACAAAATCCACATTTTCTGTTTCAATCATTGGATGAATTCCAAATTCTCCCAGCATCGTCAATGTCTGCGCTGCTGTCTCTGCATTATTTGAGGCATCGGAGTCCCCATAATATCCATGGGTATTCTGCATTTTTCCGGCAAAACGAATGACTTTCTGACAAGCCTTTTCTACGGATTCATCGTTCATATAAGAAGCCAATGGCTGAACCGCCATAACAGCGTCATCAACATACGCTAAGAGACCATACTCTTTATCAGCTACAACTGCTTCATCCGCATATGGAGCAATAATTCCCGCCTCTACATTTTCTACAATTTTGTCCACAAGTTCCTCTCTTGTGCAGTAATTGTCGCCTTCCGGCAATGTATAATCTCCGGAATCAAATGCAAAAAGCATCATTCGTTCTGCATTATCGCTCTTATCTGTCTCATAAAGTTTTTTCGAAGCCATCTTTTCAATCAGATCATAGCCGCCTGTCGTACGGGCATCCATACCAAGTGCAGTCATTGCAAGAACTACATAGGCAAAACTCTGCTCTGACGCTTTTTTCGAGGAAAAAGTCTCTTCCGTTATGTTAGTCTTTGTAACTGCATCGTAAGTAGTTCCTTCCGTTGCAAGTTCTTTCAGCTGGCGTGTCAATTTGTACTTCACTTTTCCGTAAAATTCCGGTGCTTCAAATCCCGCACGGGCAAGGGAAAATACTACATACAATTCATTGACGTTTCCCAATCCGGGGATATGTCCATCTGCAAAATACGAATTGTAAATTTCTTTTGCAGCAATTCCCTGCGCTTTTTTCATAGAAGCTTCCGCAGATTCAACGGCAGGTGTTTCCGGATTTAAAGAGGTATCATCAGCAAATACCGACGCTTCTGTAGACAGATCATCATAAGTGTAGATCAAGCTGATCTGGTCACCTTCCTGAAGTACATAGGAACCCATTCCTACATTGCTGTACTGTCCATTGACATAGAAACTCCAGTAATACCAATTTTTTCCTGCTTATTCTGTTCCCATCCCATTGATGGATTCCAGATAAGGACCATATCCCGTATCTGGAATATCATAGTTGTCTTTGTAATCAGAAGCGTCCAATGCCGCTTTTACTGCTGCAACGGCATTTGTTCCTTTATCAACCTGAACCGGGGTTTTATCGATTGCCACGGTCTTTGTTCCATCGAGACTCTTTCCCTGTGCTGCTACATATACAACAATCTTTTCTGTCTTAGTTTCACTTGCATACGCTGTCAATGCCGGCTCATTCCATGTAAAAATGGATGAAAATACAAGCGCAATGACAAGACATATGCTCCACACTTTTTTTCTCTGTTTCATGAGAATCCTCCTTGTTAATATATTTTTTCCATAGCTTACTATAACACTATCTTGAAAAAAAGTAAACAAAAAGGCAATTATATTTCTCTTGTACTTTTATAAAAAAAAGAGTATAATATAGATGTGTAAGATTTTTGCAATTACTAAGGGGGTAAATTTTATGGAGGAGGAACTGTTATTTTTTGATGAGTTAACAAAAATATATAATCGAAAAGGATTTTTTACGTATACAGCTTTGCTGTTAGAAGAACATCCGGGGATAGACTTTTGCTTAATTTATTGGAATATTCAACAATTTAAAGTATTAAATAACCTATTTGGACTGCAGACAGGAGATCAAATTTTAATTCATATTGCAGATATTTTACATAATGAATTCTCCGATCAGATTGCTACCTATGGGCGGCTTGAAGCGGACAATTTTATTTGTTGTGTTCCCAAACAGGTGATAGATGCGGGGGATTGGAAAGATTTGCTTGATATTTCATTTTCCATTTCCGGTTCTACGTATAATTTTTATTCTTGCTGCGGATTATATCAGATTGAGGACCGCACTCTTCCAATCAACAAAATGGTTGATATGGCACGTCTTGCCATGAACAGTATAAAA
>OIXG01002891.1_pt1 | contig 12147 bp, 7 predicted proteins | sample 1587731 | NCBI WGS metagenome assembly OIXG01 (sample SAMEA3888908, study PRJEB22519) | human gut metagenome | biome: human gut; feature: human-associated habitat; material: faeces | place: Denmark | collected 2010
ATGTATGCACAACCGCTGAACTACCTTGGGTAGGATTGATATTCACTATGGCTCCCAACCCCGTTGTCGTACCCGGGTTACTCGTATCCCAGAATGATTTACCGGATTCCCCAGCATACCATGTCTTTCCATTCTGATACCATAAATCAAAATTAGCATTATATAATGCGATAGCCGCCTCCGTAGTAAACTCTACGATTTCGCTTGCCACCTCTTCCGTATCCTTATAGATAAAACGGTATTGATATTTTGTTGCAGGAGTCAAGCCCGTAATCCTTACCGAATAGGTATCGTTTTCACCTACGGTCAGATACGCAACCGGAGTCCAAGCCTCGTCTGTTGCCAGTTTATATTCCATCGCCAACTTGCTTTGATCCAAGACACCTGCCTTTGAAAGCACCTTCCCCTCCAAGTAAGCAAATGAACTCCAAGCGTTCGCCGCACTTGCCGATAGAGTTGTCTTAGCGGTCAGAGGCACACCTATGGTGAAATTATAGGTCTTGATTGTTCCGTCCAAAGTAATATCAATACTGGTAGAACCATTTGGCGAGTCAGCCACTTTATACATCAAGCGAACATTATCTCGAGCTTTTACCGCACGAACGGTATCTTTCTTAGAATGTAGTGTACCCTTTTGATTCGTTACGCTCGTTGAGATAATCAACGACTTCTCGGGAACTGGGAAATAGGCCTTTGCTGTCTCGTTCTTACCTAACTCAAAGGTAAGGCGGGTTCCAGTTTGGTCTGCCGAATCAGCCACAACAATGGTCGCAGACTTAAAGCTTTTCTTGAACAGCTCGTCAAATTCAACAGTCACCAAGACATTCGCCAATGTACAGATAACTTCGGCCGTCACATCCTTTCCTGCCATAACCTCTACCTCAGCTGATCCCACATAATAGGGCTTATCAAACTCGGCAGCTTTACCATCGAAGCCATTTGAAGAGGCTTTCACCACGTATTTACCCGTAGGCAAGGAAAATCGCTCTCCATCCCACGCCGTATAGTCATCCGTTTCCTTAACAACACCTCCTTGATCATTCAAGATTTGTACCGCCAACTGTTTGGGATTATAAACAACCTCCTCACTTCCCGCTTTGGTGGCTGTGGAATTATTGGTCGTTATATCCATACTTAAATAACCGGTATTTTTCATGGATGTATCATCCTCGGCCTGGCAAGCGACCAAACCTAATACCAACACAAAAAATAAAAGTGTATATATTGTCTTCATATTATTCAGCCACTTTTACACTTAATTTATCTTTTACGACTTTACCATCATTATCTTCCACCGTAATATTAAATACGTGTCCTTCTGGATCTGTTGTAACACCTCCACCAGTACTTGGATCTAGCAACAAACTAAAAAAGGCATGTACCGGAAATTCATAGCTCTTTTCTCCACCAACAGGTAAAGTTACACCCATTGACGTCAACGTCTCTCCTAAAGCTTCATTTCCTATCAATTTAAACTCTTCACCAAATAGATCTTTAACTATTGACGCAAAAAGCTCATTTCCTCCCTTTATCGCGACAGTGATATTTTTCAAGCGGAAATAGGCGCCATTGAACAGCCAAAAATCGGACATTGCATAGTTGTGGTCTGATTGAGTGGATGTAAGACGGGGGTACTTTGCTTCTGCATTTTGTTCGGGAGTATTGTAATTACTCCAATATTTGCCATCAATCAGTCGGGGAATAGCACCGAAATTGTTACGCAACGGCTGAACCATTTCCGTTTTTTTGCGTTGCAACTGTTTTCCTACTCCTTGCATGCTAATATTCAAATCAAAACCCTTGTAATCGGCATTTAAAGTGGCGCCATATAAAAAACGGGGTTGTGAATTACCCAATAATACTCTGTCTCTGTCCGGAGAGATCGGTGAATGATCGGTTGGATCGGCTTTCAGATACTTGATATCACCCGGTTTCACATTATTATTCATCACCGGAGTATTCGCTATTTCTTCCGATGTTTGGAAAATACCATCTGTACGATATCCGTACCATTCGTTGAAATAGCTACCCATTCTCTTTATTCGGTCTCCTAAAAATTGATTTCCTCCAAGGTAGCCCATTTCAGAGCGATAGTCGCTTAGATTGGCAGATATTCCGTAATGAAAGTCATTGATATGATCGTTCCAGCTCATTTCAATTTCAAAACCGGTTGTTTTCATCTTGCCGGTATTCTGTTGAGGGTTGTCATATCCTACATAATCCGGTATATCTACATCCAAAATCATATCCTTAGTTATCTTGTAGTAATAGTCTGCAGTCAACCGCAAACGTCCGTCCAATAAGGCTACATCGAGTCCTAATCCGAATGTTTTTGTTGTTTCCCATGATATATTGCGGATGGCGTATTGCCACTGTGCGGCAGTAAGATAGGAAGTAGCATTATTACCTTCATAAAATAATTGGTCACTATAAGCCAGTAAAGGCAAATAAGGGTATTCTCCGACACGGTCATTACCCAATAAGCCATAAGACGCACGGAATTTCAGAAAAGACAGCGGTTTGATATGGAGATTCTTAAAGAATGGTTCTTCGCTGATGACCCACCCGCCGGATATGGAAGGAAAATATCCGATACGATGTTTCTTGTCGAAGCGGGAAGAACTGTCACTACGCAGGTTAGCCTGAAGCAAATACCGATTGTTATAATTATACATAATTCTACCGAAAGCAGATCGGTAAGCAGTGTGCTTGGCATTGCCATTATTGAACTGATAGTCACTTGAACCTCTGTCAAGATAGGGGTATTGTGTCAACTCAAAATGATCGCGGGAAGCCTTGAGGTCTTCCGTTTTATAGGTATTGTCTTCATACCCCAGAAGTAAAGTTAATGTGTGATTACCAAGCGTACAGTCATAATTGGCGAACAACTGTTTGGTAATGCTTTGCTTATTGCCTCTTGATTCACTTAGTTGTGTAGAACCATAGTCTGTAATGGCGCCAATCAGTTCATCCGGATTCTCTGCACTAAAGTATTCGATACGCTTTCTGAACTCCTTTGTACGTGAATCGTTATAAATGGGAGATAACACGGCTGATAATTTCAATCCCTTGACCGGAGTCAGATACAAAGCTATTTTCCCACTGACCTGATTGTAATACTCTTTTTTGTTACCGCCATAATGTAACTTTGCATAGGGATTATCTCCTGATTTTCCATCGGCTATACGTCCGTCGCTCCAAGTAGCGGCATAAACCTGAGGAAACAAGTTACTGGCATCCATAGGATCGTATGTCGGCTTGGTATAACTGGATCTCTTTACACTGATATCAAATGCCGCAGAAATATACTTGTTGATTTTTATATCATTATTCATACGAACAGTGAAACGCTCATAATCACGGTTGTTGTACAAACCGTCAGCATAGTCATATCCGAAAGTGGCTTTGGTTCGTATATGTTCCGTTCCTCCTGCGATGCTGAAAGAGTGTGTCTGTTTGGTAGCTTTGTTCTTTAGCAAGACGTTTCTCCAATTCGTATTGGGATATTTATCTGGATTTTCGCGGTTATACTCCATGTAATTATCTATCGTTGTAGCAGCGTATGTAGGATACTCGTCGCTTCCATTACCAGCATCGTTCCAACGTAGCTCATTAGTCATTTCCATGAAGCGTTGTACATCTACAAAATCCGGTCTGGCGGTAGGTTTGTCTATCCCGAATTCATAAGAATATTCCAAAGAGAGTTGGTTAGTCTTGGCTCGTTTGGTTGTTACAATAATAACGCCTGCTGCAGCTCTGGAGCCATAAATAGCAGCTGAAGCAGCATCTTTCAGTGCAGTGATACTTTCCACGTCGTTGGGGTTGATATCATTAATGTTATCGGCAGGCACACCATCTACTATCACCAATGGGCTGCTTTCGCCAATCGTAGTGATACCACGAATGCGTATCGCACTTTGTGCTCCAGGAGCATTGTTAGTACGAGTAACAGTGACTCCCGACATGGCACCTTGCAGTGCTGTAGACAACTGTGCAACCTTTCGATCGGTGATCCTGCTACCCATGACAGAACTTACAGAACCGGTCAAGTCCTTTTTCTGTGCTGTGCCGTACCCGATAACGACCACCTCGTCTAATCCTTGGGATGCCTCTATCAAAATGACATCAATAACATTCTTATAATCATCCACTTTAACTTCCGTCGTCTCGTATCCAATGAACTGATAAGATAGAACACTTCCGGCCGAGACTGTTATCATATAGTTTCCGTCCATGTCGGAGATCACTCCAGTCTTTCCGTCTTTATCGGCTATGGTTGCTCCAGCCATGGGTTCACCGTGTTTATCAGTGATACGCCCTTTGACAGTCTTTCTACTAACAGTCTTTTTGACTTTTTTCAAAATAACATAGTTTCGGTCAAACTCATACGTAATGTTGCTATGGGCAAAAAGCTTATTTAAAGTTTCCTTTATCGAAGCCTTCTTTAATGAGAGAGTAACAGGCTTGCTTACGTCAACTTCATTCTTGTTGTACAAGAAGCTATATTGGCTTTGCTTTTCAACCATATTCAATACTTCCGAAATGGATGCGTCTTTCACTTGTAATGTGATTGTTTGCTTCTCCTGTGCCAATGCCGGCAGAGAAAAGCAGAGCAACATGATAACTGGAAAACAAAAAGCAGCCCGCCACTGCTGAGCAGTTTTCTTCAGTTTATTCCAGTTTCTACTGTTTAATAATTCTTTTGACATGTTTCTTTAAAGATTTAATTGTTAGCAAATTCTAATAATAAGATTAGTTTATTTTATGTAGTTTGCCTAAGTATTCATAAGGCGATTCCAAATTGTAATCACACACGTTGATAATCATATTTTTTTTTAAATCTAAAAAAAAACGCAAGAAGATGTGGAATTTTCTTTTTAAATCGCCCTTTAAACAAGAATAGTTTATTTTATGCCTTAAGAACCTTTGCATATTACTTTTTAAAAAACAATGTATGAAAAAAATTTGCTATTATTGTATAGGAATTCTTTCCTTGTTTTCCTGTCAGCAGGAAACAGAACTCGCAGAGACCTCTCCTTCAGGCGGGGAGCAGATACAATTTGTTTTGGCTGTAGACAATGACAAAAATACACGCGTGACTACTGACGACAGCTTTAAGACTTTTTTTAATGAAGGAGATGCGGTTGGTGTTTTTGCGGTATCGCATTTACCGGGTAATTCAACAGCGCTTCAATCTCAAGGTAATTACATAGACAATCGAAAATTAACACTTAAAAACGGAGAATGGATAATGGAAGGAACTCCTGTCTATTTTCCAAAGAATGGAGAAATTCTCGATTTTTATGCTTATTATCCTTACTCCAAAAACATTAATCCTACAGCAATCAACTATGATGCTTCCAAATCCATGTATGACTTGATGCTGGCAAAAACAGTAGACTTGGCCTCATCTTCCGGAACAGTGCAATTATTATTTAAACATCAACTGACGTTAGTGGACGTCAAACTAATTTCGGGCGGTGGGAAAAATATAGAGATGAAAAATGTAATACCCGCCTGTACGTTTAATCTCGCTCAAATTGGTACACCTGATAAAATGAAGCTTGCAGATGAAGAGACATCTATGGGAAATATAGATTTCGATGAAGAACGGAAAAAGAATTTCAGAGCTTACATACCTTCTCAGCCTCTACAGGAACTGTCTTTTATTATAAAAGCCGGAAATTCGGAACATGAATATTCTCCCGCTAATAAACAGTTTGAACCTGGTAAAGCTTACAGTTATCAGATAGCTTCAAAACTTGTAGATTTGCCTTCATTGCCCAACTGCTATATGGTGAAGCCTGGTGGAGAAATTACTTTTCCCGTATTGAAAGCGTACGAAGTCTGGCGGCAGGAATCCTACTGCGGGAATCCGGATTTGTCCGGAACTTTGAGCGCATCATTGTTGTGGATGGACACAGAAGACCTTATTCCTGAACAAGGTATAATTTTAAGTAAAGACGGACAACAGGCAGATAAAAGTACGATTACTGTGAGAACATCTGCCGGCAAGCAAGGAAATGCTGTCATTGCAGTAAAAATCGGTAATGATACCCGTTGGGTATGGCATATTTGGGTAACAGATTACAATCCGGATGAGCACACTTATGCCTATGACAACAATGGAGACGGAGTGACAGATTACTACTTTATGGACCGCAATTTAGGCGCCTTGACTGATGATGCAAACAATCCTAATTCTGTCGGTTGCTTTTATCAGGGAGGTAGAAATACCCCATTTCCTACTAGTTCTGTCACATTTCCCGGAGAAGGAGCATCCGTCGCGGATATCCAATTGTTCGGACACAACGGAAATAAGCCGAAGATTAATGTAGCAGGTATTTGGGGAGACGACCAAGGACAGTCTATTCGTCGTGTATTGAAGGATCCTTTGCTATTTATCTCTGCAAAAAGCGAGCCCTATAGTTGGGTGACTACTAATCCAAATGCCTCTAACGACCTTGCCGCTGACTTTTGGCCTAACAGTAAAACAAAGGGAAAGACTATTTATGACCCGTCGCCTGCGGGCTGGATGCTTCCCTTCTACAAAAACGGGAAATCGCCTTGGGGGAATCTGCCGACTACGTATACTGAATACCTGGCTTCGGCAGGAACTGCGTTCGGTAACTATCCTTTGGCAGGAAGATTAAAATTCGATGGCACTTTCCAATGGGCAACAAAGTCGGCAATGATTTATTGCGGAGAGTCTTCCTCCAATCTAAAGACTTATATGGTAATGCTTGCAAAAGACCAAAACAAAATAGATAATAATTATTATAGTCGTGCCAACGCTATGCCGGTACGCTGTGTGAAAATTGCAGAATAAAACGAATTAATTATATGAAATTATGAAAATAAAACAATTGATGATATTGTCATTTTGCCTGTGCGGCTTGGCAGCTTGTGAAGACATCTATAAAGGCGGTGAAAACCATCAGCAAACAGAAGTTGCCGTTTTGTTCAAGCCATCTATCACTTCATATGACAAAGATGAAGTCGAGAAGTGGGAAGAAGGTGAAACGGTAGGTGTTTATATGATACGGAATAAAGCCGATTTTTCATTAGAGAATTCGATCAACCAAATTTTCAATAAAAAAATGCAAGTTCAGGCGGATGGCATGTTAAAGGTCTCCGGAGAAGAGCCTGCTTTTTTGTATCCGACAGATGCGACAAAGGTGGATTTTATTCTCTATGCACCATGGAATCCAAGTCTGGAAGAGAATGTACTGCAACTTGACGTCCGGAATCAAGCAAAATCAGATTTTTGCGATTATCTTTACAGCAATAATGCTAAAAACAAGTATCGTACAACCACACCGGTAAAAGTGGTATTCAAACATGTTTTTGCGAAAATGATCTTTCATATTAGAAACGGTGAAGGTATTAGTGCGGAAGACCTAAAAGTGTTGAGACTGACTTGTTCTGATTTGCCGGCAATAGGGAAATTTTCTTTGGGAACCGCCGAAATGACAGAAATGGAAGCGGGAGATATCCCTGTTTCTGTTTCATCAGAAGGTTCTTATGGAGAATGTGTCTTACTTCCAAGTACGGGAAACGGGCTTCTACTATTTGATGTTGCCGGAAATCAGTATAGAAAAAAAATAGGGAACATGACATTTGAAATGGGAAAACAATATACCTTTGACATTGTGGTTTCTCTGCCCGGCATTGAAGTTAATTTAAAAGAGATTGAAGATTGGGATGTAGAAACTTTTTCATGATTAAAGAATATTTCTGAAAAACATTCTCGGGGGATAATACTTGTTAATAAATTATCCCCCAATGACCATGGCTATAAGGACAGTATATATAATACCTTAAATAACAAATGAAAGAAAAACATGTCATAGATGATTTTGAATTAGTCAATCGGATGCGGAAAAACGATCAACATGCCTTTTCCACTCTTTTTATTAAGTACCATTCTGACCTGTTGTTATACTGTGGGACTTTTATTGCAGACAGAAACGAATGTGAAGATATTATTCAAAGCATATTTTTGGAACTTTGGGAAAAAAGAACAGAATTGAGTATTGATACTTCTTTGAGAAGTTTCTTGCTGAGAGCTGTACGGCATGACTGCTATGATGCAATCAAGCATCGTAAAATAGTTGAGAGTCATATAGCTTATGTACTTGAATGCTCTACTGCAACCAATTGGGATGTAGATCATTATGTAAGCTATTCTGAACTTGAGACACAAATAAATACATTGTTGGAACAATTTGATAAAAAGTCTGTCGATGTGTTTCGTATGAGTCGTTTCCAATCTATTAAATATGATGATATCGCAAGAAAAATGAACGTGTCAAGAAGAACCGTTGAGGTACGCGTTGGAAATGTATTGAAATACCTTAGAGATAACCTGAAAGATTTATGGCCTTTGTAACCTATTTTATTAATTATCTAACAATATAATAAATTAAATAATGGATCAACAAGAATACATAGATGAACTGATTATAAAGTGTTTGTCAGGCGAAGCGGGAGTTGATGAATCTAAAGAGTTGTCTCGTTGGATGGATGCGGACAAGAAGCATTTGGCTTATTTCCTGAAGATGAAGAATATCTGGGATATCTCTCATCCTGCATTTGATATTGAAAGCATTCAACCTCAGTACCGGCTGGAACAACTCTTAGAGAAAATAAAAGGAAGGCAAAGAAGAAATCGGCTTGAAATTTTCGTCAGAACTTGGCAACGGATAGCTGCTTTCATAGCTGTTCCATTGCTTCTTTCGACTTTCTATTTGGGATATCTTCAGAAGAAAGAATCGACAAATTACGTCTGGCAAGAACTGAACGCTTTATATGGCACACGAACTAAAGCAGTGTTACCTGATGGTAGTGTAGTTTGGATGAACGGTGGTAGTACATTGCGTTATCCGCTTCCTTTCGAAGGTAAAAAGCGTGATGTCGAGTTGAAAGGTGAGGGCTATTTTCAAATAGCTCCTGATAAAAAACGTCCATTCATTGTACATACGCCTCGTCTTGATATTGAAGCTTTGGGAACGGAATTTAATGTCTATAGTTATGATAGTGACAGTTTGACGCAAGTTACATTGGTCACAGGCAGTGTATGTGTTTCGTCCAAAGAACGTCGAATTCTTATGAATCCGAATGAACGTATCGTTTACAATCACCGCAACAAAGATTATCAATTATATTTGGGTAATCCTGAAAAATGGTGTTCATGGAAGCAGGGAGAATTAGTTTTCCGCAATGAACCGTTGCAGGATATTTTTAAACGGTTAGGTCAAATGTATAACATCAGTTTCCAATTGGATGAAATGAGTAAAAATCTGATCTGTCATGCAACTTTTAAAGATGAATCATTGGATAGGATTTTGCACTTATTGGAAAAAACTATGTCAATAGAGTGTCAATATCTTAAGAATGGAAGTAGCGATCATACTGAAAAACAATATGTTAAAATCAGCTGTAAAAAAAGAAATTAATAAATTATGAAGAAATATTATCTGTTGTGCGTCATGACATTTACTGCGATAAGTTCAATTTTCGCTCAGAAACAATACACTCTTACATCTCCTGACGAAAATCTGCAGACAAATGTGTATGTAGGAGAAAAAATTGAGTACCAAATTCAAAATAAAGGAAAAATTTTATTGGAAAATTCTCCGATAGCACTGACACTCGTTAATGGAAACACATGGGGAGAACAACCCAAAGTCATTAAAGCGAATCATTATGAGAAAAAAGGCAATATTGTTTCTCCTTTTTACCGTGCAGATTCAATAACCGAAAACTATAAGTCGCTTGTGCTTCGCTTTAAAGGAGATTTCAGTATCGAGTTTAGAGCCTACAACGATGGAATAGCGTATCGCTTCATTAATCACTCCAAACAACCTTTCTGCATCAAAAATGAGACGGTAGAGTACCATTTTCCTGATAATTATCAGGTCACAGTTCCTTATGTCAGGGAAAATGAAGGAAATATAGAAGCACAATTCTTTAATTCATTTGAAAATGTGTATGAAACCACATCGCTTACAGGCTATAACCCTAAACGTCTGAGTTTTCTGCCACTATTGGTCGATACGGGCACCGGAGTAAAAATGTGCATTACTGAGACCAATCTGGAGAATTATCCGGGACTCTATATGAATATTTCCCAAACGCATCCACATACAATGGCGGGAGCCTTTGCCCATTATCCAAAGTACGTAAAGCAAGGCGGGCATAATAATCTGCAATTACTCGTTACGGAACGTGAACAGTATATAGCAGAGGTGAATGGAGCGCGAACCTTTCCTTGGCGAATTATTGCTATAGCTCAAAAGGATACAGATTTAGCTGCATCAGACTTGAGTTTCTTATTGGCAGAGCCGTCCCGAATTTCAGATATCTCATGGATAAAACCGGGAAAGGTGGCTTGGGAGTGGTGGAATGCGCTTAATTTGGCTGATGTAGAATTTCGTGCTTGGAAAAATACGGATACGTACAAATACTATATTGATTTTGCCGCATCAAAAAATATAGAATATATAATATTAGATGAAGGATGGGCCGAAAACGGTAAAGCGGATTTAATGTGCGTTGTTCCTGAAATTGATTTGAAAGCTTTAATAGACTATGCAGCTACAAAGAAAGTTGGCATTATACTCTGGGCGGGTTATTATGCTTTTCATCGGGATATGGAACAAGTGTGCAAGTACTATTCCAAGTTGGGAGTAAAGGGCTTTAAAGTGGACTTTATGGACCGGGATGACCAAAAAATGACAGCCTTTAATTATCAGGCAGCTCAAGTAACTGCCAAATACAAACTAATACTTGATTTACATGGGACACATAAACCTGCGGGGCTAAACCGAACCTACCCTAATGTACTGAATTTTGAAGGTGTACATGGATTGGAGCAGATGAAATGGAACGATATCAGTAAGGACCAGATGAAATATGATGTTACCATTCCTTTCATTCGCCAGTTAGCCGGTCCCATGGACTACACGCAGGGAGCTATGCTGAATGCAACCAAAAAAGATTTTTACCCTTGCTATTTCAAACCTATGAGTCAAGGAACCAGATGCCACCAACTGGCTCTTTATATGATTCTAGACTCACCGTTGAACATGCTTTGCGATTCTCCTACTCATTACAACAAAGAAATAGAATGTACAGAATTTATCGCTTCCATTCCTACAGTATGGAATGAAACAAGAATTATTGACGGAGAAGTAGGTGAATGGATTATAACTGCCCGGCGTAATAATTCCATATGGTATGTAGGAGGAATCACAAACTGGACATCGCGTGATGTAAAATTAGATCTCTCTTTTTTACCGCAAGGAAAATATAAAATAGAAATCTTCAAAGATGGAATCAATGCAGACCGCAATGCAACGGACTATAAGAAAGATTTTTTTGTAACAGAGGATATTACAAAAATACATAAGCTTCATTTAGCACCAGGAGGTGGATTTGCTATGAAGATAGAGGCCTACTTACCTTAATTTTGTATAGATCATAAACATTTACGCAGCAATGGCTGCAAATTTCACTTCCTCTTACCATAGTCTTTGATTTATTTCCTGGTTAGGCTGAATCCCTAACACGGAAATAGGATATCGACAACTTGAGTACTTGATCATATTTAAGAATTTAGTTAAGACACATTTCTTTTTTTCCTTGCCCATGAATTTCGAAACACATACCTTTGCATCGTGATCACAAAACAACAATAAAACAGATTAACTAACTATTTAAAAAAAGAAAGATTATGGCACTAAAGTATGTTGTAAAGAAAAGAACTTTCGGTTTTGACAAGACAAAAGCTGAAAAGTATGTAGCACAGAATGTTATTACCAATACGGTAAATTTCAGAGATTTATGCAAGGAAATATCCATGTTCGGTATGATTCCCGAAGGCGCAGTGAAACACGTGATTGACGCACTGATTGATGCGCTGAATACAAACCTGAACAAAGGATTGTCGGTGCAGTTAGGTGATTTCGGTTGTTTCCGTCCGGGAATGAACTGCAAGAGTCAGGATGCGGCAGAAGATGTGGATGCCGACACCATCCAACGGGTAAAGATTGTATTTACTCCGGGATATAAATTTAAGGAGATGCTGAATAAGGTCAGTATCTATAAGACGGAAGGAAACGGCAGCAATGCTTCTTCGGGAAA
>OIXG01002892.1_pt1 | contig 12147 bp, 11 predicted proteins | sample 1587731 | NCBI WGS metagenome assembly OIXG01 (sample SAMEA3888908, study PRJEB22519) | human gut metagenome | biome: human gut; feature: human-associated habitat; material: faeces | place: Denmark | collected 2010
CAAAATAGCTTGTAAGCGGTTTTGATATTCCAAAGTGGTTAAATAATTTCATAGAATGGCGCGTATCTTCGCACGCTATTAAATCAACCGCATTTAACGTTTCAAGTGTACGCGGTGATATATCGCCCAAATTACCTATGGGCGTTGCACAAAGATATAATGTACCGTATCCGTTTTCGGTTTTATTATCACTCATTAAAAGGCTCCTTTCTTACATACTCCGGTGCCTCCAACACAAGGCTCGGTTTTGCACCCGCAATACCTTTAACCAAAAATAAATTGGGCGCTTTGCCTATGTACGGGTGAATAAATTTTAATGTTTTAGGTTCTATTTTATGTGTACGCATTGCGTTTAACACATCGCAAAGTCTGTCGGTACGGTGAACCATATAAAACTCACCGCCAAACTTTAATATGCGTTTTGCCGCGCAAAGTACGCCGTCTATATCTATATAAATTTCGTGACGCGCCGCCGCCATTTCGTCTTTGGGGTTTTTAAATCCCGTCCCGAGCGCCATATACGGCGGATTGCACGTTATAACATCCACACTTCCCGATTTAAAATGTTCATTGCAGTTTTTTATATCGTCATTTATTATTTTAATTCTGATGCCAAGCCCGTTAAGTTCAACATTGCGTTTTGCCAATTCGGCGCTCATTTGCTGTATTTCAATACCGTATATTTGTGCGTTTTCAAACTTTTGCGAAAGCAGTACGGGTATAATGCCGTTGCCCGTGCAAAAATCCACAACCGTTTTCGGTGCGGATTTACACACATAGTTTGCAAGATACACCGCGTCCGTTCCAAAACAAAACAAGTCGGTATTTTGTATAAGTTTAAGACCGCCGCCCAAATCGTCTACTCGTTCCATATTATCTCTCCGTTATATTGGGACGGGGTTTTAACCCATAGGTTCAAACCCCGTCACTTAATCAGGCAAAACCGCACGGACTTAAATTTGCCGCCCGATACGTTTTTGCAAATAAAAACACCGTTTACTGCGATGTTTTTACATAATTAGTCCTGTACAGGAGCGCCTACCGGACAAACACCGGCACAAGCACCGCATTCAAGACATTCGTCTGCATTGATAACGTATTTGTCATCTCCCTGTGAAATACAGGATACGGGACATTCAGCTTCGCAAGCACCGCAGCTGATGCATTCATCTGTAATTTTATATGCCATTTAAAACACCTCCCACATATTTTGTTTTGTTTATTATAATACACATTGCGCACAAAAGCAAGCGTTTTATAAACATTGTAACAATTTTAATATTAATCTTCAAGCTGTTTAAGTGCTTTAAGGTCAATTTTTTCCTCGTTTTTGGACGTGCCTTTTTTAAGTATTACAACATCATCCGTTTTATACTCACGCAGTTCTTTTTCGCCGTCAGCCTCTATTGCAACGGCAACAATACCTTTAAGTGCCGATACCGCCGTAACCGAACCTTTACCGTCGGGTGTTTTTACAAGCGAACCCACATTGGGCGTTTTTTTGTTTAACGCCTCGTATGCCTCCTGCTCGTTTTTAAGACAGCACATAAGACGGCCGCACGTACCCGATATTTTTGTGGGGTTAAGACTTAAATTTTGTTCTTTTGCCATTTTAATGCTTACCGTCTGAAAATCGCCGAGATACAAGTTGCAGCACAATGGTCTGCCGCATATACCCAATCCGCCAAGCATTTTTGCCTCATCTCTTACACCAATCTGGCGCAATTCTATACGCGTTTTAAACACTGCCGCCAAATCGCGCACAAGCTCTCTGAAATCTATGCGCCCGTCCGCGGTAAAATAAAACAAAATTTTATTTCTGTCAAACGTGTATTCAGCGTCAATAAGTTTCATATCGAGATTATGTTTTAATATTTTTTCGCGGCACACCGAAAGCGCCTCTTTTTCTTTTGCTTTATTCTGTTCAACCTGTTTTTTGTCCCCATCGGTTGCAATTCGCATTATTTTTTTGAGCGGAGATACTATTTCGTCATCAGTTACGTTTTTTTTGGCTATTGCAACAGTACCAAACTCCACTCCGCGTGATGTTTCCACAATTACATTGTCGCCGTTTTTCAAATCAAAACCCGCGTCGTCAAAATAATATATTTTACCTACTTTTTTAAATCTTATTCCTGTAACTTGCGTCATTTGTTAACCTCCCGGCATTTCATAAACATTGTTTGCACGGCAATGGCGGTATTTCCGCTTTTGCCGAGTTCCATTTGAGCGTTCATTACCGTTTCGGCAAGCATTTGACATTGTTTTGCCGAAAAGGTTTTACAAAATGCCTCAATTTCACTGTATTTATCTTTATTTGCTATAAGGTCACCGAGTTTAAGGTTCATAAAAAGTGCGTCCCTTAAAAAGAGCGCCATAATATCTGTAAGCTCTTTGTTGCGCGCTCTGTCTTTACCAAAAAGCTCCGTTGCTTTATATATTGCATACGGATTTTTGTCGGTAAGAGTCATAAGCGCATCAAGCGCATTTTGCCTTATTTCGGCAAAGTGTTCGTCGTCTTTAAGTGCCGAAAGTTTGCCTGCATTGCCCATTGCATAGCTGTACATAAACTCGGGTGCGTCGGGCACAATTTGCTTTAATTGTTCGCCTTTGAGCGGATTAACCCGTATTAACGTAACGCGTGACATAACCGTTTGCAGCATTTTTGACGCATTATTGCACAGTAATATAAAAACTATATACTCGGGCGGCTCCTCAATCATTTTTAAAAGCGCATTTTGCGACTGCGTGGTTAAAAGATGCGCATTTTGTATAACAACCGCCTTTTTGTGCGCCGTTAAAGGGCGTTCAAAAACCCTGTCGCGCACAGCGCGTATTTGGTCTATTCCTATAGACTGCCTGTCACCGTTTGAAATATATATTATATCGGGGTGCGTACCGCTTTCAACCGTACGGCAGGCATTGCAGACTCCACACGCGCTGTGTGTACCGCACATAATAATTTTGAGTATATGCCGTGCAAGCGTTTTTTTGCCCATACCCTCATCGCCCTCAATAATATATGCGTGTCCGAGTTTGTTTTGTGCCGTAAGGCGCAAAAATAGCTGTATGGTTTTATCCTGCCCCAAAGGTACGGGGTTTGCAATATCAAACTTTTTCAAAACGTTCCACCTCAAGTACAAACACCGTCGCTCCGCCCACTTCAACCTCTATGGGATACGGATTAAACGACGCCGACGCACCTATGGGCATTGGCGACGCGGCAACTTGTTTGCGCGTATGGCTTTTGCTTTTTATAATATTTATGGCGGTATCAACTTTATCATTGTCGGTACCTATAATAAGCGTCATATTTCCGGCTTTTAAAAAACCTCCCGTTGTGGCAAGTTTTGTTACCTGAAATTCGTTTTTTGTTAATTCGTTTAACACCTTATTGCCGTCTTCATCGTTAATAATCGCAAGTATTAATTTCATACAAAGCAATCCCCCTTAAAGCAACAATTTAAATATACAATTTGTATATCTATATTATATAATGAATTTAATATAAAATCAAGAACAAAATTTACAAATTTTACGCCGCCGTTAAAGCAAAAACAACAAAACACCGCCAAAACCCCGGTTACGGATTTATTTGGCGGTGCATTATTAATTAACAAAACCGAGCAGCTCTGTAAGCCGAGTTCTGTATTTGGCAATCATCTATCTACGATGTACATTACTGCACACCTCCTGCCTCTCGTCGAAAATGCCGGGCAAGCTTAATTTTCGGTCAGAGTTGCATCGAATGGGGTTTACACGGCTGTTTGGTCTCCCAAACACCGGTGAGCTCTTACCTCGCCTTTTCATCCTTACCGTTTTTTAAAAAACGGCGGTTTTTTTCTGTTGCACTTTCCTTAAAGTCGCCTTCACCCGGAGTTACCGGGCATTCTGCCCTGTGATGCTCGGACTTTCCTCATTGATATTTTTAAAAAATACCCCCGCAATTGCCTGAACTGCTCGGTACCGTAATATAATACCACGTATGCGTGTGTTTGTCAAATTTTTTATAATTTTTATTTCTTTATACAATAAAAGGAAATTCTGCACAAAATATTGTGCGGCGGCGGCTTTATTTTGATGAGTGAATGTGTTGAAAAATTTTGCGGTTTGTAGTATAATATAAAATATATGTTTTAAATATAAAATATAAGGAGAAATCCAATGCATAAATTAAAAAAACAAATAGACAATATTTTGCCAAGCGTTGAAAAGCCCGCACGTTATACGGGCGGCGAGTTTAACAGCGTTATTAAAAACCCCGATGACGTTAAAATAAGGTTTGCGTTTTGCTTTGCCGATGTGTACGAAGTGGGTATGTCGCACCTTGGAATGAAAATACTGTACCACTTGCTTAACGAACGTGACGATACCTATTGCGAACGCGTGTTTGCGCCGTGGGTTGATATGGAAGATAAAATGCGCCAAAACAATATACCGCTTTTTACGCTTGAAACTATGGACCCCGTGAGCGATTTTGATTTTGTGGGATTTACACTTCAGTACGAAATGTGTTATTCAAACATTGTAAATATGCTCGACCTTGCGGGTATTCCGTTGCTGCAAAGAGACCGCAAAGACGGCGACCCGTTTGTGGTAATGGGCGGCCCGTGTGCATACAGTGCCGAAAGTATTGCACCGTTTTGTGATTTTTTTGAGCTTGGCGAGGGCGAAGAAATGATGAACGAGGTTATGGATTTGTATGCCGAGTGGAAAGAAAAAAATCTTCCCCGTGAGGACTTTTTAAAAGAGGTAAGCAAAATCGAGGGCATATATGTGCCGAGTTTTTACGATATATCATATAACGGTGACGGAACGGTAAAAGCCATTACCCCAAAATCGGATGATGTTCCCAAAACGGTAAAAAAGCGTATTATTAAAAATTTAGATAACGTTTTTTACCCCGATAAAATAATAGTGCCGTTTATTGAAATTGTTCACGACCGTATAATGCTTGAAGTGTTCAGAGGCTGTATACGCGGATGCAGATTTTGCCAGGCGGGTATGATATACCGCCCCGTACGCGAAAAAAGCGCCGATACGCTTTTAAAAAGCGCTCAAAAGCTTATGGACAGTACAGGCTATGACGAAATAAGCTTAACATCGCTTTCAACAAGCGATTACACACAGCTAAAACAACTTACCGACGGGCTTTTGCCTATGACGGAAGATAAAAAAGTAAGTCTTGCGCTCCCGTCACTGCGGCTTGACTCATTCAGTATGGATTTAATGGAAAAAATACAAAAAGTGCGCAAAAGCTCGCTTACCTTTGCCCCCGAGGCAGGTACGCAAAAAATGCGCGACGTTATAAACAAAGGCATAACCGAGGAGGATTTGCTCGGAAGTACCCATATGGCATTTGAGGGCGGATATTCGAGTATAAAGCTTTATTTTATGATAGGACTTCCGCACGAAACCGACGACGATATACGAGGAATAGGCGAACTTTCAAAAAAAGTGGTAAGAGAATATTTTTCGATACCCAAAGAAAAACGCGCACCGGGACTTAAAGTTACAACAAGCGTTTCATCGTTTGTACCCAAAGCGTTTACACCTTTTCAATGGTGCGAGCAAAACAGCGTTGAACAGCTGCGCGAAAAACAGCACGTGCTTAAAGAGGCAATTTGTGACAAACGTATAAAATACAACTATCACGAGGCGCCCGTAAGCGTTTTGGAAGGTGTGTTTGCACGCGGTGACAGACGTTTGGCTGACGTGCTTATAAAAGCTCACGAAAAAGGAGTTAGGTTTGACGGCTGGACGGATATGTTTGACGGCGAAAAGTGGGACGAGGCATTTAAAGAGTGCGGCATTGACCCGTTTTTCTATACACGCAAAAGAGAATTTGACGAGATACTTCCGTGGGATATGATAGATATAGGAGTTAAAAAAGATTTTCTGATATCAGAAGCCAAAAAAGCTGAACAGGCAATTGTAACCCCAAATTGCAGAGCCAAATGTTCTGCCTGCGGAGCTATGTGTTTTAAAGAAGGAGTTTGCTATGAGTAAGTACAGAATGTATTATATGCAAAAAGATGAAGTAAAATATATATCGCATCTTGATTTTTTGCGAACGGTAAACCGCATTTTTAAACGGTGCAGACTTCCTTTAAAATATTCAAACGGTTTTAATCCTCATACGGTTATGACAATAGGCCTTCCGCTTTCGGTAGGCACAACAAGCGAGTGCGATGTGCTGGACATAGAATTTACCCAAAATGTTGACACGGTTTACCTAAAACAAATACTCAACCAAAATTCACCGCGCGGTATTGAGTTTACCAAAATTGTAAATGCCGAGGGGTTAAAGCCGCTTTCGGATATATCGAGTGCGGTGTATGAGGCAAGATTTACAACCGATAAAGACATTGACCTTGAATTGTTTAAAAACTGCAAGTGCATTATGATAGAAAAAAAATCCAAACGCGGTTTAAACGAGGTTAATATTAAAGATTTTATAAAAAATATTTCTGTACAAAGTGAGAGCGGCACAAGCCATATTATAACACTTCACTTAAATGCGGGCAATGTATCAAACTTAAAACCCGAACTTGTGCTTAAAGCAATAGAAAAATTTTACTCAACAAGTATTTGCGATGTGTTTATATGCCGAAAGCATATACTGTTCGGCGATAACAGTTTGGTTTAAATGAGAGGTTGTTTATATGACTAAAAAACAGTATGAACAAATGAAAAAGGATTTAACGTATCACGCGTACTGCTATTACGTGCTTGACAATCCGCAGATTACCGATTTGGAATACGATAAAATGATGCGTGCGCTCCTTGAATACGAAAGCGCGCACCCAAACGAAGTTACTCCCGACTCACCGTCGCAAAAAATAGGCGGCGAAGTTTTAACGGAGTTTAACTCCGTAACGCACAATGTTCAAATGCAAAGCCTGCAGGACGCGTTTAGTTTTGAAGAAATAAAAGAATTTGACGAACGCACAACATCCGCGCTCGGATACAAGCCGACGTATGCGGTTGAACATAAAATAGACGGGCTGTCGGTATCGCTCGAATACCGAAATTCGCTTTTTGTGCGCGGTTCAACGCGCGGTAACGGAATAACGGGCGAGGATGTAACGCAAAATCTTAAAACGGTTATGAGTATACCGCTTAAGCTTAATGTGCAGGTGCCGTACCTTGAAGTGCGCGGTGAAGTGTTTATGAGCAAAAAAGCGTTTGAGGATTTAAACTTAAAGTGCGAAGAGGAGGGCAAAACTTCTTTTGCCAATCCCCGAAATGCCGCGGCAGGTTCACTACGCCAGCTCGACAGTAAAATAGCTGCAAAACGAAAGCTGGATATATTTGTTTTTAACATTCAGCAAATTGAAGGTGTTGAAATAAAAACGCATCTTGAGGGGCTTGAATTTTTACGCAAAGCAGGGTTTAAAGTTATTTCAAACACAAAAGAATTTACCGATATTAAATCGGCATTCAACGAGGTTTTAAAGATTGGCGAAATGCGTCAAAAACTTTATTACGATATAGATGGCGCAGTTATAAAGGTTAATTCGCTTGCCGACCGCGAAAAGCTCGGCACAACGGCAAAAACCCCAAAATGGGCAATTGCGTACAAATACCCTGCCGAGCAAAAAGAAACGGTTATACGAAAAATTTCAATTCAGGTAGGCAGAACGGGCGTGCTTACACCCAAAGCGGAATTTGATACGGTATCGCTTGCAGGCACGTCGGTATCGAGCGCAACGCTGCATAATATAGATTATATACGTACAAAAGATATTAAAATAGGCGATACGGTTATAGTACAAAAAGCGGGCGATATTATCCCCGAAATTGTATCTGTTGTAAAAGCCAAAAGACGCGGCGACGAAACGGAGTTTACAATGCCCGATGTATGTCCCGAATGCGGTGCTCCCGTGCACCGCGCGGAGGGCGAGGCGGCATTCAGATGCACGGGTATTGACTGCCCTGCACAGCTAAAGCGCAGCATTACACACTTTGCAAGCCGCGATGCTATGGATATAGAGGGGCTTGGACCGTCGGTGGTTGAAAAACTTGTGGACGGCGGTTTAATTAAAAGCAGCGCCGATTTGTATTACTTAACTCAAAACGAAATTTCGTCACTTGACAAAATGGGCAACAAAAGCGCCGAAAATTTAATAAACTCAATCAATAAATCAAAACAAAACAGCTTATCAAGACTTATAAACGCTCTCGGCATAAGATTTGTGGGAACGGGAACGGCAAAAAAAATAGCCGAGTATGCAGGCGATATTGAAAAATTGTTTGCCATACCGCAGGACGAGCTTGCGCAAATTAATGATGTGGGCGAGGTTACCGCACAAAGTGTGCACGAGTTTTTTGCACAGCCTCATATGCAAAGCTTTGTTAATAAATTAAAAAGTGCCGGTGTAAACACACGCTATACCGATAAAACTCAAACCGACTCCGAAATATTTAAAAACCTTACAATTGTTGCAACAGGAAAACTTGACGGATACGGACGAAAAGAAATAACCGAAGTAATAGAAAAAAACGGCGGAAAAGTATCGGGTTCGGTAAGCAAAAAAACAAGTTTTGTGTTAGTGGGCGAAGACGCGGGCAGTAAACTTGACAAGGCAAATACGCTTAATATACCAACCGTTGACGAGCAAACATTTAACCGTATGCTTGACGGCGAAATTGACGTAAGCGAGATAATAAATAATGAATAAAAAAATACAGAACAAATTTTAAATAAAGGAGTGCTTAACAATGAAAGTTACAAAGCAGGATATTTTGCATATAGCCGACCTTGCACGGCTTTATGTAACGGAAGATGAAATAAACAACTTGCATATGGAGGACATAATTGCATTTGCGGACAAGCTTAAAGAACTTGATACCGAATCGATTGACCCCACAAACCACGTGCTTGATGTGGTAAATGTACTGCGTGAGGACGTGCCGAAAGAAAATTTTGACAGAGATGTAATATTAAAAAACGCACCTCAAAAAGGACGCGGTTGTTTTATTGTACCTAAAGTTGTTGAATAAGGAGGACATTTAAAGTGGAACTTTTTAACCTTACGGCTCATGAGCTTTCAAAAAAGCTTGCCGATAAAGAAATATCAAGTGTTGAGCTTACAAAATCGGTGCTTGATCGTATTGAAAAAACCGAAAGTGACATTGGAGGATATATTACGGTAGATAAAGAGGGTGCGCTTGAAAGCGCAAAACGCGCCGACGATATGATATCAGACGGAAAGCAGCAGCCTCTTACCGGTATTCCCGCCGCAATAAAAGATAACATTTGCACAAACGGGCTTAAAACAACCTGTGCGTCAAAAATGCTTTATAACTTTGTACCGCCGTATGACGCTTTTGCTGCAAAGAAACTCAAAGATGACGGAGCGGTAATATTGGGCAAAGCCAATATGGACGAGTTTGCTATGGGATCAAGTACCGAAACATCGTACTTTAAAAAGACTCATAACCCATACGGTACAAACAAAGTACCGGGCGGTTCGTCGGGCGGAAGTGCGGCGGTTGTTGCGGCAGATGAAGCAATATTTGCACTCGGCTCGGATACGGGCGGCTCTATCCGTCAGCCGGCATCTTTTTGTTCGGTTGTGGGGCTTAAACCTACATACGGCTTGGTATCGCGTTTCGGGCTTGTTGCGTTTGCGTCGTCGCTCGACCAGATTGGACCTCTTACAAAAGACGTTGAGGACTGTGCGCTTGTGCTCAATACCATTACGGGACACGACAATGCCGACTCAACCTCGCTTAATATTGATTACCCCGATTATACAAAAACGCTTAAAGACGGTGTTGAGGGTCTTAAAATAGGTATACCGCTTGAGTATATAGGCGACGGAATATCCGATGATGTGAAAAATGCAATAAACGATGCCGCAAAACAATTTGAAAAAATGGGTGCGCACGTTGAAACATTTAATATGCCTTACACCGATTATGCGCTTGCCGCATACTACATTATATCGTCTGCCGAGGCAAGCTCAAACCTTGCACGTTTTGACGGTGTTAAATACGGTTACCGCACCGAAAATTTTGACGATTTAACCGATATGTATTTAAAAACAAGAAGCGAAGGTTTCGGCGACGAAGTAAAGCGCCGTATAATGCTCGGAACATATGTATTAAGCTCGGGTTATTATGACGCATATTACAAAAAGGCACAAAAAACACGTACGCTTATTCGCGGTGCGTTTGCCGACGCATTTAAAAAGTATGATATTATACTCTCACCCGCCGTACCGTCAACAGCATTTAACATAGGCGAAAAAATAAGCGATCCGCTCGAAATGTATTTGGGCGATATTTGCACCGTATCGGTAAACATTGCGGGACTCCCGGCAATTGTACTTCCGGGCGGTTTCGGCAAAGACGGTATGCCTATAGGTATACAGCTTATAGGCAAAGCATTTTCGGAACCGCGTATTTTAAGCGCCGCATATGCGTTTGAACAAAATACAGATTACCACACGGTTAAACCGCGTATATAAGGAGGTACACTTAAAATGAAATATGAATCGGTTATAGGTTTGGAGGTTCACGCTGAACTTTCGACCGCTACAAAAATATACTGTTCCTGCAAAAACGAATTCGGTCTTGACGTAAATACTGCGTGCTGTCCCGTATGTACGGGTATGCCGGGAACATTGCCCGTTTTAAATAAAAAAGTGGTTGACTATGCAATTAAAGCGGGACTTGCGCTTAACTGCAAAATTACACACCGCGGTAAACAAGACAGAAAAAACTATTTCTATCCCGACCTGCCCAAGGCATATCAGATATCGCAGTTTGACCTGCCTTTGTGTACCGACGGTTATCTCGATATAGACGTAAACGGCGAAAAAAAGCGCATAGGTATTACAAGAATACACATAGAAGAGGACGCGGGCAAGCTTGTACACTCCGATACCGATAACGTATCGTATGCCGACTACAACAGATGCGGCGTACCGCTTATAGAAATTGTTTCCGAACCCGATATGCGCACACCCGAGGAGGCAAGAGCATATATGGAAACATTAAAATCGGTGCTTCAATACATAGAAGTATCCGACTGTAAAATGGAACAAGGCTCTCTGCGATGCGATATAAACGTGTCTATCCGTCCCGAGGGACAGGAGGAGTTTGGCACACGTACCGAAATGAAAAACGTAAGCACATTTTCGGGCGGACAGCGTGCAATAGAATACGAAATAGCACGCCAGATTGAAATAGTTGAAAACGGCGGAGTAATAACACAGCAAACCCGCCGCTGGGACGACCTTATGGGCAAAAACTTTCCTTTAAGAAGCAAAGAAGAGGCGCACGATTACAGATACTTCCCCGAACCCGATTTAATGCCCATAGTGGTAGATGACGATTGGATAGAGAGTATTCGCAAAGAATTACCCGAACTTCCTGATGTAAAACGTAAAAAATATATTGAAAATTATAAAATACCGTCTGACGACGCAGATATTCTGATATCAGACAAAAAAGCAGCAAAGTTTTTTGAAAGCTGCGTTGACTGCGGCATTAACCCCAAAACCGCCGCAAATTGGATTTTGGGCGATATAACGCGCCGTATTAAAGACGAGGGCATTGAGTTTGATAATTTAAGATTTAACGCAAAAGCGCTCAAAGAGCTTACCGATATGGTAGACAACAAAATTTTGAGTGTTACGGCGGCAAAAAAAGTACTTGCCAATATGTTTGAATGTGATAAATCACCCAAACAAATTACCGACGAACTCGGACTTGCGCAGGTGAGCGACGAGAGCGCCATAAAAGAGCTTGTAGACAGTGTTATAGCACAAAACCCGCAGTCGCTTGAAGATTACAAAAACGGCAAAACCCGTGCGCTCGGATTTTTGGTGGGTATGGCTATGAAACAGTCTAAAGGCAAGGGCAATCCTCAAATAATAAATAAACTTCTTACCGAGCGTTTGGAAGAATACAAAGCAAATAACTAAAAAGGGGTACGTTTTATGAAAACAACCGCAGATTTTAACGGCTTATCCAAAATAAAAAAAGCGGCGGCAATAAACGACTTGTCGGGTGCAAGCCGCTGTTCGCTCACAACCGCAATACCGGTACTGTATGCTATGGGCATACAGTGCTGTGCATTGCCTACCGCCGTGCTTTCAAACCATACGGGCTACAGCGATTTTTATTTTGACG
>OIXG01002902.1_pt1 | contig 12133 bp, 5 predicted proteins | sample 1587731 | NCBI WGS metagenome assembly OIXG01 (sample SAMEA3888908, study PRJEB22519) | human gut metagenome | biome: human gut; feature: human-associated habitat; material: faeces | place: Denmark | collected 2010
CAAGGACGACAGCGGCGGCACGAACTATGCCAAGATCGCACCGGCCACAGCCATCCTGAACGTGGCGGCGGACGCCGAGCTGGAGCGCCCCTTCCAGGACGCTGCCGTGAATAATGAAAAGCTGGCAGCAAAGAGTACCAGCTACGAGGGCATCACCACGCTGACCAGCGCGGACGGCCAGACGACCTATAAGGAAGTGCCCAAGTACCGTGTGACCGTGCCCGAGGGCGCGGAAACGGTGACCGTGACCTACAACAAGGACGTGGACATCCGTCACGACGGCACCACGGTCTACGCCTATGAGGTGGAGTTCGCGGCGACTGCCGTGAACCGTGCGGCGGCGCAGGCAAGCGGGGCCATGGCCCTGCGGGAGGACTCCCTGCGGCTGGCCGTGAACCGTGCGGCGGCGCAGGCAAGCGGCTATACCCTCAAGCCCATCACGCTGGAGAACAGCTATACCCTCAATGCGGACGGCACGCAGACCGTGCTCATGCCGGTGACAGGGTATGTCCGCAACGCGGACGGCAGCGGCAAGGCGATCACGCTGAGTGCCCCCGCTGACAAGAACTCCGTGCCCATCGCGCTGTTCACCTTCGAGTATGCCAAGACGGAGCCGGATGTGAAGTACGGCGATGTGGACGGGGATGGCTATGTTAAAGTGGCGGATGCACAACTGATCTGCCAGTTCATCCTGCACAACATTACTCTGACAGAGGCACAGCAGAAGGCGGCAGATGTCAGCAGCGACGGCAACATCACCGTAGCGGATGCACAGATTATCTGCCAGTATATCCTGCATAATATCACGGAATTCCCCGTTGAGAAAAATTCTTGAAATAGGAGGAATTGAGAGCAAATGAAAAAAATCATTTCTGTTCTGCTGACACTGGCGCTGGTACTGAGCCTTGTACCCGCTGTCTTTGCCGCGGACGAACCCACGTTCAGCATGAGCGCTGATAAAGAAACTGCCGGTGCGGGTGACACCGTGACTTTGACTGTCAGCTTCAGCAACAATGGGGCGATGCTGGAGATTGGCGGCCTGAATTTTGAAATCATCTACGATGAGGAAGCGTATACGTTCGTGTCCGCGACCCCCGCGAAAGCCTACAGGCCCTATTTTTCCTCCAGTAACAAAGGTACTTCCGTCGGTAATGGAAAACTCGCTGTCGGCGGTATCATTACGACGACTTCTGCCTATCCCATTGAGCTGGAAGATGGTGAGTTAGCGACGTACACCTTCAAGGCGAATGATGTTGCCGCTGAATCCGCGTCCTTCAAGCTGGATGTCAAAGAACTGAATACCCTTGGTACTACACCGACACCCATTTCCAACAAGACGGAGAACGGTGAGATCACCATCCCCGTGACGGGCGGCAGCGTGACGCCGGAGGGCTACAGCGTGTCCATTCCTGAGACGAAGTCGGTAACCACCGGTGAAACGGTGGAGATCCCCATCACCATCAGTGGCAAGGACTACAATGCCTATTCCATGCGCATCAGGTATTACACAGACGTCCTGGAGCTCCAGAATGAGGCCGTGAACAACGAGGGTTTCCGCCTGTCGGAATCGAAGGGCACGGATACTAATAAGAGACCGTTTTCGTCGATTACCCTGATACGCTACGGCGAGGTGGCAGAGCCTGGCGTGGCGCTGACCTTGAAGTTTACCGCCAAGGCACAGGGCACGACAGACGTGACCATCCTTAATGCCCGTGTGGATGAGCGCGCCAATTCCATCAGCTTCAACGCGCCGGACGCCACTATTACCAACGGAACGACTGCCGTCACTGTCAGCGGCTACACCGTGAGCCTGCCTGACGACTTCACCCGTACCGGTGCAGAGGGCACGGTGATCATGGAAGGCAAGGACCTGACCTTCGTTCCCAAAGACCCCAACTATGACTACACCGTGACTGTCACCGTCGGCGGCGTGGCAGTTACCCCCACCATTGGCGCGGATGGCACTTACACCGTGGCGAACGTCAACGGCAACGTGATCGTCACCAGCAGCAAGGCCGCCAAGAGCTTCAACGTCACTCTGGGTGAGGATACTACCAGTGATACGACGACGGCCACCTACATGACTGCCTATACCTTCAAGCTGACCCCGGTAAAGGACTTTGTCTACAATGTGAAGGTGACCATCGGCGACACGGACTACACCGGCTTTACGCCTCAGAAGAATGACGACGGTACGACCACCTACACCATCCCCGGTGCGGCTATCACCGGCGACATCGTCATCAACAGCAATAAGAAGGAGCGAGATCCGTACACCTTCCAGGTGACCTTCGAGGGCACCGGCATCGGAGATGTCTCCAATAACGCGACTACCGTCACGGAGAACGACCCCTACTCCTTCACCCTGACGAAGAAGGACGGCTTTGACTACACCGTCTCCGCTACTATGGACGGTGCGGCTGTGGAACTGACGGAGACTGTGGATACCGGAAACGCGAATGTTGTTACCTACAGCATTGCTAATGTCACCGGCGATCTGGTCATCACCGTCAACAAGGTGTCCACCCTGAACATGGATGTCGCCGTCTCCGAGTACGTGCAGATGGATGACAAGACCGTGTTCCTGGTGACCGTGACCGGCACGCCCACAGAGGGTATGGCCTATGCCTACGGTGAGAACACCATGTATAAGACCACCGCTTACGGTGAGAATGTGTACAGCTGGCTGGTGATTGTGGACAAGGGGCAGGAATTTACCGCTGATACTGCTAAGGCCAACATCAAGGAAGCCAGTGCCACCGCTGAGGAAATGGCCCCGAGCTACGACGTCAACGAGACTAAGACGGTGGATATCAACGACGCCCAGCTGGTCTATGACATCTACAGCGGCAAGTACGGTGACTTCGAGAAGGTCACTGTGAAGAAGTTCCTGTGCGCGGATGTGAACAGCGATAGGATCGTGGACTCCACAGACGCTGTGGCCGTTGTAAAAGCCTCCAAGTAACACTGCGCAGAGCATAAAAGGCGAATACGTATAAAAATCAGCTTCCCCTCCCGCAAGGGAGGGGGAGCGATTCGCCGTATTTTGGGGATGCAGCGATGCTACCGGTTTTCGGCGGCGGCGCTGTGTATCTAAAACGACATTTGGAGCATTTACGGGGAGATATATGAAAAGACGAGAGAAAATATTGAGCATCACGGGCCTGTTTCTGGCGCTGGTGATGATCGCGGGGCTGGGCGCAACGCTGCTGAGCTCTACCCGCGCCGTGCCGGGCGACCCCATAGCGGGACAGGCGTCACGGCTGTATCCGGAATCGCTGGAGGACTCCGACAGTACCCTGATGGGTCAGATGAGCCAGACCGGCGGCACGCCGCTGTCCGCTGAGGTGGACGCGCAGCAGCCGGACGAGCCGCAAGAGCCGGACGACCCGCAAGAGCTGGATGAACCGCAGCAGCCGGACGACCCGCAAGAGCCGGACAAACCCCAAGAACCGGACAATCCACAGCAGCCAGATAAACCGCAAGAGCCGGACAAGCCCCAAGAGCCTGACCAGCCGCAAGAGCCAGATAAGCCGCAAGAACCGGACAAATCGCAAGAGCCGGACAAGCCCCAGCAGCCGGACCAGCCCCAAGAACCGGACAATCCACAGCAGCCAGATAAACCGCAAGAGCCGGATAATCCCCAACAGCCGGATACGCCCCAAGAACCGGATCAACCGCAGAACCCGGATGACCCGGGCGGCGGGAAAGACCCCTCCGACGATAATGGCGGCAAAGACGACTCCGGCAACACCGGCGGCAATACCGGCGGCGACGACGGGAACGGCGGGCAGACCGGCGGCGACGGCGAGGATGGCAAGGACGATGATACGCCCCGCATCTATACCGATTTACGGACGCAGACCATCCGTAAAAAGGACTTGCCGGACGGCAAGCTGTCCTTCGTGGCCTATCCGCTGGGTAAGGGCGAGAACCTGTATGTTCGTGTCCGTCTGATGAACAAGACGTATACGGGCAACGGACACCTGCTGACCTCCAGTGACGGGCAGAACTATCAGGCGCAGCTGGATCTGAACACAGAGAACACCTTCGTCCTGTCGCTGTACGACGGCAGCACATTCCTGGGCAGCGTCCAGTACCGCGTCAGCTATTACGCGGATCTGGCCAGCGAGGATGAGCCGGATGTGGGCGAAGGTCCACCATCCATCATGGCGTGGCTGAACAGCACGGAGCTGGGCAGCTCTCCCATCGAGGTTAAGGGCGACGGCGAGCTGACGGTCCGCGTCACCAGCCATCCCGACCTGGGCGCAAAGCCCATCTACTCCGACCAGATCGAGGTCACGCTGGACGGCAAGACCGTGGAGAAATTCAGCGGCGACCGTGAGCCGGAGTACAAGCTGTACTTCGCGCCGCCGCAGCGCGGCGACGTGGCCACGCATATCATCCGTGTGCGGGCATGGGATGGACAGGGCAACTCCGCCATGCGCACCTACACCGTTACATACCACCAGATCAGCGAGGGTGATGACGCCGGTACGGTCACGGTAGTGCTGGATGCCACCACAGTGGGGATCGGCATTCTGGACAGCGGCGAGGTGGACATCAAGGAAGGCGACACGGTGGCCACGGCGGTGCTGCAGTTCCTGCGGGACTACGGCTATGAGGCCGATTATGCAGGCAGCGCCGAAAGCAACTTCTATCTGCGCCGCATCATCAGCGGCGACATGGCCTATAACGCGGAGGTGCCGGAGCGCCTCTGGACACTGATCCATCGGGACGGTATCACCACCAACGATAACTATGACCGCGACAGTCTGGGTGAGTTCGACTTCACCCAGGGCGCCGGCTGGATGTACTCCATCGGCGGCACGCTGTTCCCCGGACGCGGCATGAGCGACTACAAGGCAAGCGACGGCCTGACCATCTATCTCCGCTTCACACTGGCCTATGGCAAGGATGTGGGCGGCTATGAGTCGGCAGGCGGCAGCTACGGCAGCCTCAGCAGCTACTGCGGCCTGTGGGTCAACGGCTCGTATCAGCCGCTGAGCCACGATATGGAGGAAGTGGAGCGCGTAGAGCCCACGGAGACAGAGGACGGATATGTCCGCTATGTCTGCTCCAAGTGCCATGAGGAGAGCGAAGAAGTTCTGCCCGCCACCGGTGAAACAGAACCGGAACAGCCCGATCCGGAGCAGCCCGAGAAGCCTGATCCCGGAAACACGGATAACCCCGATACTCCCAACCCGGGCGGCGAGGATAAGCCGAACCCCGGCGGCACGGATGATAAGGACCCCAGCGACCCCGGTACGACCGAACCGGATGACAAAGATCCGGATAAGCCGGGTACTGGCGGATCGGGATCAGACGGCACGGGGACAGATGACACAGATCCCGGTCAGGATGGCTCGGATACAGACACCGGCACAGAAACAGATACCACTGCGTAAATAACAGACCGCCGCCATGCGGCGGAGAGAGGTAGAGAAATGGAAAGAGTAACAGAGCAGCTCCAGAAGGAGATCAACAAAGTCGTTCTGGGCAAGGAGCAGATCGTCCGCAAGGTGCTGCTGGCCATCCTGGCACAGGGCCATGTGCTGCTGGAGGACGTGCCCGGCGTAGGAAAGACCACACTGGCCAAGGCGTTTTCCAAGACCCTGGGCCTGACGTCCCGGCGCATACAGTTCACCCCGGACACCATGCCCTCCGACATCATCGGCTTTTCCGTGTTTGATAAGAACACCGGTGCGCTGAAATATCAGCCCGGCGCTATCATGACCAACCTGGTGCTGGCGGACGAGATCAACCGCACCTCCAGCAAGACCCAGTCGGCGCTGCTGGAGGCTATGGAGGAGATGCAGGTCACGGTGGACGGCGTGACCCATCCACTGCCCGCGCCCTTTGTGGTGCTGGCAACACAGAACCCCGTGGGCTCTGCCGGTACGCAGATGCTGCCGCCCTCGCAGATGGACCGTTTCCTCATCAAGCTGAGCATGGGCTATCCCGACCGCGCCAGCACGGCGGCACTGCTGAAGGACCGGCATCACGCCGATCCGCTGGATGTCTGCCGCACGGTAACAGATCCCGCGTCTCTGGAAAAGAGCATCGGAGAGGCTATGTCCGTATTCGTGGCAGACCGTATCTATGACTATATCGCGGAGTTGGTGGAGGCCACCCGTAACAACGCCTATGTGACGCTGGGTGTCAGCCCCCGCGGCGCACTGGCAGTCTCCCGCGCCGCCAAGGCCAACGCCTATCTGGAGGGCCGCGACTATGTGACGCCGGACGACGTTTGCGCTGTGTTTCCGGATGTCTGCGCCCACCGTCTGGTGCTGGACGCCAAGGCGCGTCTACATGAGTATACGGCGGAGCAGATCATCACGAACCTGCTGCAGACGGTGAAGAAGCCGGATGTGCGGGAGTTCTCTGCCAAATGAAGCACAGGATCATAGGCGGTGCGGCAACACTGGCGCTGCTGCTCGTGCTGTTGCTGCTCCTGCTGGCGGTGACAGGCTCTCCGTGGCCGCTGATGGGCATCATACTGCTGGTGCTGCTGCCTCTGGCCTCGTGGAGCATGAACCGCTATGTCCGCAAATATCTGCGGGTCGATATGACACTGCCCACCACTACGTCCAAGAACGCGGCGGCGGAATGTGTCTTGCAGGTACATAACGATGCGCGTCTGCCGGTGCTGCGGTACTTCTGTATCGTGACGGTACACAATGACCTGACCGGTGAGCGGGAGCATATCACCCTCACCGGCGGCGTGCGCGCACACGGCAGCGGCACACACCGCTTCCTCTTACAGAGCCGCTATTGCGGGCGGCTCACCGCCTCCGTGGATGCCATCACCCTGATGGATTATTTCGGCATCCTGCCCACAAGGGCGGAGGCGGCGGCACTGGCGCGCACCACGGTGCTGCCGGAGCTGTTCCCCATGGAGGTCACGCTGCTGGCCAGCCCCTGCTATGCGGAGGACGGCACGGTGGCCAGGCGCGGTGAGGACCGCAGCGAGATGTTCCAGCTGCGGGAGTATCGTGCCGGTGACGACATCCGGCAGATCCATTGGAAGCTGTCGGCCAAGACAGACGAGCTGATCCTGCGTGAGGCCAGCCAGCCGGAGAGCCGTGAGCTGCTGCTGTTCTGGGACAAGCACATCACCGGCACACCGGCGCAGATGGACGCACTGGCGGAGGCTGCCTCTTCCGTGGCCGGCGCACTGGTGCGCGGCGGCGTGTCCTTTTCGCTCTGCTGGACAGAGCCGGATGATCTGCCTCTGCGGGACATCTCGGACGAGGCATCGCTGCTGCAGGCCGTGCCGGAGCTGGTACGGATGAGCGGCGGTATGGAGGGACGTATGCCGGAGCTGACATCGTTCAGCCGCGTGCTGTATTTCGGCACACAGCCGGACGCGCAGCTCCAGACAGACCCGCGTGTGCATTTCCTGCTCTGTATGGACGCGGAGCAGGGCGGCAGTCCTGCTATGACTGTGTTCACGGCGGAGACCATGCACGAGCGGCTGCAGCGATGGGAGGTTTGACAGATGCGGAGAGAACAAAGCGGACTGTACCTGACAGCCGGCAGCGCTCCGCGGACGGCGGGCCTCCGGTTCCCATGGGGAGATATGGCTGTGGCCGTGGTACTGGCGGCGGGGATGTGCCTGCTGCTGCGGGAGCTGTTTCCCTCTGTCACCGAGCCGTGGTGGCTGCTGACACTGTTGATGCTGCCGCTGTGCGCAGCGCTTCTGCTGCTGTATGAGACGAAATGCGGGCCGTGGCTTCTGCCCTCCGGTGCGCTGCTGCTGTTGCTTCTGTTTCTTGCGGGCAGGACGCCGGTGTTGTCCGGCTTCGGCTGCCTGGGCAATGATCTTCTGTCGCTGCTGACGGCCCGCACGGGACGTATTTATCTGGACTTTGCGGCGGCAGATCCCGACAGGGTCTACTGGGCGCTGATCCCGCTGCTGGTGCTCTGCGCCCTGCTGCTGAGCCGCGCCGTGTGGAGCGGACGGCTCTGGCTGGCGCTGCCCCTGCTTCTGCCTGCCTACGCCGCCATGCTGACGGGCCTTGCTCCCTGCGGCGTCTCCTGCGGCCTGCTGACGGCAGGCACGGTGCTGCTGATGATGCAGCATACCGCAAAGGCCGGAGATGATACGGCGGGACTTGCGGGGCGGCCTGTTCAGCTGCTTCTGCCGCTGCTGTGCGCCGCACTCTGCCTGCTGGCGGGGCTGGCGGTAAAGGATGGCCTGTCCACGGAACTGGCGGAGACAGTGGCACAGCGTATCCATGAGCAGCGCTATGATCAGACCACCAATTCCATGCCGGAGGGCGAACTGAAAAACCTGCCCGCATGGAATAGAAATGATACGCCTGCGCTGGAAATCACCATGGAGAAGCCCGGAAAGGTCTACCTGCGCGGGCAGATCTATGAGGTCTATACCGGCAGCCGCTGGGAAGCGGCGGATACGAAAGACACGGCGGCATACGAGGAACTGTTTTACTGGCTGCACAAGGATGGCTTTTACGGCCAGAGCCAGATCGGAACGGCCTCAAGATGGGCGCTGACGGCGGCAGAGCCGCTGGACATGACGGTGAAGAACCTGACCGCCTGCGCGGCGCATGGCTACTATCCCTATGCGCTGTATGGCAGCGGCCTGCTGGACGCGGCACAGATCGGTGATACCGGCCTGCCCGCAGCAGAGGAGCTGCGCTACCTCACCGGCAGCGTTCCGGAATGGTATCAGCTCCAGCGGGAGCTGGCCTCCGGCCAGGGCCGGCAGGAGATACAGAGCTATCTGGAGCTGGAGCAGGCTTACGCGGCCTATGTGAAGGCCATGGATCTGCAGCTGACGCAGGAAAGCTGGTCGGTGGTAAAGCGCCAGCTGTCTCTGCCGGAGGGATCTCGCACCATCTCCGAGATACGCAACATCATCTATGCCTATCTGGGAGAAAACCTGACCTACGACGAGACGGTGCGGACTGGTAACGGAAACGGAGATTTCCTGCAATACACGCTGGAAAAGAGCGGACGCGGCTACAGTGTCCACTACGCCACCGCTGCCGTGCTGATGCTGCGCTACATGGGTGTGCCCGCCCGCTATGTGGAGGGCTACTACCTCTCGGCAGAGCAGGCGGCGCGGTACGCAGCCGGTGAGCCTATTACCCTGACGGAGCAGAATGCCCACGCCTGGGCGGAGTATTACGTCAGCGGTGTCGGCTTCGTGCCCTTTGAGGTGACGCCCGGCTACATCGACAACGAGGATGTGGACATCGGCACCTCCATTGGGGACGGCGATACGGAGAACACCTATGTCAGCGAACAGCAGAAGTTCGTGGAGGTGGAGCAGCCGGAGGAACAGACGGAGCAGGAGCAGGACCGGGCCGTCTTCTCGCTGGAGGTCAAATACCTGCTGTGGCTGCTGCTTCTGCCGGTGCTGGCGCTTCTAATACTGATCATTGTGCGGCGAAAGCGTCTGCATAGAGCACTGCGTGCCATTGACGAGGCGGGCGATAAGGCTGCCATCGCCATGCGGTACGGCTATGCGGACTGTCTGCTGCACCACAGCACGGTGCAGCCCCCGGAGGGTGCGGCGGAAGCCGCCGCACTGAACCGCGAGGCACTGTTCAGCCCCCATGCCATGAACGCGGAACAGCGCCGCTGTGTGGATGATTATGCCGCCCGTGTCCTGACGGACTGCAAGGCAAGCTGGACGCTGTGGCAGAAAATACGATACAGGCTTTGGAACTGCCTGTACTGATAGGAGGAAAACGTATGAGAAAACGGATCACATCGCTCCTGCTGGGCGTACTGCTGTTGTTGACCATGACGGTGACAGCCTTCGCCGCAGAGGGGCAGGCCGGTTCCTTTGTGTTCACGGCCATGAATGCCAACAGCACCATCGTGGAGCCGACTCGCGTTCCCTACAAGGCGGGACAGACCATAAAGGAAGCACTGGCCGATTCGGACATTGAATTTGACGGCCTGGAGCAGGGATTCATTCAAATGATCAACGGCGTTTCCGCCAACTACCTGCTCTATTATGATGAGGGCGGCTACAAGCTGGATGCCCCAGCATCCACTATCACCGCACTTTGCTTCCATGTCAGCAGCACCTACTCTGGTGATGCCATCAGGCTCATCAACCGTATGGCGGACTATCTGGATATGACGAACCATGTCCAGAACTACCCCGCGGCGGCCAATGCCTATGCGGCGGCACTGAAGGGCCTGCGTACCGCCACCGCGGAGTCGGCCACCACACTGCTGGACGGACTCAATAACGCCATTGCAGACTACGGAAAGCTGCTGGACGGCACGAAGTACACCGTTTCCGCCGCAGCCACGCAGAACGGTGCGTCTGTGTCCGCACCGGTGGTCACGCTGACGGATGCCTACGGCAATGTTACCACGGGCACAAACAGCGTACAGGTCATTGCGGGCGACTACAAATTCAGCGTGTCCGACGGCGGCTATAACCGCACGGATGGAACGCTGACGGTATCCGCTGACGCGCAGATCTCCGTGACGCTGCCCTATGGCCAGTGGTTCGGCAATATCCGCCTGCTGGGCAATGACGGAAAGCCGTTCCGCTATACGCAGGATAAGACAGCACACACTGCCCAGTACTGGATCAAGGATACGGCAGCGCCTCTGGGCAGCATCTACCTGAATGCGGCGATGGGAGATGTCCCTGACGCCGATACCACCTACCTTCGTACCATCTATGTCGGTACAAACGGCAAGGATATGTCCAGCACCGCCAGATCGTGGGACAGCACGGCCACCGGCCTGACCTATCTGGTGAAGCAGGGCATGGAGGGCCGCACCTTCACGCTGGAGGCGCAGTACAAGGCTGCGGACGGCTATACACAGGTGCAGTCCTACGCGGTCACCGTGACCCGCGTTCCCACACTGGCATCGCTGTCCGTGACGGCGGAGGGCACAAAGCTGCCTCTTACCTTCGAGCCCACCACGACGTCGTACAGCCTGACGACGGTCTCCTCTACGCTGGACATCGCGGCCGCGCCCTTCGGCGAGGACTATACGGTGACGGGTACAGGCGCGGCGTCTCTTGAAGGCGATACGCTGACCCACAGCATACAGGTCGCCGCACCCAACGGGGAGCAGAACACCTACACCCTGCGCGTGCAGAAGGTGGCCTCTGTACCGGTGACACTGACGATCCCCGCCGGCACGACCGTGCAGGTGCTCAACGGCGCAGGCTCGGAGATCGCGCCGGTCAGCGGCGTGTACCACCTTGTGCCGGGGGAGACATATACCTGCATCGCCACCAAGAATACATGGTATCACACGCAGACCGCATTCACGGCCTCCAGCGGCCTGAAGGTATCTGTACCCGAGCCCGACACCACAGACGGCCTGAAAGCCCTGGCGCTGTACAGCGGCACCTCTGCCAGTAACCGCCAGCCATATAAGGCTGATAAGACTTTTGCTGCCGCCGCGCACAGCTACAGCTATACTGTCACTGACTTCAACAGCAAGGCGGCTATACAGGCCACCGCCGCGGACACGGATGCTGTGATCACGGCGCTGTACCGTTCCCAGAGCACCGTGCCGGAGATCCATGATGTAGAGACATCGGTCACGATCACCCAGCCGGTGAATACCGCGAAGAAGGCTGACAACCTGAGCAGCCTTGTGGCCAAGGCGGGCTACGGACAGGATCTGACCATCCGCGTCAGCAAGACGGTGGGCGATGTCACCTATTATCAGGACTACGAGATGCGGCTGGTCCGCCAACTGCATCTGGCGGGATTGACCGCAGCGACCAAGGATGAGCAACTTCCCTTCGTGACAGCCTCCGGCGGCACGACAAAGTTTGACCGCGACAATACCGATTACTACGTCAAGGTTGACAGAGAGACCACCGCGCTCTATATCTCCGGCACTTATCCCAATAGCAGCACGGACACCTCCTGCTGCGGCGGGTATTATGCCAAGGTCAACGGTGTGCGCTATGATATGCTGGAGAGTGTGGAAGCAGCGCTGAATACAGACCTCTACAACGAGGACATTTCTGTGCAGGTCTGCCATGCGGACACCGACAGCATTGAGCTGACCTACACCGTCCATGTTCAGAAAAGCGACCCCATCCAACTGACGATCCAAACGACCCCGGCGGATGCCACGGTGTTCCTGACCAACGATCTGAACGGCA
>OIXG01002910.1_pt1 | contig 12118 bp, 8 predicted proteins | sample 1587731 | NCBI WGS metagenome assembly OIXG01 (sample SAMEA3888908, study PRJEB22519) | human gut metagenome | biome: human gut; feature: human-associated habitat; material: faeces | place: Denmark | collected 2010
AAACAGGCAGCTTTTCAGTTTCCTAATTTATTTCTTTTTAGTTTGCCTGCTCAATTGCTGTCAAAAGTCCGTTTACTACATCCTCGCCTACCTGACCGGTTACGTAGTCAATACAGGGCTGTCTCATAGCGGAGTGCCAGTCTTCCAGCTCAGCCTCGGTCGGTGTGTAAACTTCCATGCCGTACTCTTCCAGCTTTGCCACGCCTTCGTCGTTCAGCTTTTTGCAAACTTCAGAAGCCTCCGGAGTAACAGTTTCTGCCGCGTCGGTTACAACCTTCTGCAGATCCTCCGGCAGAGAATCCAGGAACTTCTCGCTGATAGCGAAGGTTACGATGGAAGCGATGTGCTTGTCCAGAACCATGTATTTCTGTACTTCATAAGTCTTGTCGTTCAGAATATTTACAGGCGGGTTCTCCTGTCCATCTACAGTACCGTTCTGAAGCGCTGTATACATCTCGCTGCCTGCCATGGGAACCGGGTTCGCGCCGATTGCGGATACCATCTTCTCGCAAACCTCGCTCTGCATGACACGGAAGGTGATGCCCTTTGCACTGTCTACGGTAGTCAGCGGAGTCTTTGTGGTGGTGAAACAGCGCATGCCGTTACAGAAAGCTGCCAGTACATGGATACCGGATTCCTCGCCGATCTTGCCGAAGAATTCCTGTCCCCACTCGCCGGACAGAACCGCGTCGCACTGTGCCTCGTCCTTGAACAGAGCCGGGCAGCTTAAGACCATGGTATCAGCATAAATGTTGTTCAGGGAGTTTACATTTGCTACCGTCATCTCCAGAGAACCGTTCAGAAGTCCCGCCAGGTTCTCCTCTACGCTTCCCAGCTGTCCGGAGGGATAAATCTCTACGCTGATCTGTCCGTTACTGTTCTTTTCTACCTCTTCCTTAAACCGCTCGGTCCAGGTTACCTCTGCGCTTTCCTCTCTCGGAACATCGCCCTGGGTCATACCCAGCTTAATCACGTAGCTCGCGTCTCCGGTGGAGGCGGTATCTGCGGCGTCTGCCGCTGTGTCCTCGGTGGTGTCTGCTGCCGGTGCGTCTGCGGTCGCATCCTTGGAACCGCCGCATGCGGTCATTCCGACTACCATCGTTGCTGCCAGAAGCGCTGCCAAAACTTTCTTTTTCATAGTTATCCTCCTTTTAAATGTTTTTCTCCGTGTTTGTAGGACAATTTCTACTGTGTTTTTATTATATCGTCTATTTATTTGTTTGTAAATGTTGTTTTTCGCCAATATATTCATATTAATTTTATGCATTTTGTCTATTCATTCACAATATTATCCTACAATTATTTTATTTTGACAGAACAAATCCTTTTGAAAATATTTCATATACACATACAGATAAAAGGGACTGCCGCTCCATCACCTGTTATCGATGATGAAGCGGCAGTCCCTTCTGGTAGTTCCCACATTTCCCCTGTGTTCTGCGTTCTATTTACTTGTTATATTTTTTTCTGCTGCCGATCACTGCGCCAAATGCCGCACCGCCACTGAGGAGCAGCAGGGCCAGCCATAAGGAAATGACGTTTGTATCGCCGGTTTCCGGGCTCTTGCCCTTTGTCTTCGGACTGGAGACCGATGATTTGCTATGGCTTGTTTTAGTACCGGATGGCTTTGTGTCAGCCGGCTTTTCCGTAAGCTTCGCTATGATCGTCGCGTCCTTTGTAATTTCCTTTGTGGCAGCTTCGTCGCTGTAATATTTGCCGCAGCCGTCGCAGTACCAGTACTCAATATTGCCCTCGGCGTTCTTGGTCGCAGCCTTTGTCGGAACATGTTGAAGGTGGATATGATTCTGCGTATTCAGGCTGCCATATTCCTTTCCGCAGCCGCTGCAGACCGCCTTGTCCTTGCAGGTGGCCTCTCCGCCGTGATGCCGTGCCGCCAGCCTCTGCCATGCCAGTACCGGGAGTTCTGTCGTATCCTCTGCCGCATCGGTCAGGGGCTTGCAGCCCTCGGTGTCCCAGGGGTTCTCGTCTCCGGTGCGGTTGGCAATCAACAGATTCAGCACGGTGCCGTTGGCAAAGTCGGCTGCATCATAGGCTGTCGGTGCCACAACCTCGCTTTCGCTGGTATTGTCGTTTGCTCCGATGCCCTTTTCTGCTGTGCCGTTCAGATAATAGCAGTTCTTTATTTTGCCGCCATAGTGCTCATCATCGTAATCATCCCCATAGACATAACCCGCAATCGCTCCATATTTGCTTTCACCGCCTGTAGCGCTAACAGTACCCATATTATAACAGGATTCCATTTCCCCTCTATGATGTCCTGCCACACCGCCTGTATGACTGTTACCTGTTACTTTACCCAGATTATAACAATCCTGTATACCGCCTGCTTCCGGGGTTTCTCCTGCGATACCGCCGATATCGTCATCACCGCTCACCTCACCGGTATTATAACAACGTTCAACGACTCCACTGTCATTGATATCTCCTACGATACCACCGATATCGTCATCGCCGCTCACGGTACCGGTATTGCTGCAATTTCGGACGATAACATTATCATAGATAACACCTGCAATACCGCCAATATCATCGTCGTCACTGGTAATCGTGCCTGCATTGTGACAATTCTCGATAATTGTATTGTCATTGGCATCTCCTACGATGCCGCTGATATCTCCGTCTCCACGGATCTCACCCGCATTATAGCAATCACGGATGACAACGCTATCATAGCTCTCTCCCACAATACCGCCAATATTATCATCACCTTTTATCGTGCATTCACTCCTGCAGCTTGAAATACTGGTGGTACCTATCGCTTCTCCCGCGATGGCGCCGACATAATCATACCCTTCTATATATCCCGTTACTGTCAGAGCTTTCACTGTGGCATTCTCCAGCTTTGCGAAAAGACCCTGATAGTCATCACTACTATTGGTATACAATCCCCGAATTGTATGACCGGCACCATCAAATGTACCTGTGTAGGGCGCTTCATAAGTTCCGATTGGCGTCCACTCTACCGCTGTCCCATCGGAATAATTACCGTCCGCATCGAAGGTTCCCTCATTGAGTACGATATCATTCATCAGCCTCCCGCAGAGACTAGCTTCTCCATATTGATTCACATTTTCCCAAAACAGATACAGCTCTTCTACCGAACTGATTGGGACAGGATGCTCTTCTGTACCGTCATAACTGCTGTTATACCGCGCCGTTACAGTACCATCCTCGAAAATAGCATTACGATAGGCCAGGCGTGTGCCGTCTGCGTAATACCAGCCTTCAAAATAGGCATCTGTCTTTTTCGGAGCAGTTTTCTGCGTCGGCCATACCGTATCATCCAGTACCTGACGCAGGTAGACTGCGCCATCCAGCATATAGGTCAACAGATGGGAGCCGTCCACTACTGCCAGCTTCTCGTCCGTATAAACGGTACCGGCTTTCATCTCTATGGGCTGCGCATAGGTACCGCCTTTGATCGTGCCACCGCTCAACGGGCCGCTCGCATTACCGTCTGCGGCGCTTCCCGCGCAGATTACCTTACCGTTAAAAGTACCATTTTCAATGGTGCTTTTATTTGTTACGGTATTGCTGAAGGTGCCGCCGGAAATGGTGCCGCTATTTATTACCGCACCGCTGAAAGACCCGCCGGAAATGGTGCCGCTGTTTGCTACTTCGCCCCGGAAATCAGTCTCGGCTGTGCTTTCCGCCTTCGGTTCTATCCTTCCTTCATTGTAAATGGTATCCTCCACCGTACTTCCCGCTGCTATGATGGTTCCGGCTGAATCCAGATATGCTCCGCAGCCCAGACTGGCCTGGTTTGCGGAAATGCCGCCGCCTGCTATCGTAAGCTTCGTACCTGATGTAATATGGAATCCGCCGCCCCAGTCGGCTTTATTTCCGGTAACGGCTGTGCCGGAGAGCGTAATATTACCATTGTCGCTATAGACACCACCGCCAGCACTGATCCTTCCATCATCCGTTTCATTTTCCGCAATATTTCCGGCAAGGTTGCCACCGCTCAGGTTCAGGGTTCCGCCACCAAACAGGTAGAAGCCGCCGCCCCATCTGGCGCGATTTCCAGTAACGGTTCCACTGTTGAAATTCACTGTGGTGTTTTCGGTCAGATAGATACCGCCTCCGTCCCAATCTGCCTGATTGTCCTTCACAGTACTGCCGGACAGCTCTATCATACCGCCCCGGTTCACATAGATGGCTCCGCCTTTATAGGCTTTATTTCCTGTAACCTCGGTTCCGGACAGGGTTATATTGCCGCCGTTACGCAGAAAGGCTGCTCCGCCCTGCTCGCTTGCCTTGTTCTCGCTGATAGCTCCACCGGATAATACAGCACTGCCTCCATCATTTACGTAAACAGCCGCGCCCCACTTGGCTTCATTCTTACTGACAGTGGCTCCTGAAAGCGTAACCGTACCAGCGCTTCTTACATAGATAGCACCACCGGATTCCGCACTGTTATTACGGATGGTACCGCCATACAGATTTACTTTACCGCTCTCGCCATCCTTATTATTCAGCAGAATTGCTCCGCCCTGTTTATATCCATTATTTCCGGAGATTTCACCGCCATACAGATTCAAAACACACTCCGAATCATCCAGGGCAATGGCGCCGCCACCGCCGTTTTCTCTGTTCACTTTTCCGCCAGTGAGCTTTCCACCAAAAATATCCAGTGTACTATTATAAATATAGATACATCCGCCGCCCCATACATCTGTATTTGCGCCCCGAATCACTCCACTGCTGTCCGGGTCGCAGTCGCAAAGCACGAGACGTCCATTTTTCACTGTAATCTTATTTTTTCCGTTGCTGGCATACGTTTTGCCATTGAGACACAGATACAGTGTATTCCCGTCCTCCACATCAAGATTCGTGTTTATCGTAGCATCATTCGTCAAATATACATACGCTTCCCCATTTGTATAGGTAATAGCATCTGTACCGTTCCAAGGAGTAAATGTTACATTGCTGTGGCTTGTGTGATCGCCCGCCTCTGTATCTCCACCGCAGATACAATGCATATGCTCCGCAGATACCACCGGCCTGAGCGCCTCCTCGCCCTCCGCTGCCTGCAAAGTCGCTGCATTCCCTGATTTCTTCTCCCCGGCAGCGCCTTCTTCTTTTTGCTCTTCCTTTTTTTCTTCCTGTGGCTTTTCTTCCTGTGGCTTTTCTGCTTTCTGTTCCTCTTTTTGCTCCACCTTCTGCTCTTCCTGCGATTCTTCTACGCCATATTTCCCGCAGCTCTCTGCCACGGCACCCTCCGCGCCGCAGACCGGACAGTCTGCATTCATGCTCTCTGCTGCGCAGGCTGTCTCACAGATACACACTGGCGTGTCCCCATTGTTTTCCTCGCTAATGATCTTGACCCCGTCGTTCGCCTCCGCAAATACCGTCATGGGAACAAGGGATAACACCATGCACAGTGTAAGCAGAATGCTCAAAAATCGTTTCTTCATCACTTTTCCTCCGGTCTTTTTATTAATTAATCGTTTGATTATATAATATCATAATATAGCTCCGTATACAAGCATCTCTGTGAAAAGATAAAAAAAATAGTGCCTGACCTGACGGCCAGACACCACTTATCCACCATGTGATTCTCTATTCTGCTTTTTTCTCCACTTTTGCTTTATATTTTTCCATAAACATCACGATACTCTGCTTCAGCACCTCCAGCTGGCTCTTCAGATAATACTCATCTTCAAACATTGCGTAATGCACGCTGGCGCGGATCAGAATAAAGATCAGCGGCGTCAGCACCTCGCAGGGAATCCCAAGCTTCGCCTCCAGACTTATGGCATACTCCATATAACGCCTGCTTACTCCTTTGAAGAACTGCTTGCCGTGTTCGATATACTTCGGATGCGTGTAGACCTGGTACATCAGCCGGTATTTCTTCCCATGCTTTTTTGCTGTCCAGTAGGGAATCTCATCGATGAAATGCATCAACTCCATCGGATCGGTGGGCGCTTTCGCCATGAAATCATCCTCCACCTTCGCCATACAGTATCCGGTAGACTGTATAATCAGATCGTCCAGATTCTCAAAATACTGATACAGCGTGGCGGAATTACATCCGCAGGCCTCCGCTACTGTCTTGATTCCCACACCCGTCAGGCCATTTTCCGCATAACAATCGTAGGCCTTTTCCATCAATTCTATTTTTCTCGCCCGCCGGGCCTCTTCGTTTACTGTACGCAAAGCTTTCTTCCGCCTTTATATAAAATAATGGACTGATGATATACTTCAGATTTTCATTTTATCATAGCTTTTTTTATATCGCAATGTTCTCAAACACAAAAAAAGGAATCTCATAAGAGATTCCTCTTACCAGGGCTACAAGGATTCGAACCTTGAAATGACGGAGTCAGAGTCCGTTGCCTTACCGTTTGGCGATAGCCCTATGTCTTAGCGACGAATGTTATGATACCATAGTATTTTATAGAATGCAAGCACTTTTTTCATTTTTTTCGATTTTTTTTCGACCTTTTTTCGGCCTTTTGCGGAACGCCGGAAATCGGGCGGCGGATGGACTATTCCTCCGCCACGAAACCACTGTCAAATGTAATGACGCAATGGTAGCGTTCGTCCAGGGATCTCACTTCTTCTTCGATAGCTTCCCGAAGCTTTGGCCGATCATTTTCCCCATAGGAAAAAGGGACAACCACGTCAAAGATCAGATTAATCCACTTTTCTCCATCCACCATACGAAAATCATGCAGGCTCAGACGTTCATCCATCTGATGAAGCACTTCCTGCACCTCTGCCTTCACTTCTGCCACCTGCGCGTCCGCAGTTTCCACCGGATCCATATGAATCACCAGAAAGATTCCCAGCTTCTTTGCCGCGTCCCGCTCGATCCGGTCAATGATCTCATGGGATGTCTCGATATCCACATTGTTCGGCACCTCCGCATGGATGGATGCCAGACTTTTCGTCGGGCCATAATTGTGTACAATCAGATCATGGCTGCCCAGAATGCCGTCATAGCTTTCCACAAATTCTGAAATCTCCCGGTACAGCTTTGGATCCACCGACTGGCCAATCAGCGGCTCCAGCGTATCCTTCGCAATACCGACGCCGGCCCACATGACAAGCAGGGATACCGCCAGGCCCACATAACCATCGATATTAATCTTTGTAAAATAAAAGAAAAGGATCGAACCCATCGTCGCCAACGTTGTCACCACATCCCCCAACGCGTCTGTGGCTGTCGCCTGCATCACAGTGGAGTTGATCCGTTTCCCCAGCTTCTTATTAAAAAAGCTGAGCCAAAGCTTCACAGCCACGGACGCCAGCAGAATGCCCATGGAAATCAGATTGAAGCTTAATTCCTCCGGCGTCCGGATTTTCGCAATGGCGTTTTTGAAGAAAGTAAAGCCTACCTCAATGACCAAAAATGATACAATCAGCGCCGCAATATATTCGATGCGGCCATGGCCGAATGGATGCTCCTCATCCGCAGGCTTCTCTGCCATTTTTACACCGATGAAACCGATGACGGATGAAGCAGCGTCGGACAGGTTATTGAAGGCGTCCGCCATAACGGACACACTGTGAAGCACCAGTCCCACAGCCAGCTTTCCCCCAAACAGAAGCAGGTTGCAGACGATGCCAACCAGACTGGCCAGCACACCGTAGGCCGTCCGAACCTTCGCTTCCTCTGTATTTTGATAATCTTTTACAAATGTTTTTACCAGTAATTCAGTCATATTTCATTGCCCCCATTTTTCGAACGGCTGTTGCCGATCACTAACTCTCCATATACAGCAATAGCACCAGAAGGCAGCTTTCGCTGCTCTCTGATGCTATTCTCTCTATCATATATTATTTCTACGAAAAATGGAAGTGGATCTTGTTATTTTTTTGTAAATGTGCTATCTTGATAACATCTAATTTAATGACAAGACAGTTGTCCGTTCATTAAACGGCGCTGTCCGGAACTGCGAAGGAGCGCAAACTTATTATGAGTACGATGAAACTGACTCTGCTGACCGACCTCTATGAGCTGACCATGATGCAGGGATATTTCAAGAATCACACCAATGAAACGGTTATTTTCGATGCCTTTTACCGGAAAAATCCCTCCGGAAACGGATTTGCCATTGCGGCTGGTCTTGACCAGGTTATTGATTACATTAAGAATCTGACCTTTGATAAGGATGATATTGTCTATCTGAGAAGCCTGAAGCTTTTTGATGAGGATTTTCTGGATTATCTGAGCAATTTCCATTTCTCCGGCGATATCTACGCGATTCCCGAGGGAACGGTTGTATTTCCGCGTGAGCCGCTGGTAAAGGTTATCGCCCCGATTATGGAAGCACAGTTAGTGGAGACTGCTATTCTGAATATCATCAACCACCAGAGCCTGATTGCTACCAAGTGCGCCCGGGTCGTATACGCGGCTAAGGGCGACGGTATCATGGAGTTTGGTCTTCGCCGGGCACAGGGTCCAGACGCCGGTATCTACGGAGCCCGCGCTGCCATGATCGGCGGCTGTATCGGCACCTCCAATGTGCTGACCGGCCAGCTCTTCGATGTTCCGGTAAAAGGAACCCATGCCCACAGCTGGATCATGAGTTTCCCGGATGAATATACCGCATTTAAAGCCTATGCAGATCTTTATCCTGAAGGATGTACCCTTCTTGTCGATACTTACGACACCTTAAAATCCGGTGTGCCGAATGCGATCCGTGTCTTCCAGGAGATGAAAGATGCCGGCATCAGCCCGAGAAAGCTTGGTATCCGTCTTGACAGCGGCGATCTTGCCTACCTGTCCAAAAAAGCACGTAAAATGCTGGATGAGGCCGGCTTTGAAGAAGCAACGATCTGCGCATCCAACGACCTTGATGAATATCTGATCCACGACCTCAAGATGCAGGGCGCAGCGATCGATTCATGGGGTGTCGGAACCAATCTGATCACCTCCAAAGACTGTCCTTCATTCGGTGGTGTATATAAGCTCGCTGCCATCCAGAATAAGAATGGTGAGTTCGAACCTAAAATCAAACTTTCTGAGAACACAGAAAAGATCACCAATCCGGGCAACAAGACGGTTTACCGTATTTACGAAAAAGATACCGGCAAGATGAAAGCTGATTATATCTGCTTTGTAGACGAAGAAATCAATCCGGAGGAAGATCTTCTCCTCTTTGATCCAAGCGAGACATGGAAAAAGACAAAGATGAAAGCCGGAACCTATACCGTCCGCGAAATGATGCAGCCAATCTTCATCAACGGTGAATGTGTCTACACTTCCCCGTCTGTCAAAGAGATTGCCGCTTACTGCCGTCAGGAAAAAGATACCCTGTGGGATGAATCCAAACGACTCTTCAATCCTCACCAGATGTATATCGATCTGTCTCCAAGACTTTATGAAGTAAAGAAACAGCTTCTTGACCGCATGAGTGCTGATGACTAGGTCACAATTTGAAAAGAGGTATTACCGATGAAAAATATGACATTAAAAAATATAACCGCTGCCTGCCATGGAACCTTCCATGGTGACAGCAGTTTTCTTGAAAAAGAGATTACCGGCGTTGCAATCGACAGCCGGAAAGCAGCACCGGGATTTCTTTTTGTTCCACTCAAAGGAGCCCGAGTAGACGGCCACACCTTTATCCCACAGGTTATGGAACAGGGTGCACTTGCTACTCTTACAGAAGAAGATCCTTCTTCCCTTACCTGTCCCTGCATTCATGTAGAATCCTGCGAAAAAGCACTTCGTGATATTGCAGCGTTTTACCGCATGCAGCTTGACATCAAGGTTGTCGGCATCACCGGAAGTGTTGGCAAGACCAGCACCAAAGAAACGATTGCCTCTGTCCTTTCCCGGAAATACAATGTTCTTAAGACAGAGGGAAACTTTAACAATGGAATCGGACTTCCGCTTACCATCTTCAATCTTACCGAAGAACATGAAGTCGCTGTCCTGGAGATGGGAATTGACCATTTCGGAGAGATGCATGAACTTGCATCCATCAGCCAGCCGGATATCTGTGTAATCACCAACATCGGTCTTGCACACATGGAAAATCTCGGAAGCCGCGACGGAATCTTAAAAGCCAAAACCGAAGTTTTTGATCATCTGCGTCCAAATGCTTCTGTCATCTTAAACGGAGATGACGACAAACTTTCCACAGTCGCAGAGGTACAAGGGAAAAAGCCTGTTTTCTTCGGTCTTTCAGACCAGCTGGATGCCTATGCAGACGGAATCGTAAGTCAGGGACTTCGCGGAACTGACGCTGTACTCCACCTTCCACTTGGTGAAATCAACGTACATATCCCGGTACCTGGAAATCACATGGTTTATAATGCTCTCGCCGGAGCATGTGTCGGCATGAAGCTTGGACTTACTCTGGAGGAAATCCAGACCGGGATCTCTTCCCTGAAGACGATTGCCGGACGTACCAATCTGATCGACACAGGATCTCTTTTGATCATCGATGATTGCTACAACGCTAATCCGGTTTCCATGAAATCTTCTCTGGATGTACTTTCTACCGCAACAGGAAGAACCGTAGCTGTAATGGGCGATATGTATGAGCTTGGTGATAAGGAGAATGAACTTCACTACAATACCGGCGCACATGCTGCCGAGATCGGCATTGATGTGATCTGCTGTATCGGAGAACTTTCCCACCACGCATATGAAGGTGCAAAAGCCTGTGCAAAGAGCAGTGCCGTACTTTACTTTAAAACCAAACAGGACTTCCTGGGAAAAATCCGGAATGTTGTCAAAAAAGATGATACCATTCTGGTCAAAGCTTCCCACGGTATGGAATTTCCTGAGATCATTGATGTACTCAGACAGATGAAGTTTTAAGAGAGGTAAGACATGAAATATCAGATACTTGTTCTTGACCTGGACGGAACACTTACCAACTCCAGGAAAGAAATCACTCCACCAACGTTAAAGGCTCTGATCGAGATCCAGGAAGCCGGAAAAAAAGTTGTTCTTGCAAGCGGTCGCCCTACATACGGCGTGGTTCCCCTTGCCAGGCAGCTCCATCTGGAACGTTACGGAAGCTATATCCTGTCCTTCAACGGAGCACGGATCACTGACTGCCGCACCGGCCAGGTCATTTACAACAAAACACTTCCGCAGGACGTGATCCCGGATATCTACCGGATCGCTTCCAACTACCCGGTTGATCTTCTGGCTTATGAGGATGGACAGCTTCTGTCCGGATTTACCCCGACAAAATATTCCGAATTAGAATCCCGGATCAACCATTTACCAATTGTACAAATTGATAATTTCTGCGAGAAAGCATCCACATTTCCAAACAATAAATTTCTCCTGACCGGAGAACCGGACAGCATCGCTGCTGCTAAAGAGGAAATGTCCGCTCATTTCCATGGTTATATTGATGTTTACTGTTCGGATCCATTTTTCCTCGAAATTGTTCCAAAGAATGTAGACAAAGCCGCCTCTCTTCTGAAGCTTCTTACCAGCATCGGTCTGACTGCTGATGAAATGATCTGCTGCGGTGACGGATACAACGACCTGACTATGATCGAAACCGCAGGTCTTGGAGTGGCAATGGAAAATGCACAGCCACTGGTCCGTGAAAAAGCAGATTTTATCACAAAATCAAATGATGATGACGGAGTTCTCTATGTGATCGATCAGTTTATGCGCGATTGACCGTCGTAGAAATATCATTTCTCAAAATATAAAAATCCCGGAGAACTGGTTTTACTTCCAGTCTCCGGGATTTTTGTTTTCAGTATTTTTCTGTACTTAGATTTCTGCAGTTTCCGCGTCGTCAGTCTCTTCCAGTACTTCCGCATACTTGTCCAGAATGATCTTCTGGATTCTGTCTCTTGTACTGGAATTGATTGGATGCGCAATATCACGATATTCCCCATCCAGTGCTCTCTTACTCGGCATTGCAATGAAAAGTCCTTTTTCCCCTTCAATGACTTTAATATCGTGAACAACAAATTCTTCGTCCATTGTAATTGATACTACTGCCTTTAATTTTCCTTCTTTTGCTACTTTGCGCACGCGTACATCTGTAATCTGCATAACTTTCTAGCCCCTTTCTCCAGTAACGCACATACCGGTCCGCTCCTTTTCCTTTATTTGACCGGCATGCCTTCTGATCCGGACTCTTACAAGTCCCCCTCA
>OIXG01002914.1_pt1 | contig 12099 bp, 10 predicted proteins | sample 1587731 | NCBI WGS metagenome assembly OIXG01 (sample SAMEA3888908, study PRJEB22519) | human gut metagenome | biome: human gut; feature: human-associated habitat; material: faeces | place: Denmark | collected 2010
CTCTCGCAATGGCAGTACGTATATCCGAATAAGGCTCAGCATACATCAATTCATGAACGTGGTATGTTTTGGTAAAGCCGTCCACCAATTCATGCTTATGCTCATAAAGTCGCCTGGTAAGATTGCTTGTTACGCCGATGTATAAAACGGTATGTGTGAAATTCGTCAAGATATAAACGTAGTTCATGTGCTTGCCCTCCTGATTACTGATCTCATTATAGGCATGAGCCAAAAGATAAGCCAGTAAAAAAGAGAAATAGGGATATCCCATGTAGCGGCAACAGATATGCGTTAAAAACGCCACTTCCGTATCGTCATCCCGAGCGAAGTGGAGGGATCTTTCTTGCATACTGGTATAGCGTCCTATGTGAGACAGCGGAAAATGGGAATCCATCTGCGAAGGAAGCAAGAAAGAGCAGAGTGCAAGAAAGATTTCTCGCTGCGCCCCTCATGACGGCGTGGGGGGAATGGGTCTATTGCATGTAGCATACAACGGATATGTTTGTAAATCGCTATTCTCGTACCGTCATCCCGAGCGAAGTCGAGGGATCTTTCTTGCACACCGGTATAGCGCCGTATGTGTGATAGCGGAAAAGGGGAAACCTTTTGCGAAAGGAGCAAGAAAAAACAAAGTGCAAGGAAGATTTCTCGCTGCGCTCGAAATGACGGTAGGGGAGAATGGGTTTATTTCAAGTAGCGTACAACGGATATGTTTGGAAAGCGCTATTCCTGTAACGTCATCCCGAGCGAAGTCGAGGGATCTTTCTTGCAGGAGGGGATAATGTCGTATGTGTGATAGCGGAAAACGGGAATGCTTCTGCGAAGGGAACAAGAAAGAGCAGAGTGCAAGAAAGATTTCTCGCTGCGTTCGAAATGACGGTATGGGGGAATGGGTTTATTTCACGCAGCGTACAACGGATATGTTTGGAAAGCGCTATTCCTGTATCGTCATCCCGAGCGAAGTCGAGGGATCTTTCTGGCACACCGGTATAGCGTCGTATGTGAGACAGCGGAAAAGGGGAAACCTTTTGCGAAAGGAGCAAAAAAGAGCAGAGTGCAAGGAAGATTTCTCGCTGCGCTCGAAATGACGGTATGGTGGAATGGGTTTATTTCACGCAGCGTACAACGGATATGTTTGGAAAGCGCTATTCCTGTATCGTCATCCCGACCGAAGTGGAGGGATCTTTCTTGCAGGAAGGGATAATGTCGTATGTGTGATAGCAGAAAACGGGAATCCATCTGCGAAGGAAGCAAGAAAAAGTGGAGTGCAAGGAAGATTTCTCGCTGCGCTCGAAATGACGGTATGGGGGGAATGGGTTTATTTCACGTAGCGTACAACGAATATGTTTGGAAAGCGCTGTTCCTGTATCGTCATCCCGAGCGAAGTCGAGGGATCTTTCTGGCATACCGGTATGGCGTCCTATGTGAGACAGCGGAAAATGGGAATGCTTCTGCGAAAGGAGCAAGAAAGAGCAGAGTGAAAGGAAGATTTCCCGCTGCGCCCCTCATGACGGTGGGGGGAATGGGTTTATTTCACGTAGCGTACAACGAATATGTTTGGAAAGCGCTGTTCCTGTATCGTCATCCCGAGCGAAGTCGAGGGATCTTTCTGGCATACCGGTATGGCGTCCTATGTGAGACAGCGGAAAATGGGAATGCTTCTGCGAAAGGAGCAAGAAAGAGCAGAGTGAAAGGAAGATTTCCCGCTGCGCCCCTTATGACGGTATGGGGGAATGGGTTTATTTCACGTAGCATACAACGGATATGTTTGGAAAGCACTATTCCTGTATCGTCATCCCGACCGAAGTGGAGGGATCTTTCTGGCACACTGGTATAGCGTCCTATGTGAGACAGCGGAAAAGGGAAATCCATCTGCGAAGGAAGCAAGAAAAAGTGGAGTGCGAGGAATATTTCTCGCTGCGCTCGAAATGACGGTATGGTGTATATCGCCCTATGTGTGACGGCGGAAAAGGGGAAACCTTTAGCGAAAGGAGCAAGAAGTAACAGAGTGCAAAAAGGATTTCTCGCTACGCTCGAAATGACGGTATGGGGGATGGGTAACCCACGTCCCGTATGAAGGATATGTTTGGAAAACGCCACTTCCGTAACGTCATCCCGAGCGAAGCCGAGGGATCTTTCTGGCAGGAGGGGATAATGTCGTATGTTTGATAGTGGAAAAGGGGAAACCTTTTGCGAAAGGAGCAAGAAAGAGCAGAGTGCAAGGAAGATTTCTCGACTGCACTCGAAATGACGGTAGGGAAAGCAGCTGATTCTATGAATTTGAGATTTTAAATAAATAATAAAGCATGAAAGAAAACCACTTGAATATAAGCGTAATTGTGTGCTATATTAAGACAAGCATAAAAGCCCCTATGCTTCTATACTAATCAAACGATAGCAGAGGAAACACGGTCACTCGCGCGATGAGTTTTGAAAAAGTGTAGGAAAAGGGCGGACTGGTTCCGAGAAGGACGAATCAATTGTATTTTTCAAGGACGGGCGGCTTTCTGAAATATATTCAGCACGCCTAAAGAATAAGGCTCCCGATAAATGAGTCAATTCTGAAAATCTTAATGATAAGATACAACCTGTTCAGAAAAAGACGATCGTCTTCTCCTATGTTTTTTTAAGGAGCGATTTATTATGAAAAAGATCCTCGCACTGGCTGCTGTAGCAGCACTCACCGCTGGCGTATCTGCTTACGCTGCAAATCCATTCTCCGATGTCACCGCTGATGACTGGGCTTATCAGGCAGTATCCGACCTGTCCGCTCAGGGCGTCGTAGAAGGCTATCCGGACGGCACCTTCAAAGGCGAAAAGAACATGACCCGTTACGAACTGGCTCAGATCGTTGCTCGCCTCATGGCAAAAGAAGACCAGCTGAATGCAGAGCAGCAGGCGACCATTGACAAACTCGCCGGCGAATATGCTGACGAACTTGCTAACCTCGGCGTTCGCGTTTCCAATCTGGAAAAGAAGGTTGGCAACATTTACTGGTCCGGCAACGCTCGTATGCGTTATCAGGATAAAGGCGACAACAAAACTGATTGGAATGGCCGTATCCGTATCAATGTTAAAGGACAGGTTAACGAAAACACCGCTGTCAACGCTCGTTTCCTGAATAACTTCAAATTTAAAAATGGCGCAGATTCCACCACGGTTATGGATCGTATCTATGTGGATCACAAATTTGGTGATACCGTTGCCGCAAAACTGGGTCGTTATGAAGTCGATGCAGGTGGATTCAACACTTGGCTGATCAGTGCAGCATTTGATGGTGCAGAAGCAGATTTCAATCTTGGTGATGTTGCGCTGGGAGTAGGCTATGGCCGTTTCGGCTCTGGCGATTCTCTGTCTGGTGAAGCCAGCTATAAAGATGCGGAAGTTTTCTATGCACAGGCTAAAGCAAACCTGGGAGTTGCAAAACTTGGCGTTGACTATTTCAAAGCTGCAGACAGCGATGTGATTAATTTGGGTACCATGGACAAATACGAAGTTGTTGGTGCAAACGTACTTGTTCCGGTCGGTGATTTCCGTGTGGCTGGTGACTACTATGTCAATACGGCTCTTGATGGAGATCCACAGGTATGGGCAGCAGGCCTTGGCTACGGCGCTGTCAATGCAAAGAAACCTGGCTCCTGGGGCGTTGATGTCGCATACTTTGATGTTGAAAAGGGTGTATTTGCAAAAGGTATCGGCGGCTGGCAGCTGGCTAATGAAAATCTTCTCCAGAAAGATGGCAGCTTCTGGTACGCATCTGCTGATGTAGCACTGCAGAAGAACGTCACCCTCCACGGTGAATACGCATTTGCAGCTGATGCGGATAAAGGCGCTGATCCGGATGATCAGTATACCGTTTCCCTCAACTACAAATTCTAATCTTTGGAATTTTAGGCAAACGAAAGGAAATCCCTCATGGGATTTCCTTTTTTATTTGCATGGACTCTAAAATGGTGATAATATAAAATAAACTTTATATTATCACAGAAATGGAGGGACGCAAATTGTATATCAAACGAAATTTAGAAAGAAAATTTCTGAAGCTCAACGGATTTTTCAAGGTCATGCTGGTCACGGGAGCGCGGCAGGTGGGGAAGACGACGATGCTGAAGCATCTCGCGGAGGGTACGAATCGCACGTATGTCTCGATGGATGATTTGCTGGCTCGGGATCTAGCCACTCGCGACCCGTCCCTTTTCTTTCAGCGCTACAAGCCGCCGATTCTGATCGATGAGATCCAGAAAGCGCCGGCTCTGCTTACAGAAATCAAGCGGATCTGCGATGAGACGGAGGAGAAGGGGCTTTTCTGGCTGACGGGCTCGCAGCAGTTTCAGATGATGACGCGCGTACAGGAGACGCTCGCAGGACGTATCGGGATCCTCCATCTCTATGGACTTTCACAGCAGGAGAAGCGGGGAATTTCCTTTACGGAAGAAACGGATTTCTCGATGGATTCGCTCCTTTCACGTCGGGCGGAGGCTGGGGCGCTCACCATCGGGCAGGTCTTTCAGCACATCTGGGAAGGCGGGATGCCCGGCGTGCAGGGCGTGGATGAAGAGACGCGGCAGGCGTACTACAGCTCGTATGTGGAGACGTACCTTTTCCGCGATGCGGCGGAGGCGGGCGGGGTGACGGACTCTTTCAAGTTCGGACGTTTCCTGCAGGCCTCTGCGGCACTTGTGTCGGAACAGGTGAATTACTCTACGCTGGCGCAGGCGGCAGACATTTCCATCCCGACAGCGAAGAGCTGGCTGCACTTGCTGTGCGGTCTGGATGTGCTTTACCTGTTGCCGCCTTTCTATAACAATGCGCTGAAACGGCTGACAAAGACGCCGAAGCTCTACTTCAATGACACGGGGCTGTGCGCGTTCCTCTCCATGTGGCTGACGCCGGAGACGCTCATGATGGGGGCGGCCAGCGGGCATTATTTCGAAAACTACGTAGTGGGCGAGCTGATGAAATCGTATGCTGCGGGACGCAATAAGGCGAATCTGTCCTATTATAGAGATGGCTCCGCAAAGGAAATCGATGTGGTCATCGAAGAGAATGGCGTACTGCATCCGTTGGAAATCAAGAAGTCAGCCAATCCGGATTTGCGAGAAGTGAGGAAATTCGAATTGCTTGACGCGGCAACTTTGCACCGTGGGCGGGGCGGCATCGTCTGCATGGCAGGGGATGTCGTGCCGGTGGATGAAAAGAACGCGCTGATCCCGTCCGCTTTGCTGTGAGCAATGCTATTAAGTTAAGGAAATTATTAACGACGTAACGACTTGCTTCCCCCTTCGGGGGAAGTGCCGAAGGCAATAGGGGCATGCCAGCGGTATAACGCTCCATGTTGAATAGTCCGATGCTATCGATATTCCAACATTTTCAGGAAATACCGCTACGTAGCCCCCTCATCTCGCTTCGCTCGAAATGGCGTCTCACTTGAATTTTGCGTCGCTTCGCTCCTAAAAATCAAGTTCGCTTGCACAAGCCCTCCGGGCAGCTCCCCCGATGGGGAGCCAAGAATGTTCTGCCGCTTAACTTAATAGCATTATTGCTGTGAGGGGGCAGTATAGCGATTTAATCAGCGTTTCCCTAGATTCGGAAGTTGACTTAAATAGCTTGTAGTTCCCTCTTGCATTTTCCACGCGCTCTCTGTATCACGCGCTCTCTGTATAATGCAAGTAACTTGATACAGATACTGACTTGAAGAGGAGTCCCTTGGGGACTCCTTCTTTTTTGCCTAAAGGGAAATTAGAATAAGGCTAAATCATAATTTTCCTCTTGCGGAAAGATTTATTTCTATAGTATCCTAAACGTAGCTCATATCATGCCCGAGATATGTGCGAAGGATGAAAGGAAATGGCAGAGGAAACACGGTCACTCGCGCCGCAGATTTTTGAGTACTCCTTCGGAAAGGGCGATCCTATATATAGGGAAACATTTCCCATTTCTCAAAGGAGCGATTTATTATGAAAAAGATCCTCGCACTGGCTGCTGCAGCAGCACTCACCGCTGGCGTATCCGCTTACGCTGCAAATCCATTCTCCGATGTCACCGCTGATGACTGGGCTTATCAGGCAGTATCCGACCTGTCCGCTCAGGGCGTCGTAGAAGGCTATCCGGACGGCACCTTCAAAGGCGAAAGAAACATGACCCGTTACGAACTGGCTCAGATCGTAGCTCGCCTCATGGCTAAAGAAGACCAGCTGAACGCTGAACAGCAGGCAACTCTGGACAAACTCGCTGGCGAATACGCTGACGAACTCGCAAACCTCGGCGTTCGCGTTTCCAACCTCGAAAAGAAGGTCGGCAACATCTCCTGGGCTGGCGATGCAAAGATGATGTACACCAACAACGCTAAAAAAGATGGCAAAGACACCTACAAAGGCCGTATCCGTCTGAACGTCAAGGGTCAGGTCAATGACGCTACCTACGTTCAGGGCCGTATTGTAACCAACATGTACTTCAAAGATGCAGACAACGATGATGGCAACACCACCATGGATCGTCTCTTCGTAAACCACAGCTTCGGCGACAAGACCTCCGTGGTTCTTGGCCGTCAGGACCTCACCGTATTCGGCGGACTCGAATATGATGACGCATTCGATGGTGCTAAACTCGCATACAACGATGGCAAATTCGATGCTTACGCAGCATTTGGCCAGATGAACGCAGGCACCGATGCTCAGAAGGCTACTGATGCAGCATTTGGCGGCCTCGGCTATGACTTCGGCGTGGCTAAACTGAACGCAGCTTACTTCAACTTCACCGGCGACAAAGCAAAGGCTGCTTACGGCTTCGACAGCATCTGGGGCGCAAACCTCGTTGTTCCGGTTCAGAACTTCAGCGTATTCGGCGAATACTGGGACTCCAACGCTGACAAGAACGATAACGCTTACCAGGCTGGCATCGGCTACAGCACTCTCGATGCTTCCAAACCGGGCACCTTCGCTCTGAATGTCGCTTACAACAGAGTCGGTGCTAACGCTTACCTCGGCGGCACCACCTATGATGCAGCTGACTTCGTCGGTGCTATTGCTGCTGACAAAGATCTGAAGTTCTGGAACGTATTCGGCGACGTTACTCTCCAGAAGAACGTCACCCTCCACGGCGAATACGCTTGGGATATCAAAAACGCAGATGGCTGCGATGACGACGCTTGGTCCGTTTCCCTGAACTACGCATTCTAATTCTTGGATACTCCAGTAAAAAAGAAGCTCCTTATGGGGCTTCTTTTTTTATTATCTTTTATTCTTCCCCCACGAGCCAGCGGAGCGCATTCCGTTTCAGGATGCCTTCATAGTTCGCGGACGGTGTGATGGTATCGAGCGTCAGAAGGTACTTCGGGTATTGATCGGAGAGGGCGCGGAGAGGTTTCAGCTCTCGATCCAACACGGCGGGGTCAAGGGTGGAAAGCGCGACCTGGTAGTAGGAGAGGCCGGTCTCGGACTCACAGACGAAGTCGATTTCCCCACCGGGGAGCTGACCGACGAAGACTTTATTTCCTCGTCGGAGAAGCTCAAGGTAGATGATATTTTCCAGAATGTGTCCTGTGTCGCGGCCGGTGTCATTCATCAGCAGGCGGCGGAAGGCGGGGTCGACGAGGTAGTACTTGGCATTCGTCTTCAGGATGTTTTTCCCGCGCACGTCGAAGCGGTCAGCCTGGTAGAGGAGAAGGCTGTCCGTCAGGCTGGTGAGGTAGCGCTCTACGGTTTTGTTGTCTGTTTTTCGGCCCATGCTGGTCAGAGTGTTTGCGATTTTGCTCGGCGAAATTAGACTGCCGATGTTGGCAGCCATGTATTTCATGATGCTTTGGAGGATGGCGGGATTCGCGGTGCGCAGGCGTGTCAGTGTGTCCTTGATGAGGATGGTATTGTAAATGCCCGACAGGTACTCGCTGATGTTCTGCTCTTTGCCACGGAGCGCGAGCGCGAAGGGAAAGGAGCTGTCTTTCGTGTAGGCTTCGTAGGCCGCCTCGAGGGACAGCGGCGCGTCGAGGCCGGAGAAAAATTCTCGGAAGGAAAGGGGGAGCATCTGCATTTCTACATAGCGTCCGGCCAGGAGTGTGGCGAGATCGCCGGAGAGAAAATAGGCATTTGAGCCGGTGATGTAGAGGTCAACGTTGTCTTTGATGAAGAGACTGTCGACGGCTTTTTCAAATTGTGGCACATGCTGTATTTCATCCAGAAAAATGTAGTTTTTCTCACCGGGGCGGAGCCGTTCTAAGATGTAGCGGTAGAGCGCGTGGTATTCCTGCAGGCCTTCGAAGGCGAGGTCTTCGAAGTTGATGGCAATGATGCGCTCTTCGGGGACGCCCGAGGAGGTCAGGTAGTTTTTATATAGGGTAAAAAGCGTGGATTTTCCACTGCGGCGGACGCCGGTGATCACTTTGATCAGGGGCAGGTCTTTATTGCGGATCAGGAAATTCAGGTATTGTGGTCGCTCAATCAGTTTCATCGGTATCACCTCATTTAGGATTATAATCCTAAATGAGGTGATTATCAAATAGTTTTAGGATTAAAATCCCAAAACTATGCGAAAAATAAGAGTTTTAGGATTTGAATCCTAAAACTCTGTCGTGATGAGCCGTCAGCGGTATGTAGTCAACTGATAACCATCACTATATCGACTCTCTTGAATATCGAAAACTTTCGTGCTATAATGCATACATCAGCACCGATAAATTAAGAAAGTGACTATCGAACAGTATGAAAGGTTGTATTTCTTAATGATGCGATGGAAAATAAAGGTATACTGCTTTTGCGGCAGATCGATTTTCCGCTGTATGCATTTTCCCATCCGGGATCACCGCCCAATCGTAAGCATCCCGATGGATATCTATATCGGAAGAGGGGGCTAGGGATTAGGAGTGGCTAGTAGCTCGTGACTAGTGACTAGGGATGAGTAGCTGGGAGACATCAGACTCCCGTATCGTCATTTCGAGCGAAGCGAGAAATCTTTCTTGCAGAACGAAAAACGAAGAATGTGTGAAAGCAGAAATACATAGCACCAAGGCGTTGTTTCTGTATCGGTGCCTATGTGATACTGACCGCAGTGCAAGAAAGATCCCTTGGCTGCGCTTTCGATGACGACGGTGCGAAGCGCTATCAAAACTCCGCGGTGCTTAGATCCTTCGACTCAGTTCTCATATTTCAGATCAGCTATTTTTCTAACATACGACGTTTTTCTCCGCTCAGGATGACGAAACGCGCCGCACCACCATTTCTCATTCAATCGAGGCTTTCAAACGGAATCAAAGGGCACCACGCCCCACGGGCTAACCCTGAACCTTGAACCCTGAACCCATATTTCCCCTCTTCCATTTCTGAAAGGAAGGTCATTCTTATGGCAGACATCCAGAAACAGTACGGACTTTTTATCGACGGTGATTTTGTACCAGCCGGTGACGGCGCGACATTTGCAGCGCACAATCCGGCGAATGGCGAAGAGCTCGCTCTCTTTGCGGAAGCGACGAAGGAAGATGTAGACAAAGCTGTGAAAGCGGCTCGCGCGGCGCTCCCGGCTTGGTCGAAGACATCCCCTGTCGAAAGACAGAATCTTCTTTTGAAGATCGCAGACATCATTGATGCCAATGCCGATCACCTGGCTCTCATGGAGACGCTCGACAACGGCAAGCCGATCCGCGAGACGAAGGCAGCGGATGTTCCGCTCGGCAGCGACCATTTCCGCTATTTTGCAGGGTGCCTCCGTGCGTGGGAAGGCAGTGCGACGATGATCGATGACAATACCATGTCGCTCATCCTTCATGAACCTGTCGGCGTGGTCGGGCAGGTCATCCCGTGGAATTTCCCCTTCACCATGGCATGCTGGAAGCTTGCGCCGGCGCTTGCGGCGGGCAATACCATCGTCATGAAGCCATCCTCCCACACATCGCTGTCTTTGATGGAATTCATGCGTCTCATTCAGGATGTCCTGCCGAAGGGCGTGGTCAATGTCATCACCGGCAAGGGCTCGAAGTCCGGCCAGTGGCTGCTCGACCATCCGGATCTGGACAAGCTCGCCTTCACCGGTTCCACCGAAGTCGGCCACGGCGTGTATCAGGCGGCCTGCGACAAGCTCATCCCCTGTACGCTTGAGCTCGGCGGGAAATCCGCAAACATCGTCTTTGACGACTGCGACCTTTCCCAGGCCATCGACGGCGCCTGCAAGGGCATCCTCTTCAATCAGGGACAGGTCTGCTGCGCCGGCTCTCGTCTCTTCGTACAGGAAGGCATCTTCGATGAATTCCTGAAACACCTGAAAGCGACCTTCGAAGCGGTCAAGATCGGCGATCCGACGGATCCATCGACCCAGCTCGGCGCGCAGATCTACAAATCCCAGCAGGATAAAGTCCTGAATTACGTCAAGATCGGCATCGAAGAGGGCGCGACCCTCGTGACGGGCGGCAAACGCTATACCGAAAACGGCTGTGACAAGGGCTACTTCATGGAACCGACCATTCTTGTCACCGACAAGCCGGACTGCCGCGTGTGTCAGGAAGAGATCTTCGGACCGGTCGTCGTGGTACAGAAATTCAAGACTGCTGACGAAGTCATCGCGCTGGCCAATGACAGCGTGTACGGCCTCGGCGGCGCGGTATTCACTAAGAATATCAATACAGCCATGAAGGTCGCACGCAGTGTCCGCACCGGCCGCATGTGGGTGAATACCTACAACGATCTGCCGGCAGGGGCACCTTTTGGCGGCTACAAGCAGTCCGGCATCGGTCGTGAAACGCACAAGGTCATGCTCGAACACTACAGCCAGATGAAGAATATTTTCATCAACCTGAAAGATGGCGTCAGTGGGATGTATGATATCAAATAAATAAGTCACCCAAAAGCCCGCTCCGTGAGGAGCGGGCTTTTTGAGCTTCCGGGGTCTGGAGGATAGCGCTTTTCCCGTATCGTCATTGAAAGCGTTGCCGAGAAATCTTTCTTGCACACCAGATATCACGGCTGGTGTCCTTGACGGCAGGCTTAATACGTCTCGTTTCTCGTCATCAAACACCCAGCGTTTTCCTGCCTGCAAGGGGGATCCCTCGGCTGCGCTCGGGATGACGGTGCGGGGAAGTAGCCTCAGCGTTTCGCTAGGCACTTTCGATCCCGCCGCAAGCCGCATACTTATAAAAGAGGTGCGCGTTTGCACGCACCATCTCATCGAAGAACACCAGTATCCCTAGTCGCTCATCCCTAATCCCTGCTTTCAAATTTCGGGGTTCGGAGGATAGCGCTTTTCCCGTATCGTCATTGAAAGCGTTGCCGAGAAATCTTTCTTGCACACCAGATATCACGGCTGGTGTCCTTGACGGCAGGCTTAATACGTCTCGTTTCTCGTCATCAAACACCCAGCGTTTTCCTGCCTGCAAGGGGGATCCCTCGGCTGCGCTCGGGATGACGGTGCGGGGAAGCAGCCTCAGCGTTTCCTTAGTTACTAGCCACTCATCCCTAATCCCTGCTTTCAAATTTCGGGGTTCGGGGGGGATAGCGCTTTTCCCGTATCGTCATTTCGAGCGAAGTCGAGAAATCTTTCTTGCACACGGGATATCACGACTGGTGTCATTGGCGGTAGGATCGATACTTCTCGTTTCTCGTCATCAAACATCCGGCGTTTTCCTGCCTGCAAGGGAGATCCCTCGGCTGCGCTCGGGATGACGGTGGGGGGAAGCAGCCTCAGCATTTTCCTAGGCGCTTTCGATCCCTCCGTAAGCCGCATACTTATAAAAGAGGTGCGCGTTTGCGCGCACCATCTCATCGAAGAGCGCCAGTTCTTCCTTGGAAAATCCGTGAACATCAGTCCAAGTATAGGAGGGAAGCTCGCAACGGGCGTCGTCGAAACCGTCTTCTGTCGGCCGCTCGAAGTGGACAATGACGTGGTCTGCGCCATCTTTTGAAATAATCTGCGAGTGGACGATTTCTGTACCATCGTCCAAAGTCAGGTATGGATACATCATATAGAAAACCTCCTTTATAAACATGGGGCTATCGGTGAGGAAGTCCATCTTGTGCCTTCGGCGTGCCCCTTCTTCAAGGATCTGCTCAGTTGGTGCAAATTTCTAATTTTATTCTACCACAAGTTTGGAAGCAGGGATTAGTGTCTAGGGATTAGGTG
>OIXG01002915.1_pt1 | contig 12099 bp, 10 predicted proteins | sample 1587731 | NCBI WGS metagenome assembly OIXG01 (sample SAMEA3888908, study PRJEB22519) | human gut metagenome | biome: human gut; feature: human-associated habitat; material: faeces | place: Denmark | collected 2010
AGCGCGGTTTACCGGTCGTGGTGATGATTTTTGAACCCCAGCCGCTGGAGCTCTTTGCCGCAGATAAAGCCCCGGCGCGATTGACCCGCCTGCGTGAAAAGCTGGGCTATCTGGCTGAAAGCGGGGTTGACTATGTATTGTGCGTTCGCTTTGACCGCCGGTTCGCCGCGCTAACCGCGCAGGATTTTATCAGTGAACTGCTGGTGCGTCGCCTGGGCGTGCAGTTCCTCGCCGTTGGTGACGATTTCCGCTTTGGCGCTGGTCGCCAGGGGGATTTCTTGTTATTACAAAAGGCGGGGGCGGAATATGGCTTCGACGTCACCAGTACCCAAACCTTCTGCGAAGGCGGGGTGCGAATCAGCAGCACGGCGGTACGCCAGGCGCTGGCCGATGACGATCTCCTGCTGGCGGAGACGCTGCTCGGCCATCCGTTTAGCATCTCCGGACGCGTCGTGCATGGTGATGAACTAGGCCGAACCATAGGTTTTCCGACGGCGAACTTACCGCTGCGTCGTCAGGTTTCCCCGGTTAAAGGGGTCTATGCGGTAGAAGTGACAGGGCTGGGTGACAAACCGATAGCGGGCGTCGCCAATATTGGCACCCGTCCAACGGTTGCGGGCGTGCGTCAGCAGCTCGAAGTACATCTGTTGGACGTTGTAATGGACCTCTACGGTCGCCATATCAATGTAATACTGCGTAAAAAGATACGTAACGAGCAGCGGTTTGCGTCGCTGGACGAGCTGAAGGCGCAAATCGCACGTGATGAGTTAACGGCCCGCGAATTATTTGGGCTGACCAGCCAGGCCTGAGCCACTGGTGTTTATCAAACCGAAATACGGAACCGAGAATCTGATGAGTGACTATAAATCAACCCTGAATTTGCCGGAAACAGGGTTCCCGATGCGTGGCGATCTCGCCAAGCGCGAACCGGGAATGCTGGCGCGTTGGACTGATGATGATCTGTACGGCATCATTCGTGCAGCTAAAAAAGGCAAAAAAACCTTCATTCTGCATGATGGCCCTCCTTATGCGAATGGCAGCATTCATATTGGTCACTCGGTAAACAAGATTCTGAAAGACATTATCGTTAAGTCCAAAGGACTGACGGGCTATGACTCGCCTTACGTTCCGGGCTGGGACTGCCACGGTCTGCCGATCGAGCTGAAAGTGGAGCAGGAATACGGCAAGCCGGGTGAGAAATTTACCGCTGCCGAATTCCGCGCTAAGTGCCGCGAATATGCCGCCGAGCAGATCGATGGCCAGCGTAAAGACTTTATCCGTCTCGGCGTGCTGGGCGACTGGTCGCATCCGTACCTGACCATGGACTTCAAAACCGAAGCCAACATCATCCGCGCGCTGGGCAAAATCATCGGTAATGGCCACCTGCATAAAGGCGCCAAACCGGTGCACTGGTGCGTAGACTGCCGTTCCGCGCTGGCGGAAGCGGAAGTGGAGTATTACGACAAAACCTCTCCGTCTATCGATGTCGCGTTCCACGCGGTAGACAAAGCCGCGGTACTTGCGAAATTCGGCGTAGCCGACGTCAACGGTCCGGTGTCGCTGGTTATCTGGACCACCACGCCGTGGACCCTGCCGGCCAACCGCGCTATCTCTCTGTCTCCTGAGTTCGACTATGCGCTGGTGCAGGTTGACGGCCAGGCGCTGATCCTGGCGAAAGACCTGGTTGAGAGCGTAATGAAGCGCGTTGGCGCGACGGACTACACTATTCTGGCGGCAGTACAAGGTTCTGAGCTTGAGCTGATGCGCTTTAAGCATCCGTTCCTCGATTTCGACGTGCCGGCGATCCTTGGCGACCACGTGACGCTGGATGCCGGTACCGGTGCGGTGCATACCGCTGGCGGCCACGGTCCGGACGACTACACCATCAGCCAGAAATACGGTCTGGAAATCGCCAACCCGGTTGGCCCGGACGGCGCTTACCTGCCTGGCACCTGGCCGTCTCTGGACGGCATTAATGTTTTCAAAGCCAATGACATCATCGTTGAGATGCTGCGTGAGCGTGGCGCGCTGTTACACGTTGAGAAACTGCAGCACAGCTATCCATGCTGCTGGCGCCACAAGTCGCCGATCATCTTCCGCGCCACTCCGCAGTGGTTCGTGAGCATGGATCAGAAAGGCCTGCGCGCGCAGTCGCTGAAAGAGATCAAAGGCGTGCAGTGGATCCCGGACTGGGGCCAGGCGCGTATCGAATCGATGGTCGCTAACCGCCCTGACTGGTGTATCTCCCGTCAGCGCACCTGGGGCGTGCCGATGTCGCTGTTCGTGCATAAAGAAACCCACGAACTGCACCCGCGTACCCTTGAGCTGATGGAAGAAGTGGCAAAACGCGTTGAAGTTGACGGCATCCAGGCGTGGTGGGATCTCGATTCCCGCGACATTCTTGGCGATGACGCCGACAGCTATGAGAAAGTGCCGGATACCCTCGACGTCTGGTTTGACTCCGGGTCGACCCACTCTTCCGTGGTTGACGTGCGTCCGGAATTCGCCGGTCACGCCGCCGATATGTATCTGGAAGGTTCTGACCAGCATCGCGGCTGGTTCATGTCCTCGCTGATGATTTCCACGGCGATGAAAGGCAAAGCGCCATATCGCCAGGTACTGACCCACGGCTTCACCGTCGACGGTCAGGGCCGCAAAATGTCCAAGTCTATCGGCAACACCGTTAGCCCGCAGGACGTGATGAACAAGCTCGGCGCCGATATCCTGCGCCTGTGGGTGGCTTCCACCGACTACACCGGCGAAATGGCGGTCTCTGACGAGATCCTCAAACGCGCCGCCGACAGCTATCGTCGTATCCGTAACACCGCGCGCTTCCTGCTGGCGAACCTTAACGGTTTCGATCCGGCGAAAGACATGGTTAAACCGGAAGAGATGGTGGTGCTGGACCGCTGGGCGGTCGGCTGCGCGCAGGCGGCACAGGAAGATATCCTGAAAGCCTACGAATCCTACGACTTCCATGAAGTGGTGCAGCGCCTGATGCGCTTCTGCTCCATCGAGATGGGCTCGTTCTACCTCGACATCATCAAAGACCGCCAGTACACCGCCAAGGCGGACAGCGTGGCGCGTCGCAGCTGCCAGACCGCGCTGTTCCATATCGTGGAAGCGCTGGTGCGCTGGATGGCGCCGATCATGTCCTTCACCGCAGATGAAATTTGGGGCTATCTGCCGGGCGAGCGTGAGAAATATGTCTTCACCGGCGAGTGGTATGAAGGTCTGTTCGGCCTGGCCGACGACGAAGCGATGAACGACGATTTCTGGGACGAGCTGCTGAAGGTGCGTGGCGAAGTCAACAAGGTGATCGAGCAGGCGCGTGCGGATAAGAAAGTCGGCGGCTCGCTGGAAGCGGCAGTCACGCTGTATGCTGATGCCGATCTGGCGGCTAAGCTCAATGCGCTGGGCGATGAATTGCGATTTGTCCTGTTGACCTCCGGGGCGAACGTCGCAGACTATGCGAGCGCGTCCGCTGATGCGCAGCAAAGCGAACTGCTCAAAGGGTTGAAAGTCGCATTGAGTAAAGCTGAAGGTGAGAAATGCCCGCGCTGCTGGCATTACACCACCGATATCGGCAAGGTGGCGGAACACGCGGAAATCTGCGGACGCTGTGTGAGCAACGTCGCCGGTGACGGCGAGCAACGTAAATTCGCCTGATGAGTAAATCGATCTGTTCAACGGGGCTACTCTGGCTGTGGGTGGTCGTAGCCGTGCTGATTATCGATCTGGGCAGCAAATTCCTGATCCTCCAGAACTTCGCTCTGGGGGAGACGGTTCCGCTGTTCCCGTCGCTTAATCTGCATTATGCCCGCAACTATGGCGCGGCCTTTAGCTTTCTCGCCGACAGCGGCGGCTGGCAGCGCTGGTTCTTTTCCGGGATCGCGATCGGCATTTGCGTAGTGCTGACGGTGCTGATGTACCGTTCGAAGGCGACGCAAAAGCTGAACAATATTGCCTACGCGCTGATTATCGGCGGCGCGCTGGGCAACTTGTTCGATCGCCTGTGGCATGGCTTTGTGGTCGATATGATCGACTTCTACGTCGGCGACTGGCATTTTGCCACCTTCAACCTCGCCGATAGCGCGATCTGCATCGGCGCAGCGCTGATTGTGCTGGAAGGCTTCCTGCCGAAACCGACTGTGAAAGAGCAGGCGTAAATCTCAATGCCGGGTGACGTGACGCTTACCCGGCCTACAGAATTTTTGGCCCCCGTAGGCCCGGTAAGCGTAATGCCGCCGGGCACCGGGTGACCTAAACAAGCGAGCAATTTGCATGTCTAAATCCGTACAGAGCAACAGCGCGGTACTGGTGCACTTCACTCTGAAACTGGACGACGGCTCCACTGCCGAGTCCACCCGCAGCAACGGCAAACCGGCGCTGTTTCGCCTCGGCGACACCTCTTTGTCTGAAGGGCTGGAGCAACAGCTTCTCGGTTTGAAAGAGGGGGAGAAAAAGGCCTTTTCGCTGGAGCCTGACGCCGCCTTTGGCGTACCCAGCCCGGACCTGATTCAGTATTTCTCTCGCCGCGAGTTTATCGACGCTGGCGAGCCGGAGATCGGCGCGATTATGCTCTTTACCGCAATGGATGGCAGCGAAATGCCTGGCGTGATCCGCGAAGTGAATGGCGATTCCATCACCGTTGACTTCAACCATCCGCTGGCCGGGCGCACTGTTCATTTTGATATTGAAGTGCTGGAGATCGATCCGGCGCTGGAGGAGTAACATGCAGATCCTGTTGGCTAACCCGCGCGGTTTTTGCGCTGGCGTTGACCGCGCTATCAGCATTGTAGAAAACGCGCTGACGCTGTATGGCGCACCGATCTATGTTCGTCATGAAGTGGTGCACAACCGCTATGTGGTGGATAGCCTGCGCAAGCGTGGCGCCATTTTTATCGAACAGATCAGCGAAGTGCCGGACGGCGCGATCCTGATTTTCTCCGCCCACGGCGTGTCGCAGGCGGTACGCAACGAAGCGAAGAGCCGCGACCTGACGGTATTCGATGCCACCTGTCCGCTGGTGACCAAAGTCCATATGGAAGTCGCCCGCGCCAGCCGCCGCGGCGAAGAGTCGATTCTGATTGGCCATGCCGGCCATCCGGAAGTCGAAGGCACCATGGGACAGTACAACAACCCGCAAGGGGGGATGTACCTGGTCGAGTCGCCGGAAGACGTGCTGAAGCTGGAAGTGAAAAATGACGCCCGGCTGTCGTTTATGACCCAGACCACGCTCTCCGTCGACGATACCTCGGATGTGATTGACGCCCTGCGCGCGCGTTTTCCGAAAATCGTCGGCCCGCGCAAAGACGACATTTGCTATGCCACCACTAACCGTCAGGAAGCCGTGCGCGCGCTGGCGGAGCAGGCTGACGTAGTGCTGGTGGTCGGGTCGAAAAACTCCTCCAACTCTAACCGCCTCGCCGAGCTGGCGCAGCGGATGGGTAAGGCGGCTTACCTGATTGACGACGCCTCCGATATCCAGGAAGCGTGGGTCAAGGATGCGGCCTGCGTCGGCGTGACGGCGGGCGCGTCGGCGCCGGATATTCTGGTGCAGAACGTCATTACCCGCCTGCAGGAGCTGGGCGGCGGCGAAGCCGTGCCGCTGGAAGGCCGGGAAGAGAATATCGTCTTTGAAGTGCCGAAAGAGCTGCGTGTGGATGTCCGTGAAGTAGAGTAAGTTCTTTCCTCCAGCAGTATGAGAAGATGCCAGACTTAACGTCTGGCATTTTTTTAGGGAGAAACCATGCGCTTACCAATCATTCTTGATACCGATCCGGGCATCGACGATGCCGCCGCCATTGCCGCGGCGCTGTTCGCGCCTGAGCTGGATCTGCAGTTGATGACCACCGTAGCGGGCAATGTCTCGGTGGAGAAGACGACCCGTAACGCGCTGCAATTGCTGCATTTCTGGAATGCCGATGTACCGCTGGCGCAGGGCGCGTCGATGCCGCTGGTGCGTCCGTTGCGCGACGCCGCCTCGGTGCATGGCGAATCCGGCATGGAGGGGTATGACTTTGTTGAGCATCAACGTCAACCGCTGGCGAAGCCGGCCTTCCAGGCGATCCGTGATGCGCTTATGCATGCTGCCGAGCCGATCACCCTGGTGGCGATTGGTCCGCTGACCAATATAGCGCTACTGCTGACCCAGTACCCGGAATGTGTGTTTAATATTCGCCGGCTGGTGATCATGGGCGGCTCGGCGGGCCGCGGCAACTTCACGCCGAATGCGGAATTCAATATCGCTATCGACCCGGAGGCCGCCGCGAAAGTGTTCCACAGCGGGCTGGAGATTGTGATGTGCGGGCTGGACGTCACCAACCGGGCGCTGCTGGCGGCGGATTATCTGGCGACGCTGCCGACGCTGAACCAGACCGGTAAAATGCTCCATGCGCTGTTTAGCCACTATCGCAGCGGCAGCATGAGCAGCGGTCTGCGCATGCACGACTTGTGCGCTATTGCGTGGCTGGCCCGCCCGGAACTGTTCACTCTCCAGCCGTGCTTTGTGGCGGTGGAGACGCAGGGGACCTGGACCGCCGGCACCACGGTGGTGGATATCGAAGGACGACTGGGCCAGCCGGCGAACGCCCAGGTGGCGCTGGATATCGACGTCGAAGGGTTTCAGCGCTGGGCGGCGGAGGTGATTGCCCTGGCGCCGTGATATATCACTCGATTTTCAAGGAGAGAAGCAATGACCTATGGACAGGCGTATTTGAGCGGCTGGAAAGAGACCTTTAACTTTAGTGGCCGCGCCAGCCGGCAGCAGTTCTGGACGTTTTTTCTCATCAATGTATTGATCGCCGCCGCGCCAGTGGCCGCCTGGAGTCTGGCCACCCTTGTTGACCCTCACTACGGGCTCCTCAGTTTTGTTGTCATACCCTTTGCGGCGCTGTGGCTGCTGTTGATGGCGCTCCCCCTGCTGGCTGTAGGCTGCCGGCGGATGCATGATATCGGCCGCTCCGGGATCTGGTTTGTGTTGGGAGTTATCATTCCGTGGTTTGCAATTATTTCGCTGGCTCTGTGCTGCCTGCGTTCAGCGCCGGCACCGTCTCGCTGAGATAATCGATCATCGCCCGCATCCTGGCGGGCATATGCTTATCTCCCGCCCACAGTAGCCACAGGTCGCCTGAGTAGCTGCTGATAAATTCCCACTCGGGCAACACCTGCACGATGTCGCCGTTCGCCAGCGCCTCACGGGCGGTGAACAGAGGCAGGCTGCCGATCCCTAAATGCTGTCTGACCGCGTCGAGGCGTACGGCGGTATGGTTGGCGGCGTACCGCCCGTAGGTTTGCACCGTTTCTGTTTTGCCTTCCCGACGGAACTTCCAGCGCGCATCGGCGGGCGTTTCGCCAAGGCTAATGCAGCTATGCGAGCGCAGATCCTGCGGCGTGTACGGCGTACCGTGCTGCTGTAAATAGGCCTCAGTGGCGCAGATAACGTGCCTGATTGGCATCAGCGGTTTGCCATGCAGGCCGGGGGAGGGGGTATCGGTGATGCGTAGCGCCAGATCAATACCGTCATCGATAAAATCGAGAGGGCGATCTTCCAGCCGCAGGCAGACGTCCACCTGCGGGTAGCGGTGGAAAAACGCCATCATCAGCGGGTGGATCACAAAGCGGCCGACGGCTTTCGGGACGCTGAGCGTCAGCTTTCCCTGGGCGACCGTTTGGCGACTGCCTGCGGAATCCATTGCCTGTCGCGCCGCTTCCAGCATCTGCTGGGCATGCTGATATATCGTTTCCCCGGCATCGCTAAGACGCAGCTTGCGGGTGGTACGCTGCAGCAGTTTGCAGCCCATCTCTCGCTCCAGCCGTGACACGCTGCGGCTAACGGCTGAAGGGGTAATGCCGTTCTGGCGGGCGACGGCGGAGAAGCTGCCCTGGTCGACTATCTGAACGAAAAGAGCGAGGTCGGGCAGGAGGTTCAGATTCATTTGTGCTCCCGGAGCAAGAGTGCATTGGCTGGTGGTGGGATTATCGCTGTCGGCATTAATAATATACTGGCCGGACAGAGAGGAGAATCACTATGACTGAACGGGTTTATTACACCAGCGATGCTACCGACGGGCGCGCCCAGATCATCGCCTGCACTGCAGAAGCGGATGGCCGTTACGCCATCGAACTGGATCGGACGCTGTTTCACCCGCAAGGGGGCGGTCAACCGGCGGACCGTGGATGGATTGCCGGGCAGGTGGTTGAGACGGTGGCTGTGCGCGGCGAAAGGGTGCTGCATATTCTGTCGCAACCCCTTCCCCTCGGTGAAGTGGAGATGAAAATTGATGCCTCCGCGAGACAGCTGCATGCTCGTCTGCATTCTGCCGGCCACCTGCTTGGCCTGGCGGGCGAACAGCTTGGCTGGCAACCGGTGAAAGCGCACCACTGGCCCGGCGAAGGGCGGATAACCTTTGCCAGCAGGAATAGCGCCGCGCTGCCGGACGCCAGTGCGCTACTGGCGCTAGTGAAGGCATGGCAGGCGCAGGACTTACCGCGTCAGGTGACGTTCGCTAATGGCATGCGCAAGGTGGGATTCGGCGAACTGCCAGCCTATCCCTGCGGAGGCACCCACGTCGCCCGTCTGGCGGAGCTGGGCGACATTGTCATTAGTCAGATTAAGATGAAGAAGGGGCAGCTGGTGGTCAGCTACACCCTGGCGTAAGCGTTTTATCTCTGCTCAGGATAGGTCTGCTTGCCGTGATAGATACGCTCAGGTCGGCCAACCTTGCCGTAGCTGATTTCCGCTTCCAGAAAGTCGTTCTTCACTCCTTGTTCCAGATAACGGCGAGCGGTGGTTTTGCTGCTGCCGAGGATACGGGCCAGCGAGTCGGCGGTATGCACCACCGTCGGGTCGGCAAACAGCTGGAGCACGCGCTGAAAGGTGCTTTCATCGATCCCGCGCAGTGGTGCGCTGGCGGGTTCCGTTTGTTCCCGGGCCTGAATATTAAACAGCGCGTCGACATGGAGCTGGCTGGCCTGTTCACTGGAGCGCAGCGAGCTACGATAGCGGGCAAAGCGCTCCAGCGTGTGCTGCAGGCGCTGATAGTGCACCGGCTTAATCAGGTAATCAAACACCCCAAGACGCAGCGCTTCGCTGATGGTTTCCATGTGATTATCCGCAGTAATAAAGATAATCCGTCCCTTGTAATGTGTACTGACTGCATGGCGGATCAGATCGATACCTTTGCCGTCGGGTAAAAAATTATCCAGCAGGATCAGCTGCGGTTGATACAGTCTGAGCTGTTTCCTGGCGCTCTCAAGCTTATCCGCAATACCAATGACGTCGAACTGGGGAAACTGTTTAATGTTATCCACCAGGATCTCCGCCAGCATAGGTTCGTCTTCAACAATAAGAGTAGTGATGCTATCCATGATGTTCATCTCGGGTCAGGGGGATATAAAGCGTAAAAATGGTGCCAAAAGGAATATTATTTTCGACGACGATACTGCCGCCTGCTTGTTCCACGTAGCTGCGTACCAGCCAGAGTCCGATACCATGATCTTTGCTGGCGCTGCTGGTGACGCCGCGCTCGAAGATCCGATCGCGCAGCGCCTCGTCAATGCCGCATCCCTGGTCGGCGATCTCAATGATCACCTCCTGGCCATCACTGTTGATCAGGCATTCGATCTGTTTTGAACCCTGCGGTTGACGCAGGCTGGCATTGTAGGCGTTATCAAGTAGATTCCCCACGATCGAGATCCATTCGTTGTGCGAAAGGGCGGTAGGTAATCTATCAACGAAGCAGGCCGGATCGAAAATCAGCTCAAGTCCAAGCTCTTTGGCCCGGTAATATTTGCCGATCAACAGCCCGGCCAGGTGGTTGTCCTGGAAATTGCGTGCAATAAAATCGATCACCTTCTGGTGACTTTCCGACTGCTGTTGGATCAGTTCCAGCGCTTGGTTATAGCGTTTAAGAAACAGCAGACCGGCGATAGTGGAGATCAGATTGCGATGCTCATGCTGTACGGCGCGCAGGTTATCGGCATATTGTTGTACCTGGCTAAGCTGCAGGCTAAGGGTGTTGATATCGTCTTTGCTGCGAAAGCTGATCACCCAGCCCTGTGGCTCATTGTTTAAGATCACCGCCATCCGGCTGGCGATCACTTTGATCTGATTGAAGGTAACGATCTCGTCTTTTTTATTGGTCTGTGGCGCATCGTAGAAGAAGACCTCCTGCGAGATAACGCTGCTGATCCGTTTGCCGATAAGCGTCGGTTCCGGCTGACTCAAATTGAGCAGGCGACGCGCAGTCTGATTAATCGCAGTGATTTTATAATCGGAGTCGATGGCGATAAGCCCTTCGAACACCGATTCAAACAGCACGCTTTGCTGGATCAACAGCTGTGACAGCTGCTGGGGTTCCATATTGAGCATCTGCTTTTTGATATGCAGTGAGAAGCGGCGGGCGCAATAGAGCAGAAGCAGTAACATGATGGCCATCGGGATCAGCAGCGAGCTTATCTGCAGGCTGAGCCAGTTCTCCAGTTGCTCGATGGTATAGCCTACCGACACAATGCCGATCACCTTGCCGGTTTCGTCCTGAATCGGCGATTTACCGCGCAGCGACGATCCCAGCGAGCCTTTGCGCACTGACACGTAGCTTTTAGCGTTTATCAACGCCTCATCGCTATCGCCGCCTTCCATCGATTTGCCGATTTCATCAGGATTGACGTGATAGAGGCGCTGGCCGCTGGCATCACCGACGGTGATGTAGGTGGCGTCGGAGAACGAACGCATGGGGTCGATAAGGGCTTTGATTCTGGCGAGATCGCGTTTCTGCACTGCCTCCACCAGCTCCGGCATCGCCGAAATCTGCATCGCCTGAATCAGCGCCCGTTGCCCGACCTGATAATGCAGACGCTCCTCGGTAATGTCTGTCAGATACCATGACATCGCCAGCATGACGATCGTCGAGGTGAATAAGATCAGCAGGAAGATGCGATTCTGAAACGATCGCCTGGCAAACCAGTGGGTGATTTTTCGGGTATACATTGGGTAGATAGACATTAAATTGTTATTCTCCCCGTTTTGCGCCCCCGGCGCCGACAGGTGGAGCACAGAACAGAAAATTTCAGACATGTGCCCGGCCCCGTCATGCCAAGAGTGGGTATCAAATCAGCCCGGAGGTGGGGCGACAGCCACACCTCCGGGAAGGATGTCGGCCTACATCGCCAGCACGTACTTGAGCATCACCCCGGCGGCGATCGCCGAGCCGATCACCCCCGCCACGTTCGGGCCCATGGCGTGCATCAGCAGGAAGTTCTGCGGGTTCTCGCTCTGGCCCACCTTCTGGGACACACGGGCGGCCATCGGCACAGCGGAAACGCCAGCGGAACCGATCAGCGGGTTGACCTGGCCGCCGGTCACGGCGTACATCACCTTGCCGCACAGCACACCGGCTGCGGTGCCGAAGGAGAAGGCGATCAGGCCCAGCACGATGATGAACAGGGTGCGGGAGTTGAGGAACGTGTTGGCGGAGGTGGTGCAGCCGACAGACAGTGCCAGGAAGATGGTGATAATGTTCATCAGCTCATTACCAGCGGTCTTCTGGATACGATCGACAACGTCGCGCGCCGCACGTTCCGCCGCACGCTCTACGCCGACTCGCTCGTCCGCGTTACGCGGCTGCGCGACACGGCGCGGCTCCGTTTCGTCTTCGACAGCATCCGTCCGGGCGACTATACGATCGCGTTCGATTATCTGATCGATTCGCTCGACGAGAATACGCAGCTGCGTGCCAGCGTCTGGTTCGAGCGGGCCGACGACCGTCGGGTCAATGTGTCGCCGACCTATCTGACACGCCGCCGTGCGGCGGAGTACCGCCGCGAGATGAAGGCCGACACTTCGATGCGGCGGCTGGTGCTCGATCTCTACGAGATCCGCAGTCCGAAACCCAAGCGACCGCACATGACCGTCCGCAATCTGCGGGTGGTCTATACCCCCGATGCCGCCGAGGCGGTCGACAGCCTCTTCCTGCGTCAGTTGAACATCAAGATTTTCGCCGATGATTTCTGTAACCCCCTCCCCGCGCCGGATCGCGTCGCACTACCTGCTGACTCGCTCGGGACTGCGGCCCCGGCCGCTGCTGACGCTCGCTG
>OIXG01002916.1_pt1 | contig 12093 bp, 10 predicted proteins | sample 1587731 | NCBI WGS metagenome assembly OIXG01 (sample SAMEA3888908, study PRJEB22519) | human gut metagenome | biome: human gut; feature: human-associated habitat; material: faeces | place: Denmark | collected 2010
CAGCGCAGCCTGCGCAGGAGCCGGAGAACTCAAGCAGCGGCTTCTTGAACTGAGAATCCTTGACGGAGTTTACGGAAGCCATATCTTCCTTCTCGGAAACCTTTGCTACGCAGTAATCGAATGCATCCTGCTGAGCAGCTTCCTCTGCCTGCGGTACCATCTTGAGGGACTTGGTCGGGCAGACGCCGATACATACGCCGCAGCCCATGCAGTCGAGCGGAGATACAGCCATGGTGTACTTGTACTTGCCCTTGCCCTTGCCGGCCTTGATGTCGACGAGCTTCGCAGACTCCGGAGCGGCAGCAGCCTCTTCGTCGGTCAGAGCGAACGGACGGATGGTAGCGTGCGGGCAGACATAAGAACACTGGTTACACTGAACACAGGTAGCCTCGTTCCAGTGCGGAACGGTAACTGCTACGCCGCGCTTCTCGTAAGCAGCTGCGCCGTGCTCGAAGGAGCCGTCAACATGCTCGCCTGCGAATGCGGATACCGGCAGGGAGTCGCCGTCCATGCGGCCGATCGGCTCCATAACGTCCTTGACCATCTTGACAACTTCCGGACGGCCCTGCAGCTCGCGGGTATCAGCCTCGTCCTGTGCGTCAGCCCAGTCAGCCGGTACGTCGATCTTCTGGTATGCGGTAGCGCCGATGTCGATCGCCTTGTGGTTCATATCGACGATGTCCTGGCCCTTCTTCAGGTAGGACTTGGTAGCAGCGTCCTTCATGAACTGGATAGCCTGCTCGCTCGGCATTACCTTAGCCAGTGCGAAGAATGCAGACTGCAGAATGGTGTTGGTGCGCTTGCCCATGCCGATCTCGATAGCGAGGTCGATTGCGTTGATGGTGTAAAGCTGAACGTTGTTCTTAGCAATGTAGCGCTTCTCGGAAGCTGCCAGATGCTTGCTCAGCTCTTCCGGAGACCACTGGCAGTTGATGAGGAATACGCCGCCCGGCTTAACGTCACGCACGATCGGGAAGTGCTTGGTGATGTAGGACGGGTTGTGGCAGGCAACGAAGTCAGCCTTGTTGATGTAGTACGGGCTCTTGATGGGCTTGTCGCCGAAGCGCAGGTGGCTGATGGTCACGCCGCCGGTCTTCTTGGAGTCGTACTGGAAGTATGCCTGCACATACTTGTCGGTGTGGTCGCCGATGATCTTGATGGAGTTCTTGTTCGCGCCGACGGTACCGTCGCCGCCGAGGCCCCAGAACTTGCACTCGATGGTGCCCTCCGCCGCGGTGTTCGGGCAGTTCTTGTCCTCGGGGAGGGAGAGGTTCGTCACATCGTCCACGATGCCGATGGTGAACTGGCGCTTGGGCTCGGCCTTGTTCAGCTCACTGTAAACGGCGAACACAGAGGCCGGCGGGGTGTCCTTGGAGCCGAGACCGTAGCGGCCGCCGATGACCTGAACATCGGTCTTGCCGGCGTTGGCGAGCGCGGTGACAACATCGAGGTACAGAGGTTCGCCCTGTGCGCCGGGCTCCTTGGTGCGGTCGAGGACTGCGATCTTCTTGGCCGTCGCGGGAATGGCCTCGATCAGGCGCTCGGCCTTGAACGGGCGGTATAGGCGAACCTTGATGAGACCGACCTTCTCGCCGTGGGCGTTGAGGTAGTCGATGACCTCCTCGGCCACGTCGCAGATGGAGCCCATCGCGATGATGACGCGGTCGGCGTCGGGTGCGCCGTAGTAGTTGAAGAGCTTATAGTCAGTGCCGAGCTTGGCGTTGATCTTGTCCATATAGGACTCAACGACCTCGGGCAGCGCATCATAGTAACGATTGCAGGCCTCGCGGTGCTGGAAGAAGGTGTCGCCGTTCTCATGGCTGCCGCGCATATGCGGATGCTCGGGGTTGAGGGCGTGCTCACGGAACGCCTTGACCGCGTCCATGTCGCACATCTCGGCGAGATCCTTATAATCCCAAACCGCGATCTTCTGGATCTCGTGGCTGGTGCGGAAACCGTCGAAGAAGTTGACAAAGGGGACCTTGCCGCTCAGCGCCGCAAGATGGGCGACGGGGGAAAGATCCATGACCTCCTGCACATTGCCCTCGCAAAGCATGGCAAAGCCGGTCTGACGGCAGGCCATCACGTCGCTGTGGTCGCCGAAGATGTTCAGCGCATGGGTGGAAACGGTACGCGCGGACACGTGGAACACGCAGGGAAGCTGCTCGGCAGCGATCTTATACATGTTGGGGATCATCAGCAGCAGGCCCTGAGACGCCGTGTAGGTGGTCGTCAGCGCACCGGTGCCGAGGGAGCCGTGCACCGCGCCGGCCGCGCCGGCCTCAGACTGCATCTCGACAACCTTCACGCGGGTGCCGAAGATGTTCTTCAGTCCGTTGGCGCTCCACTGGTCGACCATGTCGGCCATGGGGCTCGAGGGGGTAATGGGGTAGATCGCGGCAACTTCGCTGAACGCATACGATACATGCGCGGCAGCGTTATTGCCGTCCATGGACTTCATTTTTCTTGCCATAAATGAAACCTCCTTATAGTTCGCCGCCGGGGAGCGGCGCCTTTCGCGTCTTTACGCAAAATCTGACCCTATTATCATAGCACTGTTTTTTTCCAATGTAAACGGCACTTTTGCAAAAAACATTCATGATTTTGTAAGATAAACTTTATATTTCCGAATAGTTGCCACATTTTTGCAATTTATTATTCAAAACATCTATATGTGTCGGCTCTTTTGCAGGATATTATTCCTTTCCCGCTGCTGTCCCGCGCCGCGCTTGCCTTATGACGCGATCTGTGGTAGACTGAAAACAGAAAAACGGGCAGGAAAGGACGGCGGCGTATGGTCACAACGGTGCGTTCCCTCGGCTTGCAGGGCATTTCCGGTTATGAGGTCACGGTGGAGTGTTTTCTCTCGGGTGGGCTTCCCGCGTTCGATGTCGTCGGTCTCGGCGACACAGCGGTGAAGGAAGCGCGCGAGCGCGTGCGCGCCGCGATCAAAAACTGCGGGGCGAAGTTCCCCGTCAGCCGCATTACGGTCAACCTCGCCCCGGCGAACCTCAAAAAAGAGGGTACGGTCTACGACCTGCCGCTGCTGCTTGGCATTTTAGCGGGTGAGGGCGAGATCGATGCGCCCGCTTCGGACGCCGCCTTCATCGGCGAGCTGTCGCTCACCGGCGCGCTGCGCCCGATCAGCGGCGTGCTGCCGATGGCGATGGCCGCGGTGCGCGCAGGTGTCAAAACGCTCTATGTCCCCGCGGCGAACGCCGCCGAGGCGACGCTTGCCGACGGCCTGACCGTCTACGGTGTGGAGACCGCACCGCAGCTCCTATCGCATCTGCGCGGCGAGAAAAAGCTCTCCCCCGCTGCGCGCTGGGAGCCGGCGGCGGAGACCGATGCCGTCCCCGATTTTGCCGATGTGATGGGGCAGGAGAATGTCAAGCGCGCGCTGGAGATCGCCGCCGCAGGTTCGCACAATGTTCTGCTCATCGGAAGCCCAGGTGCGGGCAAATCCATGCTCGCGCGGCGCCTCCCGTCCATTCTCCCCGACATGACGCACGACGAGGCGCTCGAGTCCACCGAGATCTGGTCGGTCGCAGGATTGACCGACAGCAAGCACCCCCTGCTCACGCAGCGTCCCTTCCGCGCTCCGCACCACACGCTCTCCGCCGCGGCGATGTCCGGCGGCGGCAGGGCGCTCTCGCCGGGTGAAATCTCTCTCGCGCACCACGGCGTGCTGTTTTTGGATGAATTCCCTGAGTTCCACCGCGATGTGCTCGAGTCCCTCCGCGCCCCGCTCGAGGACGGCGAGGTGACCATCACCCGCGCCGCGGGCAGCGTGACGCTGCCGAGCCGATTTATGCTTGTCGGCGCGATGAACCCCTGCCGCTGCGGCTGGTACGGCCACCCCTCCGGGCGCTGCCGCTGCTCGCAGAAGGATGTGGAGAAGTATGTCTCCAAAATTTCCGGCCCTCTGCTCGACCGCATGGACCTGCAGGTCAGCGTCCCCTCGGTGGAGTTTGAGGCCATGCGCCGGCGTGAAAAGGCGGAGTCCTCCGCCGCCGTGCGCGAGCGCGTCAACGCCGCGCGGGATATTCAGAAAAGGCGATTTGCGGGAACTAAGGTCACCTGCAACGCCTACATGAGCGCACCGATGGTCGGTGAGTTCTGCCGACTGGACGAGGCTGGTGAAAAGCTTTTGAAGGGCGCCTTCGACCGCCTCGGCCTCACCGCGCGCAGCCACGATAAGCTGCTGCGCGTCGCGCGCACCATCGCCGACCTCGACGGCAGCGAGAGGATCGAGGTCCACCACCTCGCCGAGGCCATCCAGTACCGCAATACGGACATTCTGAGAGGGGAAGGCTGATGAAAAAGTACGATGTCATGCGTCTTTCCGGCAACGTCCTGCTCGCCCACATGGCGCTTTGCGCTGCGGTATTTCTGCTCATCTTGGCTGCCGCGCAGGACATGACCTCCGACTTCACCTTTCGCTCACTCTACGGTCTTGCGCTGGGGGCGCTGGGCACAGCGGCGCTGGCCTTTGCCCTCGGCTGGGGACTGCGCCCAAAGGAACCGCTCCATAAAAATCTCTGCTGGAATGCCGCAATGGTGCTCTATGCGCTCAACGCGCTCGCGTTTCTGCTTGCGCCGGAGCCGCTCGGCAATGGCCCGATACTTGCCTTGCTCTGGCAGTTTCCGATGGTGCCCATGCTCGTGGGACTGGACGCGCTTGCCGCGCCGGGGTCCGCGCTCCACCTCTTTCTCGGCGCGCTGCTTGCCGCCGTCGAACCGCTGTGCCTGACGCTTGGCCTGCTCTCCGGCAGGCGCGCGGAGAAAGCAGCGCCAGAACCCACCAAACCCTCCGCCGAAGCGGCGGAAGTTACCAACGATAAGGAGAATACGCCCCATGCGTGAAATCATCTTGTGCAAGCTCGGCGAGGTCGTCCTCAAGGGGCTCAACCGCCGCAGCTTTGAGGATAAGCTGATCAGCAATCTGCGCCGCCGCACGGCGAAGTGCGGCAGCTTCCGCGTCTATTCCAAGCAGAGCACCATCTATGTGGAGCCTGTGAACGACGAGAGCGACCTCGCCGCCGCCTACGACGCCTGCAAGCAGGTGTTCGGCGTCATCGCGGTCAGCCGCGCCCTGCCCTGCGCGAAGGAGGTGCAGGCCATCATTGCCACCGCCAAGACCTACCTCGCCGACGAGTTTGCCCGCGCGAAGGACTACAAGGTCGAGAGCAAGCGCGCGGACAAGACCTTTCCTCTCACCTCCATCCAGCTCTCCCAGCAGGTCGGCGGCGCGCTGCATCAGGCGTTCCCGCGCTGTGCGGTCAATGTCCATGACCCCGAGCTGACGGTGTTCATCGAGGTGCGCGAGGACGCGGCCTATGTCCACGGCCCTGCCGAGGCGGGCGCGGGCGGGCTGCCCATCGGCATGGGCGGCAGCGCCGTGTCGCTGCTCTCCGGCGGCATCGACTCCCCCGTCGCCTCCTACATGATGGCAAAGCGCGGTGTGTCGCTCGAGATGGTCCACTTCTTCTCCCCGCCCTACACTTCGGACGCAGCCAAGGAAAAGGTGCTTGAGCTCGCGCAGCTTCTCACCCCATGGTGCGGCCGACTGACCGTCCACATCGTGCCGTTTACCGAAATTCAGGAGCAGATCCGCATGAACTGCCCCGAGGATCATTTCACGCTCATTATGCGCCGCTTCATGATGCGCCTCGCCCAGCGCGTCGCCGACGAGGTGCGCGCCAAGGCGCTCGTTACCGGCGAGTGCCTCGGTCAGGTCGCAAGTCAGACGATGGAGGCCCTGCGCGTGAGCGAGGATGTGGTGGAGCTCCCCGTCCTGCGTCCGCTCATCGGCATGGACAAGGAGGAGATCATCAAAATTTCCCGCAGGATCGGCACCTTTGATACCTCCATCCTTCCCTACGAGGACTGCTGCACCGTGTTTACGCCGCGCCATCCCAAGACCAAGCCCCATGTCGAGGAGGTGCGCGAGCTGGAGGCGGCGCTGGACATCGACGCCCTTTGTGAGCGCGCGATGGCGCAGCGCGAGCGCGTGCGCGTGAAGCTGTAAGGAGGCGCTTATGTCTTCGTTTGTTTCTCCCGAGCAGGCGCTTTCCGCGCTGCTGCGTGAAAAGGATCGGACACTCGCCGCGGCGGAGAGCTGCACCGGCGGGCTGATCGCCAAGCGCATGACCGACCTTGCCGGCGCGTCGCAAATTTTTATGGGCGGCGTGGTGAGCTACACGAATTTCGTCAAGGCAAATGTCCTCGGCGTGCCGCAGGCGCTGCTTGACGAGCACGGCGCGGTCAGCGAGCCCGTTGCCCGCGCGATGGCGGAGGGGGTGCGGCGCATCACCGGCGCCGACTGCGGCATTTCCGTCACCGGCGTCGCGGGGCCTGACAGCGACGAGCGCGGCAACGCGGTCGGCACGGTCTACATCGGCTATGCAGACGAAAAGGGCGCGGCCTGCCGCCTGCACCGTTTCGGTGCGCTCACCCGCACGGAGATCCGCGAAAGGGCCGCCGACGCTGCCCTCGCGCTCGCCGCACAGATGCAAAATGAATAAATTGCAAATTTTACTTTCCTCATTGCAAAACCGGACATTCTGTGCTATGCTGATGGTAAGGATACCGCGCATTGCCGCGCGGATGTTATGCGAAGGAGTGATTTCTTATGGTTAGACTTATCATGGGTGAGAAGGGCACCGGCAAGACCAAAAAGCTCATCGAGCTGATCAACGCCGCCGTCACTGAGGAAAACGGCAATGTGGTGTGCATCGAGGCGAAGTCCACGATGACCTTTGACATCCATTATCATGTTCGTCTGATCTCTGCCGACGAATATCAGATCACCACCTACGAGGGCCTGCGCGGCTTTGTCAGCGGTCTGTATGCCGGCAATTATGATATTTCCCACATTTTTATCGACAATCTCTTCAAGATCGTCGGCGGCGACTGCAATCAGGAGGCGGACGATTTCCTCGACTGCCTCAACCGCTTCAGCAACGATCACGGCGTGAAGTTCACCGTTTCCGTCACCGGCGATCCGAGCCTTGCGACCGACGGGATGCAGAAATACCTGTAAGCACAGGGGATACGAACATAAAGAAGGAGATGGCAGAGCCATCTCCTTCTTCTTTTATCTTGTTTTACTTCAGCACATATACGGTGCCGATGCCCAGCAGGCGGCACAGCTCCACCTTTCCGGCAATGTCCGCTTCGCTCTCGTACCACACGACCGTGACCGAGCCGTCCTTCTCTGTGCGGTAGATACAGGAGCTTTCGTGCTGCGCCGAACGGTGGACGCGCATTCCTTCGGAGAGCAGCTCGATCAGCTCGCCCTCGCTCAGCTCCCGCGTGTCGGTCACCTTTCCGTCGCGCGTGACCTGCATCAGCGGCACGGCGCGCAGTGCCACGCTCCCGCTCCCACCGGCCTTGACCGCCGCGGTGTAGACCCCCTCCATCGGTGCGCGCGGGCTGACCGGCACGCTGCCGCTCTCGCCGATGATGCTCTGCACCGTCACGCAGCCGGACGGCGCAGCACCATCCGCCGTTTCCGTGACCGTGATCGTGCCGTGCAGGCGGTCGTAGGCGCGCAACAGCACGGCCGCCGCCTGCTCGCGCGTGGCAGCCGCCTTGGGATCGAAGCTGTATCGGTTGACGCCGGTGATCAGCCCCATGCGGTAGGCGAGCGCGACATAGCCCTGTGCCACGGAAACATCTGCGAACGGACAATCCTCCGCCGCCGCGCCCGCAAGCACCGATAGCCCCAGCGCGCGCACGGTCATCTTCGCCATTTCCTCGCGGGTGATGGCGTCGTTCGGGCGGAACTGCCGGCTCTCACCCGTCAGCGCGCCATGGGCGTAGGCGGTCTCGATGGCGCTGTAATACCACTTCGCGGAGTTTTGATTATCCGTGAAGCTGCCCATTTCCGGGGAAATAAGCTCCCAGCCCATCAGCCGGCAGAGCGCCGTTGCGTAGGCGGCGCGCGTCATCGTCTGGCCGAGGCCGAACTTTCCCCCGCCGACACCCTGTATCAGGCCGAGCTGTGCGCAGCGCCCGATGCTTTGCGCCGCCCAATGGCGCTCCGGCACATCAGAAAATGTCGTTTTCCCCGCCGCACCGACGCTCAGTGTCAGCACCAGCGCCAGCATGAGTGCCATCAGGCACCTGCAAAAACGCAGCATAGCATATTCCGTCCTTTCCGAGCGCCTGCCGGCGGAAGATCATTCCCCTCCGCAGCGCAGGCGTTTTGTCTGCGGTCTGCCTGCCATTATAGGGGAAACGGGCGCAAAATGCAATTCTTTTCCGTTCTGCGAAAACTTTATATTTTTCACTGTCCTCTTGACGGGGTGCGGTTCAAAATGTTATGCTGCATTTCTGCGCGTCAACCAAATACTTTTTTCAACTGCGGCATTTCATCCTTATGCTGGATACAGCGTACATAGCGCTTGCGGTATATCGTATAGCACGCGTTGCAGGCGAGACACTTGCTCTCTTCCGCTGTGCCATTTTTCAGCCCAGCGGCAAAATCCGGTTCGCAAATCAGTGCGCGGCTGAACGAGACCAGCGGAAAACCCTGCCGCAGCAATTCTTCAGCTGTCTGGCGAGAAAATACCCCGCCGACCGGAAATACAGGAAGCGAAACGCAATTACTCCCCTGAAGAAGCGCTTGCGCATAAAAGGGCGTTTTCTGTCCTGCACGATGATTGAAGTCAACCCCGCTGACCTCAACTGCGTCAACGCCGCAGCCCTCATAGAGCTTCAAAAGTGCCGGAAAATCTCCGCAGCCATTGCAGTCCGCTTTCACAAGCACAGCAAAGTCATCGCCGCACGCCGCGCGCACCGCAGATAAAATGCGTGCGATCAGCCGAAAGCGATTCTCCAAACTCCCGCCGTAAGCGTCCGTCCTCCGGTTTCCCGACGGATTCAGAAAATTTGAGAGCAGATAGCCGTGTGCCGTATGGATCTGCACGCCGTCAAAGCCGCACACCTTGCAGCACTCCGCCGCATATACGAAGCGCTCAACCAGTCGGTCCAGTTCCGAAAGTGAAAAGTCCTCCGGATGTTTTGCCGCTGCACCGTTGACGCGTTCCATGGCCTTAATGCCGCTGTGGCTGAGCTGTATCAGGACCTTACTGCCATACTGGTGTACACCGTCCGCCGCGCAGCGGAGAATCTCCCGATCTGTTTTTTCATCCAGCACCGGCTGACCCTCATCGGCCCGTTGCGAGGCATCCACGCAGAAATGGCCGCTGATGACCAGTCCCACCTCATGTGCGGCAAGCTCGATGAGCGCGTCCGCCCATGCACGCGTGACCTGCCCATCCGGCTCGGAGAGATGCTCGTTGGTTGCGGAACGGACGATGCGGTTTTTCAGCGTAAGCGGGCCAAGCGATGTCGATTGAAAAAGTTGATCCATTTCTTTACCCCATACCATTATCGGAAGTTTTCTCTTGCGTATTTCATCAGCTCCTCGCGGAAATCGGGGTGCGCAATGGCAGCCATCGCCTCCGCGCGCTCGCGCAGGCTCTTGCCGGAGAGCTCAGCGATGCCGTACTCGGTCGCAACATACTGGATCATCGTGCGCGGCGCGGAGATCGTGCTGCCGCCCGGGATCGCGGCGACGATGTTGCTCTTGCGCTCGCCATCCTTGGTCACGCGCGAGGAATTGATGCAGATGAAGCCCTTGCCGCCCTTCGAGCGGTAGGCGCCCTCGAGGAAATCCATCTGCCCGCCAATGCCCGAGAGCTGGCGCGTCCCGGCGCTCTCCGCGTTTTCCTGTCCCATCAGGTCAAGCTGCACACCGCCGTTGATGCTGATGACATTGCTCAGCTTGCTGATGCGCTCGACAGAGTGGATATAGTCGAGGTCGCCGGGGTGGAAAATGTCCGGCTCGGCGTCAAGCCAGTCGTAGAGCGCCTGCGAACCCATGGCGAGGTTCCACGCGGAGCGGCCGGTATCCAGCTCCTTGCGTGCATTCGTCAGCTTGCCGGCCTTGTAAAGCTCAAGGAAAGCATCGCTGATGGTACCGGTGTGGCAGCCAAGGTCACGCTTGTCCGACTCAGATAGCATCTTCGCCACCGTGTACGGCACGCCGCCCACGCCGAGCGAGAGCACCGCGCCGTCCGGGATCTGCTCGACCACCAGCTTGGCGATGGCGATGTCTGTCTCGCTCGACTCGCGGTAGCTGCGCAGCGGCAGCGGCTCGTGCTCGCCCTCGACCACATAGTCCGCCTCGGAGAGGTGGACGCGGATCGAGTTCTCGAAACCGTGCAGCCTCGGATAGTGCTCGTTGATCTCAAAAATGACCGTCCTCGCGCTCTCGAAGATCGTGCGCCACGCATACGGCGAGATGCCGAGGCCGCAGTAGCCCTCCTCGTCCGGCTTGGAGACCGGCACGAAGGCTACGTCGCAGCGGATGTGCCCGTCGCGGTAGAGATATGGCAGCGAGCGCAGCATGACGGGCATGAATTTCACCAGCCCTCGGCTTTGCAGCTTGCGCTCATAGTCGCCGATGTGCCAGCTATAATAGGTGAAGCTCTCCTGCTCGGGGTCGCTCTCAACAATCTCGATGCGCGGACGGATCACGAGGCCGCCGCGGACCTTGACATCCTTGACCTCTCCCTTGCGCGCCGCGAGCGCCTTGTCCAGCAGCTCGGGGAAGCCCGCGCCGAAGCCATAGTCCACCCAGTCGCCGGAGCGCACGGCCTGCACCGCCTGCGCAGCGGTGACAAATTCTGTCTGATAGTCATTCACAAGAAAAATTCTCCTTACTTTACTTCAATGTTTTCTAATGCAGCAGACTTTGCGCCGCTTGTAAATCGTTTCAAAATGAAAAAAGCTCACTGAAACGAGCCTTTTTTCATTCATTCAGGAAGAGTATCCTTCAGCAGTGAAAAGAACGATGAACAGTTCTGGCAGAGATGAGCAAAACAGGTCCTAAAACAAAAGGACGAAGAGGGAAAAATGCGGGGATTACCCGGCAAAGAGAAAAAGCGCATAAAAAGCAAGCCCGATAGAAAACCGAGCGAAAAAAGCTGTATGAGAGCACACTTTAAGCGCCTCGCCGGAATGATATGGATGCACGGTTCTCACTCCTACCGTTCCGCCAAATAGCTTCGGCGTTCCGCCTGATCTGTCTTTTCCATACCTTTTGCAGGCGCGGAGTTTACCGCGCTATGGTTTTTGCGCCCTTGAGATGCCCTAAACTCTTTTGATTCCCGTTTGCCTGTTTGTGGGCAACTCCTTCCGCCTGTTTTGCTCATCGCTTCTTTCTGATGTTATTATACTCTTGATTTCTGGCAAACCTGTCATTATACCTGTCATTATAATAGTACTTGTAGCTCCATTGCCCCCATACCGTAGTAGTCTGGGGGTAGGCTTTATGAAAGGCAAACTTTATAGAACCGCAGTCCATTTGCCAAACGGAAAACGCAAGTGGATCAGTTCAACGACACAGGAGGGGCTTGAACAAAAAAGAAAGAATTATCGCTGCAAATATCAAACGGCATAGACATGCTTGAATCCCGATGATTTAGGCACGCCCGCGCGAAACTCCAAAATGGTGCGCTCTCTTGACTTCCATGTCACGCCGCATCAACTGCGTCATACCTACATCACGCGGTTATTTGAAAGTGGACTGGATATCAAAGAGATACAATACCTTGCCGGACACACCACCATTGATATGACGCTGCGTGTCTACACGCATTACCAGCATGAGAGCCGCAAAAATGAGACGGCACGGAAGTTCTGTGAGGCGTTGGGTTGATTTCAGGGGCAAATAGGTGCAACACAGGTGCAACAAAAGTGCAACAGTTTGCTCTATTTTCGCCCAAAACCAGTTGGAAAGCCGTTTCGGGCTTGATAAAAAGTTGTTTCTAAAAAATTACATATTTGTTGGAAAAGTGACGGGAAACGCGCGAATATAGCGGAAAATTCGGTCTAAAATGTGCATAGAAAACGACCGGAAATCTTACGATTTCCGGTCGTTTCTGGTGCGGACTACTGGACTCGAACCAGTGACCTCATGCGTGTGAAGCATGCGCTCTAACCAGCTGAGCTAAGCCCGCGAATGGTGGACCTGAAGGGATTCGAACCCACGACCTTACGGATGCGAACCGTACGCTC
>OIXG01002919.1_pt1 | contig 12083 bp, 8 predicted proteins | sample 1587731 | NCBI WGS metagenome assembly OIXG01 (sample SAMEA3888908, study PRJEB22519) | human gut metagenome | biome: human gut; feature: human-associated habitat; material: faeces | place: Denmark | collected 2010
ATGGCTTCAACATTTTCAATGAGCTGCCGCTGCACCTGTGCAACATCAATCTGTTCCTGATCCCGCTGGGCGTGTGGAAGAGAAACCGCTCGATCATGGGCTTTTCCTTCTTTGTAGCGCCCCTTGGCGCACTGATGGCGCTGCTCTTCCCGGAGCCTCTGTTCTCCGGCTTTTCGCTGTTCCTGCCGCGGATTTTCGGCTACTATGTGACCCACGCAACCCTTGTTGTCTGCGGCCTGAGTCTGGCGACGCTGGGCTTTTACCGCCCCGACCCCAGGGATATCCCGCGGATCCTCAAGACCTTTGGCCTGCTTGCCGTAGGCGCTCATCTTATCAATCTCCTGTTACGCCTTACGCTCTGCCCTGAGGCGAACTACTTCTTCACCTACGGCGCGGAGATCGGCGTGCTCAAGCTGTTTTGGCGTATCATCCCGGCGCCGCTGCTCTACGGGCTGCCGGCACCGCTGATCCTTGCAGCCTATATGTACGCGGTCTGTGCGTTGTCCCGCCTGGTGCAAAGGGCGGAAGAAGTGTCTTTTTCATAGATTGGATAAGCTTCGCAGAAAACAGGATGATAGAATGCCGCACACACTGCTTTACTGCGGAACGCTTCGCGAATATGTGTGCAACACCTGTTCCGAAGGCATATGTGAAGATGTAATGTAAGCGTAAAATCTTATCGCGCATAGACAGGCGTGAGAGAATAGAGGCGGAACGTTGCGAAACGTTTCGCTAAGACATTGATACGGGAAATCCGCGAAGCAACCTGTTGCTTTTCGTGACCGCAAAAAAATAGCGGGTATCCGGCAATACATCGGATACCCGTTATTTCGTTGCCAGTCTTACCCGACAGGTGCCATGATCGCGATTTTCAGAATCCTTGTTCAGTTCCACTCCTCCGCCAAGAGGAAGTCGCGGATATTCCGGTGCTTGATCCCGTTTCGGCTCATATCGAACTCATCGAGAGAAACAACGTACTTCGGGAAATTGTCGCGGATGTTGTCATACGCGCCGAACTCACGGCTGACTGCTTCTTCCAATGCCAGAAGATAAGTGACCTGAACATACAGTTTTTCGCCGCGCTTGTCACATACAAAATCAATTGCCTTGTCGCCCGTCCTGCCGACAGTTACTTCATAGCCCCGGCGCAGCAGCTCCAGATAGACGATGTTTTCCAGAATGAGATTGATGTCCCGCATATTGCCACCGAAAACAGCCTCACGGATACCATGATCGGCAATATAATACTTCTCATTGGACGCAAGTATCTGTTTGCCCTGCAAATCCTTCCGCTTCACCTGATAGAAAAGGTAAGCCTCGCAGCAGTATTTGATATAGTTCAGAATTGTTTCCGGGGCAACGGTGCGCTGCTCGTTTTTCAGGAACTTTTTCATCTTGTTTTGAAAGGGGTGTGATGTTACCAACTGCATACCGAAAACAGAAACGGTCAGCATCCGTTATCTTGCGAAGGGAAATAATGTGTGGTACACTTTATGTGAATTTTGATTGGGCTTTGAATTGAGCGCACAAAGGGGGAGCGCATACATGTCTACAATCGATGCAACTTTGCTGGGGGGAGCCATCGTCCTTTATAATGGGAATGCTGTAAATCTGCCCTATAAAAAAGCGTATGCACTTTTGTACTACATCATTATAAAACGCAAGGTGTCCCGCAGCGAACTGACCGCTCTGCTATGGCCTGATGTGGAGACACCTACCGCGTTAAGAAACCTGCGCCACGCCATTTTCACCATACGAAAGAGCCTTGGGGAAGACCCGTTCCTGCAAGGCCAAAGGGCAGACCTTGTCCTTGATCCTGCGATCGCGGTCCGCTGTGATGCGACCGACTTTCTGGAGCAAAATGACATTTCTCTCTATCGTGGGGACTTTTTGAGCGGATTCAGCGTGCAGCGCGAAGAGGAATTTGATCAGTGGGCCAACCGCTTCCGTGAGACGCTGCGGGGAAAGTTTTTACAGCTCGCACGCGCGGAGGGGGAGAGGGCTTATTCTTGCCATGAGCTTGAAAAGGCCGAGCAGATCTGCATGGATTGTCTCGATATGGATCCCTTTGACGAAAATGTGGTATGCCTTCTGATGAAGATATACTGTGCGGAGAAAAAGTACCGTAAGGCGATCAACCAGTATGATTCCCTCTGCAAGCGCTTATCCTTGGAGTTCTCTATCTCGCCGCTGAAGGAAACGACCTGCCTTTACTATGAGATCGTTGACGAATGGAACGACTTTACATACAACGAAAGCAATGCCGCTGCGGAGTCCGACGGTGAATTGATCTTGGGAAAGGATGCGGCCATCACCCGAATCCTCGCCCTTTCCAGTCCGTCAAAGCAGGCAAGACATAAGTTAAACCTGCTGATTCAGGGGAAGGCCGGTGTCGGAAAAACGCACCTGCTCGACTACGCCCTGAAGCGCTTTGATTTTTCCGACTTTATCGTGTGCCGGACGTTTTGCTATCAATCGGAAAGCGCGGCTCCGTTTTCTCCGTGGAATATGCTGATGCTCGATCTGATGAACGAAGCAAACGAGAGGGGCATCCATATTCCCGAGCGGTATCGGCATACGGCGTCCAGCCTGTTTTCCTGTCTTGCGGTCTCAGGCAACGAAGCGCTGACGGAAAGCCCGGACATTTACCCGGCTCCGGCAAATTATCAGGCTGCATTGGAGGGCGCCATCTTTATTTTCACATATATCAGCAAATGCGCGCCGCTGCTTTTGATCTTTGAAGATACGCATTGGATGGATGAAAACAGCGCGGTCCTGCTTTCCATGCTGATGCGCCGCGTAAGAAACACCAATCTGAGGATCATCTGCACGTGCAGAGAAAGCTGTCCGCCCCATATCCTCGCTCTTTATCAGGACGCCCGAAGGGACGCCATTCTCAGCGAATGCGTCCTTGAGGATCTCAATGAGGAGGAGACGCGGCTTTTTATCCGCTCGTCTTATGGGTGCTGCTTAAGCGATGAGCAGGAGCGGGAGCTTTATGCGCGTACGCGCGGAAACCCACTGCTTCTTGTGCAGGCGCTTAATTCCTTGCAGGAGGTCGGAACGATCGCCCTTACAAGGCCTGCGAGCGATATCATTGAAACGCGGCTGAACCGCTTGTCCGGTGAGGAAATGGAGGTTCTGTTTTCTGCTTCGGTCTTTACACATTTTGTCCCTGTTGACGCGCTGATCGCGCTCACGGCGCAGGGCGCGCTTGAGCTGCTGAGCCTTTGCGAGCAGTTGAGAGGCAAAAACCTGCTTGCGGAAACGAACCAAAGCGGAACGCTCGGGTATGAATTTGCGCACGAGAGCATTCGTGCGGCGGTACTGGAACGGCAGACGGAGGCGATGCTCCGTATCCGCTATCTGCGGGCGGCACATTACTATGAAGCTGTTTCTGACAAAAAGAGCCTCGGCCTATATGAACAGCTGATCTACTATTTTTCCAAAGGCGGAGATCGCTTTCAGACGCTCAAGTATAAGATCCTGCATCTGGACATTTCAGCAGGCTTTTGCTATGAGGTGCTGCCGACGCTGACAGAGGCGGCGGATGAGATCGCGGAAAGCAGGCCGAAGGTCGATGACTACTTTGGGGAGCTGGACAAAGAACTGTCTGTCTTGCGCAAGCTGCACTATGATGAGGACACCCCGGAGCTGGATTCCCTCGAAATGACGCTTCTATATACGGAGGTCCGCTTTTATATCCAAGACGGTGCCTACCGGAAGGCGATGCCGCTATTGGAAAAGCTGCTTGCCCAAAGTCAGGCGATGGGCGATTGGAAGATGAGCATACAGGCGCATAAGCAGTATGTCTATTATGGGATTCAGACATATAATACCGATGCAATGCGCGAGCACCTTATTTACGGAGAAAAATACAAAGATCAAATTGCCGATTCTGCCGAGTGGGGCAGTTATCTCCGTATGCTGGGGCTTTTGGCGCTGATGCACGGCAGATACGAGGAAGCGCGCGAGAGTATGCTGCGCTCCGTTGACACCTTCCGTAGTCTGGATGCCGGAGACAGCGGCAGCAAGTATGCTCTGAGCATTGCAGGCGCGTACAACTATATCGCCGAGAGCTATCGCCTGCAGGGAAGGGTCAAAGAGGCTCTGAAATACTATGATGAGGCGATCGTCTATAACCGGAGGCGCGGGTACTACCCCGGAGCGGCGGTGCTGTATACGAATTACGGTGTTGCTGCATTTCAGATGGGCAATGAGGATGCCGCTGAGAAATTGTTTGAGTATGCAGATGAGATCTATCAGGCATTTGATGAATTCAGCGAATATCCGATTGCGCTTGCCTACCTTGCTTACTTTGATGCGAAAAAGCAGGAAATGTCATCTGCCTGTCAGCGAATCCGAAAGGCGCTTGCGCTCTGCGACCGGTTCCTGTCGCCGTGGTGGAAGGGCGTGACCATTTATATGATGTGGAGGATCCGCGCAGATTTTGGCGATCGCCAAGACATAGGGGAGCTTGCAGATCTCTGGCCGGAATCGGAGGAGGAGCATTGCGAATGGTGCCTATCCTACCTGCATCAGATCGAGTGGCGGGAAGAAACGCAGCAGATAGAACAGGCGCTCCAAAAACTGCAGCAGGGCGCTCCTGCCTGAAAATAGGAAGAAGGTTCCAACGGCTTCCGTTGGAACCTTCTTCCTATAAAGAGAGGTTAGGTGGAGCGGCTTCTGCTTAATAGAAGCGAAAAAACGTCTGCGGTCAAGCCCTTTGCCGCTTCCGTCTTGTAGAGGCGGTTTGCAGGTCTGCAATGCGATTGCACCGCCTGCGAGACGGCGCTTGAAACGCGCTCGAAGAGAGTTTCATCATCAAGGCGATGTCCCAGCATCATTTCACAGACCTCTGGGATCTCGATCGGCGCGGAGGAAACGGCGCCCAGCGTGAGCCGAACCTCGGAGATCTCACCCTCATCCGTCAGGTGCACGAGCGCGCCCATGCTCTCACGGGCGATCGAAACGTGCTGACGAAAGCCGACCTTGGAAAAGGCGCTGATGGTGCCGGGGGCAAAGCTTCGCGGAAAGCGGATCGCAACGATTGCCTGACCCGCAGAAAGGACGGTTTTTTGCGGCCCCAAAACGAATTCGCCGGCAGGAATGGCCGCGACAGTTCCGCTGCCGTCCATCACCAGCACCTGCGCCTGATAGAGCAGGCAGACGGGAAGGGAATCTCCGGCAGGGGAGGCGTTCGCCAGATTTCCCGCCAAGGTCGCCTTATTACGGATCTGCGGCGAGCCGATGTTCGCTGCCATATCGGCAATCGCCCGGTAAGCGGGAACGGAGGAAAGCGCGTCGGCCATTTCGCGCATCGTCACCATTGCGCCGATCGTGAGACCGTCCTCTGTCAGGTCGATTTGATGAAGCTCGGGAATGGCGCCGGGATAGATCAAAAGGTCGGGCGTGAAATCTCCCTTTCGCTCATGAAGGACATAGTCCGTTCCTCCTGCCAGGATTCGCGTGGCAGGTGTTGCCTGAGCGAGCGCGCCGGAGAGCTCTGCCATTGACTTGGGCGTTAAGCATTGCATGATCTTTCCTCCAGTTTCCTTGCCGCCTTCTGCACAGCGCGAACAATCTGCACATAACCGGAGCAGCGGCAGATGTTTCCGGATAGGGCAAGCCGTATTTCTTCCTCCGAAGGGTGGGGATTCTGCATCAAAAGCGCTTTTGTCGACATGATCATGCCGGGCGTGCAGAAGCCGCACTGGATTGCGATCTCTTCTACAAAGGAGCTCTGGATCGCATCCAGCTCCCCGCTCTCCGACAGCCCTTCGATCGTAAGAATATGGCAGCCCGCCAGCTGTGCGGCAAGGGTCAGGCAGGCGTGAACCGCCTTTCCGTCCATGATGACGGTGCAGGCACCGCATTCACCTTCCGCACACCCCTCTTTTACGCCAGTGAGGTGCAGCTCATCTCGGAGGATATCAAGTAAGCGCCGATTGGGTTCTTCTTCCAAACAGACTTTTTTCTCATTTACAAAAAAGGTGATCGTCATGACATTCTTCTCCCTGCAAGAGCTTTCAAAATGTTGTCCGGGTCGAGCGGCAGTGCATCGAGCGGCATGGATAAGGCGTGCTGCACTGCGCCGCTGATTGCGGGAGCGACCGGAACATAGCATACCTCGCCGATCGACTTTGCGCCGAACGGGCCTTCCGAGGAAAGGCCGTCCGTCAGCAGTTCAACACGGATGTCGGGCAGGTCGGTAGCGAGAAACAGATGGTACTTGGAAAGACTTTCCGTGCAGCGCCCCGCGCGATCCACGACCATCTTTTCCCGCAGTGCCGCGCCGCAGCCCATCTGCACGGCGCCCTGGATCTGTGCGATGCACATCGCCGGATTGATGGGCTGGCCGATATCCTGAATGGCAAGATAGTCAAGAAGCTTTGTATAGCCGGTCCAGGTGTCGACCTCCACCATCGCGAAGTGTGCGCCGACAACGCCGGGGTTGGTCTCATTGTGGTATTGCACGCTGACCGATAGATTCTCTCTTTTTTGCAGCATGGTCTCCTGCGCGATCTTCGCGTAGGAGAGGGAGCGGGCGGGGTCGGCTTTGCAATAGACGCGGCCGTTGTCCGCGTCCAGCTCCGCAGGCGGGCAGTCAAGAAGGAGAGCTGCAAAATCGATTAGCTTTCGCTTCATTTCCATGGCGGCATCCTGCACGGTACGGCCGAGAATGAAGGTCGTCCGGCTGGAGAAGCAGCCATAGTCGATGGGGGTATTGTAGGTGTCCGCCTCTTGCAGTCCGACACACTCGTCCGGGATCGACAGCACCTCTGCTATGATCATCTTGATCATGGTAACGGTCCCGCAGCCGTGGTCCTGAACGCTGACATGCGCCTGTACGGTCCCGTCCTCGTTCATTTGCAGCCTTGCCTCTCCGTAATCGTTGTAACGGGGGAAGTAGGTATTGCCGTGTCCGCCGCAGCCGACACCAATCCCTCGACGATAGCGCTTGCTGGCGCGGTTGAAGGCGTCGCACTCCGCCAGACGCTGTTCCCAGGAGAAATCGGACTTTCCCTTTCTCAGCGCTTCCTCTAAGCGGATGTTCTCAAGCGGCAGATGGGTCTTTTCGTCGATATCGCCCGGGCGGAGTGAGTTGATCAGCCGCAGGTCAATACGGTCGATCCCCAATTTTTCGGCAGCCGCGTCGAAAAGGTGCTCCATAAAGATGGCGGCCTCCGGTGCGCTCCAGCCTCGGTATGCGCCCGAGGAAGGGGTGTTGGAGCTGATGACACGGGCACGATAATGCACACAGTTCATTCGGTATGTGCGGAACATCTTTCCGTACATTGTTCGGATATAGTCGCCGGAATTTCCGATATATGCTCCTGCGTCAAGGAGGATATCCGCATCAAGCGAGAGGAGCTTTCCGTCGGCACGGAACCTTGCGCTCATTTTTGCCTGCATGGCGGCGCGAACGATGGTGCCGGTCATCGCCTCGGCGCGGCTGTAGACCAGCTTTACAGGGCGGGCGAGGATCGTCGCAATCAGCGCGGCAACCGGCTCAACAAACCATTCCTGCTTTGCGCCAAAAGAACCGCCCATCGTCGATTTTATGACACGAACGCGGTGATAGGGCATCTGCAAATAATCGGCAAGCACGGTGCGAAGCCCGAAAACGGCCTGATTGGGGCTGTATACCGTTAAATTCCTCTGATAGGGATCGTAATCCGCAATGCACGCGTGCGGCTCCATGGCGGCATGGTGAAGGCGGGCGATCTCCTGCGAGCAGGAGACCTCTACGAACGGCTCTTCCGGCAACTCTCCGTGAGAGATCTCAAACTCATCGCGGATGCTGTTCTCGCCGGACAAGCAGTTCCGTCCGTCGAGCGTATCTTCAAAGCCGGTCGAAAATGGAAGCTCTTCGTATTCCACCGCAACAAGGCGGGCGGCTCTTTCCGCGGTCTGCTGGTCACAGGCCGCTACCGCCGCAACGCGGTCGCCGTAGAAACGGACGTAGTTGTTAAAGACCCGCTCCTCATCGGGGAGCTCCTGAAAATACTGGGAGCGATAGTGATTATATTTTCTTTCGCTTGTATTGAAGCAGTGGAATACACCGTAAACGCCCGGGATCGCCAGCGCGGACTCCGCATGGATCGCCTTGATGTAGCCGTGCGGGATCGTGCTTGTGACCATGGCAATATGAGCCATGTTGGGCAGGTTGAAGTCGGCTGCATATTTTGCATATCCGGCCGCTTTCCCCTGCGCGTCATGAATGGGCCTGTTTGTTCCAACGATCTTCATGGTGCAACCTCCTGGTTGAGATCGGGCACGCATTTGATGTGCCATTTTACTTTGAGCAAAAGTATATCACAATTTCGTTGAATATGCGTTGATTTTCGGAAACGCGCCTGATTTTTCTCTACCGTTCCTATCTTTGCCTGCGTTATAATAAACACCATAAGAAGAGGGCTAAGCAACAGATATGATATAAGGAGGAACTACATGGACACATTGATTCTCAACGGCAGTGATCTGTCTTTAGAAGCGCTGTATCAGGTCGCATTTGAGCGCCGCAAGGTCGAGATCGCGCCGGAGGCCTTAGAGAGAGCCGAAAAAGCAAGACAGGTGCTGTTTGATATGGCGGCAGAGGGAAAGCCTGTCTACGGGCTGAACCGCGGTGTCGGCTGGAACAAGGACAAGGAGTTTGATCCCGACTTTTTCGAGCAGTATAACCGGAACCTGATCAACAGCCACTCCCTTGGCGTTCTCCCGCGCTGCAGCGTGGAGGAGGTCCGCGCGATGCTCTGCATCCGATTGAACACGGCGCTGTGCGGCAGAACAGGCATTTCGACTGCCATTTTGCAGCTCTATCAGGAGTTTTTGAACCGCGGGATCCACCCCGTTGTGAATCGTCGCGGTTCGATCGGAGAGGGGGACATCACGACCCTTTCCATGATCGGACAGGCGCTGATCGGAGAGGGAGAGGTCGAATACAGGGGAGAGTTCGTCCCCGCAGCGAAAGCGCTTGAGGCGGAAGGCCTCCAGCGGGCTGTATTGGGTCCGAAGGACGGACTGTCCATTGTGTCCTCCAATGCGCAGGGCGAAGCCACGGCGGTTATGCTGGTCTATCAGGTGGAGCAGCTGCTCAAGACCGCGGACGCATCGTTCTGCCTGGCGCTTGAAGGCTTGAACGGCGGCTTGCAGCCGTTGGGTGAGCAGGTCAACGCGGCGCGCGGCCTGCCCGGTCAGATGGTGTGTGCGCAGCGCTGCCGGGATTACTTGAAGGGCTCCTACCTGGAAGAGCCCGACCCCGTCCGCGCCCTTCAAGATCCCCTGAGCTTCCGCTGCGCCAGCGCGGTGAACGGAGCGGTGTGGGATGCGTTGGCGTTTGTCAAGCACTATCTGGCCATCCAGATCAACGCGACCGATGACAATCCGTGCATTTTCTATGAGAATGGCAGCACCTCCGTCAGCCAGAACTTTGAAACGACCACGCTTGCCGTCGGTGTGGAGATGCTGTCGATCGCGCTGAACCATCTTTCCAAGAACATCTGCAACCGGCTGATCCACCTTGCCAATCCGGCCTTTACGGGGCTGACCCGCTTTTTGACGCCGGTGGAGGTCAAGACCATCGCATACGGCACGATCCAGAAGGTATATGTCATGCTTGACGCGGAGAACAGGAATCTTGCGAATCCCAGCTCTATGGATTTCCTCGCTGTGGCGGGCGGGATCGAGGATCATGCAAGCAATCTGCCGCTGGCCGCGAGCAAGGCGCTTCAGATCGTGGACAACCTGCGCTACATGATCGGCATTGAACTGATCCACGCAGCCCAGGCGGTCGATCTGCGCGCACATCCTTCGCTGGGTAGGGTCACTTCCCCGGTTTATCGGGGCTTCCGGGAAACGGTGCCCTTTTACAGCGAGGATCGAAACATCAGCGTGGACATTCAAAAGGCGTACAGCTTTGTCTCAAGCGGTCAGATGATTCGCATCATCAACGATTCGCTTTGAGAGCGATCAAGACCTTGCCGCGTTCGGCCTTCTGAAAACAAGGATACTGTGCCCGTGCGCCGTCTTCGTTTGACGGCGCACGGGCACAAAAAAACGGCAGCTCCCGCAGATTTTCTGTGGGAGCTGCCGACGTTTCAGTGTGTACAATTGGCGGGAGCGTCATTCGACGTCCGAAGATTTCTTCTCTTCTTCCGTTGCGTACTTCTTGTAGTAGCTGCCCAGAAGCTTGAAGCAGCTGATGGCCATGACGACAACGATAAACAGCAGCGGGAATGCGCAGGTGATCGCCAGAAGCTTCGTTGCATTGATGCCGGAGGTATTGCCGGTAATACCCGCAACAAAGATGTTGATGAACGCGAGCGACGCCATCACGATGCCCCAGAAAACCTTGATCTTTCCGGGAGGCTCCTTACCGGCAACATCTTCGCCGGTAAGCGTCATGGAGGAGATGGTGGTCGTCATCGAGTCACAAAGGGTGACAACGGAGAGGAAGGCCGTAATCATAAAGACGACGGACAGCACGGTGCCTGCGGGGAGGTTGCTGAAGAAAGCAAAGACCGTGGATTCCAGACCCTTGGCGCTCATCGTATCATAGATGCCGGCACCGTTGAGCTCCATATAGATCGCCGCAGAGCCGAAGATGGCAAACCACAGCATACCGAAGAGACCGGGCAGGACAAAGTTGAACAGGGAGAATTCCTTCAGCGTACGGCCCTGTGCGATCTTTGCAAGGAACATACCGGTCAGCGGCGTATATGCGATCATGAAGGACCAGTAGTTGATCGTCCACCAGGTCGGCCACATGGCGGTAGACGCGCCATCAGCCATAACGCCGAGATAGGTGTTCTGCACGATCCAGTTCTGAGCAAAGAAGCCCATGGATTCGGTGCCCATCGCAAGGATCTCCTTGGTCTGCGCGCAGAAGAAAACGTAGATCAGCAGGAGCATGTAGATCTTCGCATTTTTGTCCGACAGCCAACGCACGCCGCGATTGATTCCCGAATAGCTCGAGATGATAAAGGTTGCGACGATGAAGACCATGATGATGGCCCAGTGGACCGCATTGGGGGTGAAGTTGGCTAAGATGCCGAGACCGGCGCCAAGCTGCATCGATGCAACGCCGAGACTGGCGGAGACGCCGCCCGCAATGCCGAATACGCAGAGAAGGTCAACAACAGAACCGAATGCTCCGTTTGCACGCTCGCCCAGAAGGGGATACAGGCTGGAAGAAACATTGTACGGCTGCTTGAGGTTGTAGACGCACACGCCGATCGCGATGCCTGCGGCGCAGTAATATGCGTACAGAGGCAGGCCCCAGTGCATATAACAGGCGCTCAGAGCGTAAAGCGCGGACATACGGGTGCCGCCGCCCTCGACCAGTCCGGGGATGCCATCGATGAAGTGGGTGATGGGCTCCGCGATTCCCCAGAAGACGATACCGGTTGCAATGCCGCCGCAAAGGGAAATGGCGAACCAGTTCCACTTGCTCATGGTGGGCTTTGCGTCCGGGCCGCCGATCTTGATGTTACCGACCTTCTTAGACACCAGAACCCACACACAAATCACGATCAGCACGATCGTGATGATCTGATAGAGCCAGCCAAACCAACCGGCGGCTAAGCTGACGACGCCGTTTTCGAAAGCAGCGAATGCTTCCGGAACAAAAACGCCAAGCAAAATAACAATTAGGTAAATTGCGCAGAGTGGGTAGAACACGCCTTTTCTGATTTTGAAATTATCGAGTCCTTTTTTCATTTTGTCCCTCCTTATGAATGTATCTGCATGGCCTCCAGATGCGTTCATTATACTCGCCTACAGTTTAATTAGCGTTGAAAATCTGTTAGATTCGACAACAACTCCGCAAGCGCTGCGCTATTTTTTATGATGGATGTAATGACTTGCTGTTTCGCTGTTGTTGATGAAGGCGGTGAGGATTACCTTTATGCGTCGTATAAACCCCTTACACGCTATCTGCTCTTTTGTCCTGTCGGAGTGAATGGCAGACGACATACCCTGCCGGAGCGATCATGATCAGAATAAAAATGCTGATTAGTTCATTCACTTCGGATGGCGCAAAGCCCTGCAGCATAGTAATGAGGTTGTTTGCGAAATGCACG
>OIXG01002926.1_pt1 | contig 12055 bp, 13 predicted proteins | sample 1587731 | NCBI WGS metagenome assembly OIXG01 (sample SAMEA3888908, study PRJEB22519) | human gut metagenome | biome: human gut; feature: human-associated habitat; material: faeces | place: Denmark | collected 2010
AAAAACAGACACTTTTTTAGATATTTAACCTGTCTACTTGACAGGGGGCATATCATTCTCACGGGTGGTTTTGACTTTTTTGGAATTAATTTCAGAAAATTCGAAATTTACCTTGAAATTCAAAATGAAAGTGCTATACTATTCTGTGAAAATAGAAAGAAGGTTTCATTATGGAGTCACTTGTATCTTTTAGTAAATGGCTCAGCAAATGGTTTACTGTAGCTGTTATCCTTTGGGCGGCCTTTAACTATGCCCTTCCCGCAACTAGTAGTTGGGTCATTCCCAATACGGCTTATCTACTTGGTTTGATTCTCTTTGGTATGGGACTTACCTTGACCACTGAAGATTTTAAACGTATTGCTAAGCGTCCAATTCCAGTTGTCCTTGGGACTGTTGCCCACTATGTCATCATGCCTGGTTTGGCTTGGTTACTTTGTATGATTTTCCATCTGAAAGGTGCGACAGCAGCAGGGGTTATCCTTGTTGGGTCTTGTCCAAGTGGAACTTCATCTAGTGTTATGGCCTTCCTTTCAGGTGGGGATGTTGCCTTGGATGTCTCTATTGAAACCCTCTCAACTCTCTTGGCACCACTCATGATTCCAACCCTCTTGTCATTCTTGGCCGGTCAGTACGTGAGTGTCCCTGCCCAAAGCCTCTTCCTTAGTACCTTGCGTATCGTGGTTGTCCCTATTATCTTGGGTGTGCTTGTTCACTCAATCTTTGGTAAGAAAATTGATGCCATCATCAAGATTATGCCTTTGATTTCTCAAGCTGCCATCCTCTTGATTGTTGGAGCAGTGGTTTCTGCCAACCATGCCAATATTTTCACAGCAGCGACAGCCCTTGTCATTCCAGTCGTTATGCTCCACAATCTTTGTGGTTATGCCCTTGGTTTTGGATTTTCAAAAATCCTTGGTTTGGAAGAACCACAACAAAAAGCCATTACTTTCGAAGTGGGGATGCAAGACTCAAGTCTTGGAGCAACCCTTGCCATGAAATACTTCGTGCCACAAGCTGCTATTCCATCAACCATCTTTAGTATTTGGCACAATATCTCAGGTTCTATCCTCTCATCATGGTGGAAGAACCATTCAAAAAAATAATTAATAAGATAATGAAAAGCTGACCTTGAGTCGGCTTTTATTTTAATAAAGAATCTTTTTCGAGACTTTCCTTAGGTGATGACGGACGTCAGCCAACTTCAAAGAAGTTCCATGCCTAAGTTTCGAGTTTAAGGTCTCGAAACTTCCGAACCTCTGAAGTTTAAGTTCTTCAGGGGTTTTATCACAGCGGAAAGTCTCAGTTATACTCACTTCGTTCTCAAAGAGAATCATCTGTCATTCTTTGCTGACTTTCTTAGTTCATGGCGCATTTGAAATAGCTTATCTATCTTTTGGAGCTGACCTTTGGTCGGCTTTTTTACGTCACATGACAAATGTCATGTCATGTCATGACATCTGGTGCTAAAAAGAGAGTGACCAAAAAGATATACTTTAGTCATAACTTAGAAATAATAAAAAACGAAAGAGGTCATCTCATGAAAATCAAAACATCTTACCTTATCTACGCTGTTATCGGAACTGTCTTTGCTGGACTTAGCATGTTTACTGACATCTTTGAAAAAGGCAATTTTGAAGCTATCTTCTCAAATCTTGGCATGATTATTGGCTTGTCTATCTCAGCTTACATTCTTATCACTATGGCTAAAAGTTTTATCGACCTTGTCATTAATGAATTGAAAAACTAGGAGGCTCGGTATGAAATTATTGAAAATACTAAGCATCATGCTCCTAGCGGTAATTTGGACCATCCTCTTTGCCTATGTCCTACTTCATGGCAGCAGTGATACTCTCTATAGTGTCATGGGTGTCTCAGTTGCAGCTTGTTATGTTTTTTTAGCCTTCTATCAAAAGAAAGGAAATCACACACATGAGTGAAGCAATCCTTCAAGTCACAAATCTTGTCAAAAAAATCAAAGGAAAAACAATTTTAGACCAAATTAGCTTTGAGGTGGGACAAGGAGACTGTCTTGCCTTAATCGGGCCCAACGGTGCTGGTAAAACGACCTTAATGTCCTGCATTCTTGGTGATAAGAAAGCCAGTAGCGGTCAAGTCTTTATCAAGGGCAAAAAGGGTAAAGCACAAGATCAAATTGCTGTTCTCCTTCAAGAAAATACCATTCCCTCACAATTAAGAGTTAAGGAACTGATTGCTTTTTTCCAAGATATTTCTGAAAATGGCTTATCTAAAGAAGAGATACAAGCACTCTTACAATTCCAAGACGACCAGTATCAGCAGTTCGCGGACAAACTCTCAGGAGGACAAAAACGTCTTCTTGCCTTTGTTCTCTGTCTTATTGGCAAGCCTGACATTCTCTTTTTAGATGAACCGACAGCAGGGATGGACACTACGACACGCCAACGCTTTTGGGAAATCATCAATGATCTGAAAAAGTCAGGTGTGACTGTTCTTTATTCGTCCCACTATATCGAAGAAGTCGAGCACACAGCTGACCGCATTTTGGTTCTTCATCAGGGAAAACTCATTAGGGATACTACGCCACATGCTATGCGTAGCGAAGAAAAGGAAAAGCAAGTCACCTTACCAAGTCGCTTTGCGCCAAGTCTTGACAAACTGGCAGCAATTTATGATGTGACTGAAAAACGTGATGTTGTAACCTTTATGACTAAAGATATTGAAAGTGTATGGAGTAGTTTACAAGCTCTAGGCTGTCGCATTTCTGACATTGAAATTCAAAACAAGACACTTTTAGATAGCCTATTTGATAGCACAAGGGAGGACAAGTCATGAAAGCACTACTTAAAATCGAATGGATAAAAACATGGCGCAGTTGGCCAGTCTTCATCATGTCCATCGGAATGCCCGTCGGATTCTTCCTCTTGTATTCAGGTATGGAAATGAGTCCTGACCCTGAATCACAAAAAGCCTTTATCTTGTCCTATATGTTGACCATGACTGGATTTTCTATGTCTAGCTTTGGTTTCTTTACCTTCCCCTACATGCTTAGAGAGGATCAAACCGATCATTGGCTAACCTACATCGAACATTCAAAAATCAGTATTCAGTCCTATTACCTCTCTAAGATTTTCCGAGTTCTTATGAACTTTATGGTTGCTATCCTAGTGACTTTCTGTGTGGGAGCTTTTGTGCGTGATGTTAAGATGCCATTATCACATTGGCTTGGTTCAGGGGCTCTTTTACTCTTGTCAAGCCTAGTCTTCCTATCCTTTGGCTTGCTCCTTGCCCAAATTAAGTCTCAACAAATCATGGCTATCGTCGGAAATATCGTCTTTCTTGGTCTTGCTATTATCGGTGGTTCTTGGATGCCAGTAACCATGTTTCCAAAATGGGTTCAGCACATTTCGGAGTGGACACCCATCTATCATATCAATCAGTTAGTAGTCAATTTCGCAAAAAAAGGGGAATTTTCATGGAAATCGCTCATTTTTATCTTGGTCTATGCTACAATAACTACAGGCTTAGCCCTTTTTATCAAATCTTACAGAGAAAGTGACCATGTTTAGAACTTACCAGAAAAATGATTTCGCTTATTTTGTTAGTCTGATTTTCCTTGTTTTCCCAATCTTAGGAGTTTTTGGCGGGTATTTTCCAGTCTGGACCCTGTTATTGACAGGTTTGTTTACCATCGCTTATCTCCTTATAGTGTATTTGAAAAAAGCTTATAGTAAGTGGATTCCCTTTCTGTGGTTTTACACTCTAGCTTACATTATCTTTATGACCTTGACCTTCCAGGGGGGGATGATGTGGTTTATTTTTTTCAACGTCAATCTTCTCGTTTGGCGCTTTGAGGATAGCATATCATCTTATCGCTTCTTATCCTTTCTAGCGACACTCTTGATTTTGACGTCATCATCCTTCCTATTGACAGACGATTTGGGTACCCACCTCATGTCTATGGCTATTCTCCTCTTTTCGTTGGGAATGTACTATTTTCAAAACCGTATACGTCAGGAGAGAAAGATGGAAGAAGCCAACCGTACCATCAATATCCTATCAGCTGAAAATGAACGTAATCGTATTGGTCGTGACTTGCACGATACCTTGGGACACACCTTTGCCATGATGAGTCTCAAAACCGAGTTGGCTCTAAAACAGATGGACAAGGAGCAGTATGATGCTGCTAGGAAGAATCTGGAAGAATTGAACCAGATTAGCCGAGACTCTATGTACGAGGTACGTGAGATTGTCAATAAGCTCAAGTACCGAACGGTGGCAGAGGAGTTACTGGAACTCGAGCGACTCTTTGACCTATCAGATATCGTCTTGGCCGTGGATAGTAGCCTTGACTTAGACAGCCTGTCACCTGTTAGCCAGTCGACCTTGTCCATGGTGCTTCGTGAACTGGCTAATAATGTCATCAAACATAGCCAGGCCGATAGCTGTCAGATTCGTCTAAGACGTGATCATGGTATTGTCCTTGAGTTTGAGGATGATGGTTGTGGCTTTGAGGAAGTCACTGGACAAGAACTACACAGTATCAGAGAGCGCCTCAGTTTGGTAGATGGAGACTTGGAAATTCTGTCTCAATCGCATCCAACCATTATTCGTGTACATTTGAAAGAGGGAGGAAAAGCATGAAATTATTAGTTGCCGAAGACCAGTCAATGTTGAGGGATGCCCTCTGCCAGCTCCTCATGTTGGAAGACGATGTCGAAGAGGTCCATGCGGCCAGCGATGGTCAAGAAGCCATTGCTCTCTTGGAAAAAGAAGAGGTCGACGTAGCCATTTTAGACATTGAAATGCCAGCTAAGACAGGCCTTGATGTCCTAGAGTGGATCCGTGCCAACCAAAGAGAAACGAAGGTCGTTATTGTGACCACCTTCAAACGAAAAGGCTATTTTAAACGAGCCCTTGCAGCCCAGGTGGATGCCTACGTTCTCAAAGAGCGTTCCATCAGTGACCTCATGGCGACCATCCATACCGTCCTAGCAGGTCAAAAGGAGTACTCACCAGAGCTTGTCGAAGGTGTCGCCTTTGACAATAATCCACTCAGTCAACGTGAACAAGAAGTCTTGGCCATGGTTGCCAAAGGTTCAACCAACCAAGAAATCGCTGAAAGCCTCTTTCTTTCAAATGGAACTGTCCGAAATTACATGACAGCCATACTGACTAAACTTGATGCAGGCAACCGAACAGAAGCCGTCCGCATTGCCAAAGAAAAAGACTGGTTGGGGTGAGGAGAAATAGATAAGAATGAAGTCACTATTGGTGGCTTTTTTTATTATCCTGTCCTATATAGAAAGTATTTTACATTTTTTCCAATATTTTGATTTATAATAGTGCTATAATTGTAGATAATAATTTTGTCAATTCTAATAACAACCTTTGGATGAAAAGGAGATATCAAATGGTAGTTTCTGAAAAACGAATTGAAGACCTAAAAGGACTAAAATTTAATGTTCCTTCATATCAAAGAGGATATCGCTGGACTGAACATGAGGTAACAACTCTTTTAGAAGACCTTTACACACATAGTAAACAAAACAGAGATTATAAGTACTGTTTGCAACCCTTGATTGTTAAAAAAGTTTCAGATAATACTTATGATGTTGTCGATGGTCAACAGAGACTGACAACAATCTTTATCTTTTTGAAATTTATGTCTGCTGAATTTAGTAGTGGTCGTAGAAGAAGTAATCAATACGATTACTTTGAGTTGGTTTATGAAACAAGAGAACAGAGTGCTAAGTATTTAAAAGAATTAAACTTTGACACTTATCAAGAAATCGAAGATTATGATATTGACGCAAATCATATCAGTAAAGCTTTTGCTGCTATTGATAAATGGGTGGAACGAGAAGATATTAATTCGGATAATGCTTTACACGATATTTATCAAGTCTTAACAGAGGCTGTTTTCTTTATTTGGTATGAAATTGATGAGACAGAAGACCCTATAAAACTATTTACCAAAGTTAACTTAGGTAAGATTCCTTTGACTAATGCTGAGCTCATTAAAGCTTTATTGTTAGATAAAACTAATTATGATTCTGAAAATGATAGTGAAAGGATACATAGGGGGATAGCTTGGGATAAAATTGAACATAGACTTCAAGAAGAATCATTTTGGAAGTTTCTGACAAATAGTGAGAAGTATGTCACTAGGATAGATCTTTTGTTTAACCTACGTGAACATGGTACTTTAGAAATACCTCAAAATGATATTTACGCAACTTTCTACTCAATCTACGCAAAATATCAAAAGACCGAAAATAAACCAACTTTTATAAGTGACTACTGGGATAAAGTCGACTTATTATTTGAAGAATTGAATAACTGGTACATGGACCTAAATAGATACCATTTAATCGGCTATCTATTATCGGTTGACGCTAAGAAAATTGAAGAGGTCTTTGAAGCTACTAGAGGGATGAAAAAGTCGGAAGCTTTTTCTAAATTAAAAGACCTTGCTTATAAAACTCTTCCGAGTGATATAGCTTCTATAGATGAACTTTCCTATGGTAATAAAAATAAAGCAATCAAATCTACTCTTTTACTGTTTAATCTTGTAACTTTGATTAATAAGAGTGAAAAACAGTATCGATTTCCTTTTGATATTTATAAGAAAGAGAAATGGGATATCGAGCATATTCATGCTACGGCTGATGAGACTGCTGAAGCTGATGATAGTCTAGCTAATTTAACCTTGCTAGACTCTAATACGAATCGATCTTATGGAAATAGTCCATTTGATCAAAAACGAAGAATTATTATTGAAGTTGATGCAGAAGGGAAATTTGTACCTGTTTGTACGCGTAATGTGTTCTTGAAAGTCTATAGTAATGAGGTAGATGGATTTGATGACTGGACTGATAAGGATAAAGACAGTTATATCCAAGCGATAAAACAGGAATTCAACCAATTTTTTGGAGCTGATGAGGAGTAGTCATGCAAGAGATTAACGCAAAATATAACTTAAAATCATTGTTAGAAAATTATCGAGTCGTAATTCCATTGATTCAGCGAGACTATGCACAAGGTAGAAAGGATAAAAGAACCACCGAAGTTCGAAAAAAATTACTCCAGGATATTAATACTGCCTTAATTGACACAAACATTGGGCCACTCGATTTGAATTTTATTTATGGAAAATCAACTAATGGGAAGTTTATTCCATTAGATGGGCAGCAACGTCTGACAACTCTATTCTTGGTTTATCTTTTTGCTTATAGAGATAATGATGACTGTGACTTTTTGGGGAATTTTTCTTATAAAACTAGAAATTCTTCTACAAAATTCTTCAAGAGTCTAGTTGAGAATAGAAAAAATTTCTTTACAGAAACAAAAAGTCCTTCTGAAATCATAAAAGATGAGTCATGGTTTGCAGATTCATGGCAGTTAGATCCAACTGTACAAGGTGCCTTGAAGACACTAGATGACATTTCTGATTCTTTTGATTATGAGTTTGATTATGTTTCAGTTTTATCAGATGCTAATAACCAAAAACTTGTGTTCAATTTCCTTGATATAGATAAACTTGGTTCAGAAGATGAGCTCTATATCAAACTGAATTCTAGAGGGCGCCCATTAACTGACTTTGAAAATTTTAAAGCAAGATTAATTGATAGAATAAAGAAAATAGATAGTCATTTAGAAAGGGAATTTTCCCAAAATATTGATACAAAATGGACTGATGTTATTTGGAATATTGATAAAAATGCCTTTGACACCAACTTTTTAAATTTATTTGAAATTGTGCTTATCAATAATTTAGATAGCCTTGATTATTCTAAACGCGACAATTGGACTCTTGAAATCGACTTTGAAACTGTAGAAATAAGTCATATAAAAATAATTGTATCTGTTCTTGACTTTCTCTCTCAGAATAAAGTGCCTGAGGTTTCATCTATCTTAGAAGGTTCAATAGTCGACAAAAAACTGAAGGATAGGGTTTATTTTCACGTTATTTCAACATTCTTAGAACATCACGGTGATTCATTAGATACTAGCTATAAAAATTGGTATCGTATCTTTAGGAACTTGATTAATAACTCAGTTATAGATTCTCAAGAGTCATATGAACGGGCAATCAAGGGGATTAATGAACAAATCGAACATACTTCAGACCTGCTAGAATATCTAGCCGAGGGAAATAGAATTAATGGTTTCAGTATTGACCAAGTTGACGAAGAGATTGAAAAAAGCTAAATTGATAACTGCAGATGATTCCTATAGAGAGATTATAGAAGTTGCTGAAAATCATCCCTATTTTGATGGTCAGATTCGAAGTTGCTTTTACTTCGAAGCGGATGATTTGCCAAGCAGAAAGATTGATGTTATTTCAATCTATTGGAATAAAATATCAAAAATGTTTACTGAAACAAAGCCTGAAGAAGGTCGATTAATGCGGGCAGCTTTGCTAGCTCTAGGAGACTATACAATGACTACAGCTAATAATTATAAAACGCTGTATCAGGATAATTCAAATGAGTCTTCTGGGTCTGCACCAAGCCTCAAAAGTTTATTTTCATCTCGAAATGAGTATGTCAAAAAACTACTTGATGAACTCGATATGAACAAGCCGCTAGATGTTGAGTATCGTCGTATTATCCAAGAAAATATTAGTAATATAGCTCCTCAAGAATGGCGTTATGCCTTCATTGCTTACTATGAAACCATGTTTAGTAAAATGACTCCTTCACAATATAGAATGAAATCTCCGTTCTGGCTTAATCGTTCAGAGGAGATGTTGTTAATTCCCAATAAGAGCTCTAGTGCTAGAAATTATGATATTCATTTGATAGCACTAGAAGAAAAACTAAAGGAATTAGGAATACAATCTTGTTATGAAAGTGAGAAAGGGATTGAAAGTACCAATAGGATACTCTATATAAATGAAGTATATGAAGTCAGATTTCGAGGAAATCATTTTAGCCTTAATTTAATAGGTGGCGAAGAAGCAGAGGAAGAACATTTTGATTCTACGCTATCATTTTTGGATATAGCAGAATACTTGAATAATAAATTGCACTAATATTATCACAAAGGCTAGTGAAATTCACACTGGCCTTTGTGTATTAAATCTCTATTTTTATTGTAAGCTAGTACAAAAAAGACTAGATATTATTACGAACAGAATTAGGATAATTTTTCAATTTTCAAAGGGACTTTGAGTTTTTTAGATAAGTATTGAAAGTAAAAGCATACTAACGTAGAGGATAATGATATTATATTCTATAAGTTATAATCAAGCATGAGGTCGAATAATGAAAGAAGAAAATAATTTGCAAGGGAAAACCAGTCGTCTTTTATATTTTATGTCTGAATTGGAAAAGGGGCATAAGGTTAATAAAACTGATTACCTTAAACGTTTTAATATCGCCGAGCGAACCTTTAAAGATGATTTAAGGGAATTAAAGGAAAATCTAAAAGTACTTAGAGATGATATGAAAATAAAGTATTCTCGACTTGCAGGAACCTATGAGGCAGAATATAACCATGGTTATGGTAACTTAAAGTACAACCAGGCCGTCATCTTGTCTAAGATTCTTTTAGAAAGTAGAGCACTACGTGTTGAGGAAGTTAGAGAAATCATTGATACTTTTGTAGAGAGAGCTGTTGATGATAGGGAACGTCAGCGTATTAGAAACTTTACGGAACGGGAACTAGAGGAGTATAAGGAATTATCGATTTACAGGGACAATAAGAGTAAATCTATCTTACCTCATCTATCCGCTATTTTTGACGCAATTGAAAATCAGAAGCCTCTTTCTTTTAAGTATACGAAATACCAAGGAAAGGATGCCGATTATGATGTGTTACCGGTCTCGATTATGTTTAATGATCATTATTTTTATTGTATGGCATATAAAGTTGAAGAAAAGGATGGAAGATTAAGAATAGATACAAGGAGTCTTCGTAATTTCAGACTGGATCGTTTTAAAACTGTTCATCGTTCGAAGTATAATACAGAACTAATATTAAGTTCTGAGGAATTAACTCAAATTTTGTCAGATAGTGATGTTCGTTATCATACTTTCTTGATGTTTTCAGATACGGAAAAATTTCGGATTAGATTCAGATATGTTGGTCAGTTTTGGGAAGTACTTGAAGATGATATCCCTGCACTTAAAGTTATCGAGAAAGATACAAGGAGTACAGTTCCTAGGGTAATATATGAAATTGAAACCTATGGCAGAGATAGTTTTCAACGTTATATTGATCGATTTAATGGGGTATTTACTATACTTGAACTAGAAAAAATAAATAAGTAAAATTGACACTTTTTTTTAATAGCATTTCACAAAAAAACAGAAGTACGTTTTATACGTACTTTTTTTGTTGTATTGTTTGAAAGTATAAAACAGATGGACAATGATGTGTTTAAGGTACTTGTATTGTGTGTTTCTGGTGATAAAATATAGTTATAAAGAAATATTGCAAAACAAAAGTACAGCATTTATTACCAAAAGGAGGAAAGCAAAATGTCTAAAATTAGAAAGATAATCTATAAAAACAAAATGAAACTTATGAAGAACAGACACTCAACAAAAGGTGTTTACTGTCATGGAGCTAAAAAAAATAAAATAGTTTATGAGACTAATGCCAAAGCACTTCGTGCAGTCATGTTGTGTGAGGATCAAACCATTCGTACTTATTATTGTCATTATTGTGCAGGATTTCATACAACCTCAAGACCTGAACATGATGAATTAGATGATTTGTATATGTTTGCGAGAGCATATGTTTGTTAATGGTTAACACTAATAATGAACATAAACAAGGAAAACTCATCTTTTCAGAGTGAAGTGTTGAAATCCATTCATTAGTTGAGAACTAAGAAAATTTATTTTAGAGGGAGAGTAATTATCATGAATCTTATCATATTTTTCGCTACAATTGATGTATTAACTTTTATGGCTTTGGGAATTCTTTTTTCTATGAAATTAAGAGAAACTCGACGGATTAAAGAGATTGAAAAAGAAATCGAAAAGTTTGAAGCTCGAAGAAAGATATATTTAGCCATTTTGGAAGATGACGAGGATGCATTGTTAGCCATTATGAAGAATGACAAAGAGTTATTGTTAGATGTGATAAATGAACTTAGTGTGTAAAGTAGGGATTTATACTTACAGCACTCAAAAAAGGAATTATTTCCAATTCTTTTTAGATTGTCTATCATTAAGTCACCATATGGTGGCTTTTTTGTACCTTATAATCTATCTAAACATTCACAAGCAAGAATGAGAGAAGTTGAAATGAGCCTCTACAGGAATATGTAGAGGCTTTGATGAATTATTGAATTGTGTCATTTTGTTTAGTGAATTAGACGGGTGGTTTTGATTTTTTCAAGTATCAAAACTATTTTCTCTTTTTCGAGAATAACACTTGGTTTCCTTTTTTAACTGCTTTATAATAGAGTAATACTGAGGCCTTCTGCTGTGATAAAGAAGGCAGATTTTAGGAGATGAGAAATTGGCTTTTTGTGTTTAGAGGACACGGTTTGTTGATTTTTTACTGTAGGAGATAGATATGGCAATGATAGAAGTGAAACATCTTCAGAAAAATTTTGTGAAGACAGTCAAGGAACCGGGGTTGAAGGGGGCTTTGCGTTCCTTTATTCATCCTGAAAAGCAGACCTTTGAAGCGGTCAAGGATTTGACCTTTGAGGTGCCCAAGGGGCAGATTCTAGGTTTTATCGGGGCAAATGGTGCTGGGAAGTCGACAACCATTAAAATGCTGACAGGAATTTTGAAACCGACATCTGGTTTTTGTCGGATTAATGGCAAGATTCCACAGGATAATCGCCAGGATTATGTCAAGGATATTGGGGTTGTTTTTGGACAACGAACTCAGCTATGGTGGGACTTGGCCCTGCAAGAGACTTACACGGTTTTGAAGGAGATTTACGATGTCCCAGACTCGCTCTTCCACAAGCGCATGGATTTTTTGAATGAAGTCTTGGATTTGAAGGACTTTATCAAGGATCCCGTGCGGACTCTTTCGCTAGGTCAACGAATGCGGGCGGATATTGCGGCTTCCTTGCTTCACAATCCCAAAGTTCTCTTTTTAG
>OIXG01002927.1_pt1 | contig 12054 bp, 13 predicted proteins | sample 1587731 | NCBI WGS metagenome assembly OIXG01 (sample SAMEA3888908, study PRJEB22519) | human gut metagenome | biome: human gut; feature: human-associated habitat; material: faeces | place: Denmark | collected 2010
TGTATATATGATAATATGCAGTTATAAAAAAAACAAAAGAGGCTTTATTATGAAAAAGATAATTGCAGGGTTAATAGCGTTTCAGCTATTGGTTACATCAGCGTTTGCGGCGGATATTAAATATAAACCGTATGCAGATGACTTTGAGTACGATTATGCGGCAAAATATATTGCCAAATCAAAAACGACAGGCGAAATAATACCTATGTCGTACAACTTGGACGAAAAATATTTGTACGCATATACAGATGATGATTTTGAACTTTATGTGGCACATCCCGTAAAATTTACAGATGTTGACGAATATGATTATACAATCGGCGAACTTTCGGCAAGAGGAATAATACAAGGAAACGGCGACGGTACGTTTTTGCCCGGCAAAGAGCTTACACGTGCCGAAATGGCAGCAATTTTCACAAGAATGTTTAGCGTTAAAACGGGTGATTATGAGGCTGTATTTTCAGATATAAAAGAAGATAGCTGGTATGCTCCTTATGTTACTGCGCTATATAAAAACGGTGTGTTTAAAAAGGACGATAAATTTAACCCCGATGATATAATTACCAAAGAACAGCTTGTGGCAATGACATACAGAATGCTTTTAAATACAGAGAAAATGCATAAAGTAAAAGAGTTTGACTATAATTATTATACAGATTATTCATCTGTTTCGGATTATGCAAAAGACGCATATAAAACTCTTGTTGAATGTGGTTATATGTGTATGTCGGAGTGTGATGAAAACGGAACGTTTGATGAATTTTCCGACGATATTTATTATCTTGAACCGCAAAAGCCCGTATCACGCCAAGTATGCGCCGATTTTATTACATATTTCATACGCGATTTCTTTAGATTTAACGCGCCCGCAATAAAATTAGATGATTTTGCGGATATAGAAATACCAAAGATTGACGGTTCAACATCAACCTACGATATAACACGCAATATATATTCTATGCTTTATTATAACGGCGACAATAACGAAAATATGCCGCTTAAACATTCAAAAACATCAAATTCATATAAAAGACTTATAGATAAAGAAGTTGATATGATATTTGTGCCCGATGCAAGCAATGAAATAATAAAATATGCGGAAGAAAAAAATGTTAAACTGAAATTTGTACCTATTGCAAATGAGGCACTTGTATTTTTTACAGGCAAAGATAACCCCGTAAAAGGACTTACTACCGAACAGTACCGCGAAATATATGTAAACAATAAATATAAAAATTGGAGCGAACTTGGCGGTGACGATAAAAAACTTGCGGCATTTTGCCGTAATAACGACAGCGGAAGCCACGCGCAAATGGAAAAATTTATTTTGGACGGCGGCGAGCTTAACTCGGATATAACACGCGAGCGTACGTCTGTGATTATGGCAAGCATACTTTCCGACGTGATTGTATATGACGCAGATAACCCCGACAGCAGAGCAATGGGTTACAGTTTGTATTATTATTTTGAAAATGCAAAAATGTTTTATGTATCTGATGACGCGCTTGTGCTTATGTCTGCCGACGATGTTGTGCCGAGCGATGATACAATATCGAGCGGTCAGTATCCGTATACAACCAACTATTATGCGGTTGTACGTGATGAGCCTAACGAAATAAACGATAAATTTATTGAATTTATGCAAAGTGATGCCGGTGACGAAATAATAAGCAGAGCCGGACTTGGCGTAATGAAACACAAATAAAAAGAGGGGTTAATTTATATGAAAGATACACAACAGGCAAAAGATTATTTTAAACAAGATATATATGCGGTTGAAACAACGGGAATTAAAATAGATACGGCATATGACGATTATGCAAAATGCAGCTTAAAAATACTGCCCAAACATTTAAACGCAATGGGATATGTAATGGGCGGTGTTATATACACTTTGGCTGATTTTGCATTTGCTGTAGCGTCAAACTCTGACAACAAGTTTTGTGTAACACTTTCAAGTACAATTTCGTATTTGAATGCCTGCAAAGCAAATCAAATTTTTGCCGAAACATATTGCGAAAAGAGCGGCAGAAGCACTTGCTTTTACACAATTAAAATTACAGATGATAAAAATAATCTTATTGCAAATGTAAATACAGTGGGACATATAAGCCAAAAAAACTAAACTGTAAATAAAAAAACGGTAACCAAATCAACCAACTTTTGTTTACCGTTTAATTTTTTATATTTGTGTTATTTGCGATTTTGACGCAACTTTTAAAATTACATCCTCTCCCACCTTTATGTTATTATCTGTCATTAATTTTTTTGATGTATCAAATGCAATTTGAGGAATATTATTACATTCACTTAAATGACCGAGCATAATTTTTTTTGTACCCCATATGGCAAGCTGTGTTGCAAGCCAAGCGGCATTTTCGTTTGACAGATGCCCGTTATCCGATAAAATACGTTTTTTAAGCATATAAGGATATTTACCCTGTTTTAACATATTTACATCGTGATTTGACTCAATAAGTACGGTTTCACTTTTTGCAAGGTTATTAAGTATTGCCTTTGTTATATGCCCTATATCGGTTGCAACGCTCATATAACCGCCGTCAGTTAAAAATGTATATCCCATAGGCGATATTGCATCGTGAGGTATTTCAAAAGGTTTAACCGCTATACTGCGTACCTCAAACACTTTATCTTTTTGTATAACATTAATACATTTTTCGGGAAGTATTCCCAATGAGCCTATAATACAATCCATAGTTTCTTTATTGGCATATATGGGTATATTATACTTTTTAATAAGAGACGCTATGCCTTTTATATGGTCGCTGTGCTCGTGCGTAACAACAATACCGTCAATTTCACATATATCAAAGTTAATTTGCTCAAGTGCTTTTACAATACGTGACGCACTTACACCGGCATCAACAAGTAAATTTGTATCGCCGTCGGTTATAAGAGTTGAGTTTCCGGAGCTTGAACTAAACAGCGAATACATTTTATTTTTATTCATTAATCAATTCAATATCGGCACCGAGCGCTTTAAGTTTATCTACAATATGCTCATAGCCTCTGAATATATGTCTTAATTCATATACTTTCGTTTCGCCCTCCGCCGCAAGACCGGCAATAACCATACTTGCTCCCGCACGCAAATCTGTTGCCATAACTTCAACACCGTGCAGCTCATTTACACCGTTTATAACGGCCACTCTTTCGCGAACCGAAATATTAACACCAAACTTTTCCAACTCGGTTATATACTGAAAACGTGAATCCCAAACGCCCTCCGTAACAAGGCTTGTACCCTCTACCGTGCTTAAAAGCACTACCATTTGAGGCTGTAAATCCGTAGGAAATCCCGGGTACGGAAGTGTTTTAACATTTATTCTTTTAAGCGGTTTTTGTACCGCAACACGAATTGAGTCGTCGTATTCTTCAACAGTTGCACCCATTTCAACAAATTTGGCGGTTATTGCGTCCAAATGTTTTGGTATAATATTTTTAATAATTGCATCGCCTTTTGTTGCCAATACAGCGCTCATATATGTTCCCGCTTCAATTTGGTCGGGAATAATCGAATAAGTACCGCCGTGAAGTTTTTCAACACCCTCAATACGAATAATGTCTGTTCCCGCGCCTTTTATATTGGCGCCCATAGAATTTAAAAAGTTTGCAACATCTACAACGTGCGGTTCTTTTGCAACGTTTTCAAGAACCGTTTTTCCCGGTGCAAGCGTTGCGGCAAGCATAACGTTAATTGTTGCTCCAACACTTACAACGTCAAAAAACACGTTTCCGCAGCACAAGTTTTTTGCATCAATTTGAACCGAATTGTTATCAAATGACATTTCGCACCCAAGCATTTCAAAGCCTTTTAAATGCTGGTCGATAGGTCTTACTCCAAAATTGCACCCTCCCGGAGGTGGAACATCCGCCTTATGAAAACGTCCTATAAGTGCTCCCATAAGATAGTATGACGCTCTCATTTTTGACGCAAGATAAGGATCCGCAATATGCGTTGTAAGATTGGAAGAATTTATAACAACGGTATTGCAATCGGTTTTTTCAACCTCTGCGCCGAGTGATTTAATCATTCTTAAAATACTCTCAACATCGCTGATATCGGGAATATTTTCAATACGACACACACCGTCAACAAGTAACGCTGCCGGTATTACGGCTACAGCGGCATTTTTGGCACCGCTTATTGTAACCTCCCCTTTAAGAGGTTTGCCGCCTTTTATTAATAATTTTTCCACAACCAAGTCCCCCTATAAACTCAAACAGCAGTAGTTATTGAACGTTTTCCCAGTTGTGATATATATTCTGTACGTCGTCATTGTCCTCAAGTGCTTCTATAAGCTTGTCCATCATAAGTATATCGTGTTCGTCTGTAAGTGAAATGTAGTTTTGAGGAACCAACTGAATTTCACAAGTTGCAAACGAATATCCTTTTTCGTCAAGTGCGTCTCTTACAGCGTGAAATGCGTCGGGATCGGTTGAAATTTCAAAAACCCCGTCATCGGACACAAAATCGTCCGCTCCGGCATCGAGCGCCGCTTCCATAAGCTCGTCTTCGTCTATTCCGTTTTCTGCTTGTATTACAATAATACCTTTTTTATCAAACATCCAGCCGACAGAACCGCTTGTTCCAAGATTTCCGCCGAATTTATCAAAATAATGGCGCAAATCGCCTGCGGTACGGTTGCGGTTATCTGTAAGTGTTTCAACAATAACAGCCACACCGTTTGGTCCGTAACCCTCATATACTATATCTTCGTAATTATCCGAATTTTGTTCGCCTGCCGCTTTGGCAATAACGCGTGCTATATTGTCGTTCGGCATATTATATGAACGCGCTTTTGCAATAGCGTCTTTAAGACGTGAATTGGTTTCGGGGTTTGCTCCTCCGCTTTTTGCGGCTACGGCAAGTTCTCTTCCCATTTTAGTAAATATTTTTGCTTTTTGCGCGTCTGATTTTTCTTTTTTATTTTTAATATTATTCCATTTTGAATGTCCTGACATAATTGTACCTCCGTGTAAAAGTATGTATCATACTCAATACATTATATTATAATGCAACAGGCGGTGTTTTGTCAAGAGTTATATACTTTATAAAAACGGTTTAAAAAAATTTTTATCTGATATCAGATGTTTTGTCGACGTACTTTTCTTTGTTTCGACAAGGCAAAAGTTGTACAATAAAACAAGACGGAATAATTTTTTTCGTTTGGAATACTATTTAGATATAAAGTAATTAACATTAGGAAGGGCGTGCTATTAAAGTGGTAACAGACAGCATTAATTTGAATAACGAGGTAATACTCACAGGAAAGGCAATAAGCGAACTTAAGTACAGTCACGAAGTGTACGGCGAAGGATTTTACTCATTCTTGCTTGATGTACCGAGATTAAGCGATATTTCGGACGTAATCAATATAACGGTGAGTGAAAGGCTACTCAAAGACCTTGATTTAAAAATTGGGGATGCACTTACAATAAACGGTCAATTCAGATCGTACAACAATTATTCCGACAGCGGAAATAAATTAATTTTAACTGTATTTGCAAGGGATATAATGCCTGCATCGGAAAACGATTCAAAACAAAATCCAAACCATATTTTTTTAAACGGTTTTTTATGCAAAAAACCTGTATACAGAACAACACCGTTCGGGCGGGAAATTACCGATATTTTAATTGCGGTGAACAGAGCTTACAACAAATCCGACTATATTCCATGTATTGCCTGGGGGCGCAATGCAAGATTTTCAAGCGGGCTTGATGTAGGCGAAAACATTAAAATTTGGGGACGAATACAAAGCAGAGAATATCAAAAACGTATTTCGGAAGATAATGTAATTACAAAAACCGCATACGAAATTTCAATATCAAAAATGGAGGTTGCCTCCGGCAGTAATATTAAATTTGAAATAATTTAAAAAAATAAAAGTCTGTAATTTTTTTGCATACATTTTTAAAAAGCGAGCAATATATAAGTACAGGTATTTTTAAATGTGCCTGATTAAATATATAAAGAAAGCGATGTTAAAAATGCACAGAAAAAACCCCGAAAATGAAGCTATAGGCTCAAAATATTCACTTGAAATATCGCAGGAACTTACAGACTGTATCGGGCGCGGAATAACCGAAAAAGACCACTCGGCAAACAATCTCGACAAAAAAGATAACCGCGACGGTTCATTTTCTTCTCATATGGTTCGCAAAGTTATAGAAGACAATGAACGATTTAACGACAAGTAGGCAAATTGCAAAAAACACGTCAATTAAATTAATCGACGTGTTTTTTTATATATCAATAATGCTTATCGAATTTCCGTGTTGTTTAATTATTTTAATTAAATCGTCTGTTTTAAGCCATACCGTTGCCGTATTTTCGTTTGGATGTATACCTATTAAATTAAGCGGTTCGGTAAATTCTCTGCCAATAAAAAAATTAACTTTTCTTTCGTCATCATTTAAAATACCGAACGGTGTAACCGAACCCGGAGTTAATTTCATTATATTCATTAAATCGTTTTCGGATGCAAAACTTAGGCATATAGGACTCGAACCCCATACGGTTTGAAATGTGAATTTATCACAATAATGCGTCAAAAGGCTTGAAAATACAGCAAGTATTCCCTGCACCTTTTTCCTTTTCTTGCAATAAATTCATCATTTCAAACTCTTCGACCTTAAATTTAATAAAATATTATAGATTTTAGGTGCGAAGGACGAAGGTGGGCTGACGCCCATCAAGGACGACAAGCCTAAAAGAATATTATTTTATAAATTTAAGGCGTATGGTGTTCAAGTCCTATATGCCTAACGGTCTTGTATTGTTGGCTTTTCTAAATTCCTTTAAATTTACACGCTTATCCCCTCTTACGGTTATAAGGTAATAGTTTTTCTTTTTATCATCTCTTATAAACAAATTTTTGGCGTCTGCCTCGGGATGCGGAATGTCAATATCGGCAACTTCGCTCATACTGAAAACCGCCTTATGCTCTGTTATTTCATATTTAATATTTTGCTGTGTCAAAAAGTTATATATATCTTGTTTTTTCATAAATCCGCCTCCGTATTCAAAGCATAACGTACATCTTGCTGCAATTGCATTTTAAGCGCTTCAAGCGAGGCGAACTTTTTTTCGGGACGAATATATTGCAAAAATTCTATAACAGCGTTTTTTCCGTACGCGTTATCATTATAATCTATAATATGTGTTTCGGCTTTAATCGTGCCAAAATCGGTAACTGTCGGATTATGACCTATGTTGGTAATACCTTTGTATTTTTTACCGTCAATATGAACTACGGAACAATATACACCTTCTTTGGGTTTTATCATATATTCGGGAAAATACATATTTATAGTTGGAAATCCTATGGTTCTTCCCAATTGTTTACCGTGACGTACTTGCGCGCACAAGCTGTAATTACGTCCCAAAAAAATATTTACTTCACTCATATTGCCGTTTGATATAAGCTCTTTTATATATGTTGAACTTACGGCAATATTATTTTTGCCCTTGTATACACAATCTATTATTTCGGCTTCTATGCCAAAATCACCGCATATTTTTTTTAATGTATCCGTATTGCCGCACCTGTTGTGACCGAATTTAAAGTTATACCCTGCTGTAACATATTTTGCGTTAAGTTTGCCGCATAGTACGTTTTTTACAAAATCGTACGGCATTTGACTTGCGTAGCGCTCGGTAAGTTTATCGGTACAAACTGCGTCAACACCCAATTTTTTTAATAATCTTATTCTGTAATCGTCATCGGTTATTCTGTTTGAATAAACTTTTGGTTCAACGGTGTATACCACACAAAAAAGATTATTTTTGTGCGCAATCCGAACCGCTCTTTTAATAAGCTTAACGTGTCCCGTATGAATACCGTCAAACTTGCCTACAGCCACAACCGTACCGCAATTGCTGTTTTTAGATGTTAAATACTGTATTTTCATTTACATAATCCCTTATTATTCGTTGCTTGAAAATAATTTTACCGCTTTAATTTTATTAAAACCGTTAATATTTAAAACCTGCCCCACGGCAATAAATTGATTGTTTTTATCGTATACCCTGTACAAACCCGTATCGGTCTTTACCGTTGACGGAGCACCGTTTTTTAGTCTTTTTACAATTTCATCCGTCGCAATATATTTGCCGTAATTGTCAAAAACCGTGTCAACAGGCAATATTACACTGTTTAAATTACCTGTATTTGCCGCATTTTCGAGCATATCAAATGTAATTGCATCGGATATATTAAATTTACCCGACACTGTTCTTTGCAAATCCGACATACACGCATAGCACTTTAAAAATTTTCCTATATCGTCGCACAGTGTTCTTATATATGTACCCTTTGAACAGTGAACGCGCATACTAAAACCGTCTTCATAAAACTTTTCCGCTTTAGCGCTGTAGATTGTGATTTTACGGGGCTTTCTTTCAACCTCTATGCCCTTTCGCGCCAAATCGCACATTTTTTTGCCGTTTATTTTAATAGCGGAGTACATAGGCGGAATTTGCTCAACCTCACCCGTAAAATTTTCAAGTGCACGCAATATATCTGCTTTTGTAACATTTATATTATCACATTTTTCAATAACAGTACCGTATATATCCTGCGTATCGGTGCAAATGCCGAGTTTAACATTTGCAACATACTCTTTATCGGTAGCTGTAAGCATATCGCTTACTTTTGTTGCCTTACCCACGCAAACGGGCAAAACTCCCGTTGCTTCCGGGTCAAGAGTACCCGTATGCCCTACTTTACGCATTTTTAAAATACCGCGCACTTTGTTTACAACATCGTGACTTGTAAATCCTTTTGGTTTATTAATAATTATAATTCCGTTATAAACTAAATCGTTGTTTTTCATAAATTAAATTACCTCACCAACAAGTTTGGTTAATCTTTTTTTTGCATCGTTAAGGTTCATATTAACCGTTGCACCGGCGGCTCTTATATGCCCTCCGCCTCCGAGCTTTGCCGCAATGGCCGAAACATCGGCATATTCGTTTGAACGCAGGCTTATTTTTATTTCATTTTCACTGTAAATTTTAAGCAATACGCCCACTTCCACTCCTTTTACCGAGCGCGGAAGTGATGAGTATTCGTCAACAGCCTCAAAAGTGAGTCCGTATTTATTAAGCGAATTTTTATCAATATATGTTATGCATAATTTCCCGTCAAAGAAAAATTCCATATTTTGTATTATTTCGCTCATAAATTTTAATGACTCAATCTTTTTGTTTTCAAACAACAATCTCATAATCCTTTGCGAATTAATACCGCTTTTTAATAAATCGGCGGCAATTAAGTGCGTTTCTTCGGTGGTATTTGAATATTGAAAACTACCCGTATCGCTTACAATTGCAGCATACAGACACTCGTTGCAAAACGCATTACAATCCGCGTTTAAATGTTTGTGTATAAGTTTGTACACAATTTCACCGGCGGCGGCGGCATTGCCGTCTATACAGTTAAAATCCGCAAATCCCGAATTTGTTGTGTGATGGTCAATGCATACCGTAAGATTTGATTTATCAAAAAGTTTTTCTTTTAAATCATCAATCATATAAAGTGCCGCCACGTCAACTGTAATACAAACATCATACTGCTGTCCCGTATATTTATATTTGTCATTCCACAAAAATTCAAAACGTTCGGGTATTTTACCCGGCACAGCAATTTTAGCTTCTTTACCCATTGCATTTATTGCTTCGGCAAGAGCGGATACCGAACCTATGCAGTCACCATCTGGATTTTTATGCGGAATAAGCAAAAATGAATTATATTTTTTTATAATATCCGATACAGCGTTTAATTGATTGGCAATATCGCTTTTTTGTGTGTTAATCTCATTCATCTTTATCACCGTCATTTATTTTGTGAAGTAAATCGTTTATATGCATACCGTAATCAATGGAATTATCCAATACAAACGTCGGCTGTGGCACTATTCTTAAATTAACTCTTGCCGCAACTTCGCGTTTAATATATCCTGTTGCATTTTTGAGCGCGTCAACAGCGTCTTTTTTTTCTTTTTCACTGCCCATAACGCTCACATAAACTTTTGCATATTTTAAATCTTTGGTAATATCCACAGCTACAACCGATACCATCGACGGCATACGCGGGTCTTTAACCGTACGCAGTACAGATGCCATTTCGCGAAGATATTCCTGTTTAATCCTTTCAATTCTGTTAAAAGCCATATTATACCGCCTTAATTCTTTATTTCTTCCATAACAAACGATTCTATTACATCGCCGTCTTTAATATCGTTAAAGTTTTCAATTCCTATACCGCACTCATAGTTAGACGCAACTTCTTTAACATCATCTTTAAATCTTTTAAGCGAGCTTAAAATGCCTTCGTGTACAACAATTCCGTCACGTACAATACGTACTTGTGAGTTACGCGATATTTTACCGTCGGTTACATATCCGCCCGCAATTGTACCTACACCGCTTACTTTAAATGTGTTTCTTACTTCGGCGTGGCCGAGTACAACTTCCTTAAATTTAGGTGCAAGCATACCTTTCATAGCGGCTTCTATTTCTTCAATAGCGTTGTAAATAACTCTGTAAAGCCGTATGTCAACATTATTGAGTTTGGCAGATTCAACCGCACTTGCGGCGGGACGTACGTTAAATCCTACAATAATTGCGTCAGACGCTGCCGCAAGCATAACGTCAGATTCGGTTATACCACCTACACCGCCGTGTATGCAGTTAACTCTTACTTCGTCGTTTGAAAGTTTTGAAAGCGACTGTTTTACCGCTTCAACCGAACCTTGAACATCTGCCTTAACAATAATATTAAGGTCTTTGCGTTCTCCCTCTTTAATTTGGTCAAATAACGCGTCAAGGCTTACCGCACTGCGTGAAACAATAGATTCTTCTTTAATCTTTTCTTTACGTTTTTCAACAACAGCTCTTGCCTTTTTCTCATCATCAACGGCATAAAATACATCGCCGCCGTCCGGCACATCGCTAAGTCCCGTAATTTCAACAGGAACAGACGGACCTGCTTTTTTAACATTGTTGCCTCTGTCATCTATCATAGCTCTTACTCTGCCCTCGGCTGTACCGGCAACCATTATATCACCTATTCGCAGTGTTCCGTTTTGTACCAATACCGTTGCAACAGGTCCTCTGCCTTTATCAAGACGCGCCTCTATAACCGTACCCTTTGCCTTACGGTTGGGGTTTGCTTTAAGTTCTTTCATATCGGCAACAAGCAATACCATTTCCAAAAGTTCATCTATATTTTGGTTAAACTTTGCAGATATTGGAACACAAATTGTATCTCCGCCCCATTCTTCGGGTACAAGTCCGTATTCGGTAAGTTCCTGTTTAATTTTATCGGGATTTGCACCCTCTTTATCAATTTTGTTAATTGCAACAATAATTGTAACTCCCGCAGCTTTTGCGTGATTTATTGCCTCTACCGTTTGAGGCATAATGCCGTCATCTGCCGCAACAACCAAAATTGCAACATCGGTTACCTGCGCACCGCGCATACGCATAGCTGTAAATGCTTCGTGCCCCGGTGTATCGAGAAATGTTATTTTACGGTCGTTAATTCTAACTCTGTACGCACCTATATGCTGGGTAATACCGCCTGCTTCTTTGGCAATTACGTTTGTTTTTCTTATGGTGTCAAGCAAAGATGTTTTACCGTGGTCAACGTGTCCCATTACAACAACAACCGGTGAACGCGGTTCAAGAGTTGACGGATCATCTTCAACATCATTAAACAATCTGTCTTCGTCTGTTATAATTACCTCTTTTTTTACGGTAAATCCTACATCTTCACCAATAAGCGACGCTGTATCAAAATCTATTGTTTGACTTACCGACGCCATTATTCCGAGTTCAAAAAGTTTTTTTACAATTACGGCAGCATTCATATTAAGTTTTGCGGCAAAATCGCCCACAGAAATTTCATCGGGTATTTCAACCTCTTTTATTTCGGGCTTTTTCTCTTCTTTTTGTACATTTTTCTTTTTCTTGTCTTTATCGGTTGAAATATTTTTTTCTGCCTTTTTCGCGCTTTTTTTAAT